>VOFJ01002881.1_pt1 | contig 151552 bp, 139 predicted proteins | sample 5384081 | NCBI WGS metagenome assembly VOFJ01 (sample SAMN12384729, study PRJNA508395) | human gut metagenome | isolation source: healthy gut I | host: Homo sapiens
TTTTTTTTTTTTTTTTTTTTTTTTTTTTTTTTTTTTTTTTTTTTTTTTTTTTTTTTTTTTTTTTTTTTTTTTTTTTTTTTTTTTTTTTTTTTTTTTTTTTTTTTTTTTTTTTTTTTTTTTTTTTTTTTTTTTTTTTTTTTTTTTTTTTTTTTTTTTTTTTTTTTTTTTTTTTTTTTTTTTTTTTTTTTTTTTTTTTTTTTTTTTTTTTTTTTTTTTTTTTTTTTTTTTTTTTTTTTTTTTTTTTTTTTTTTTTTTTTTTTTTTTTTTTTTTTTTTTTTTTTTTTTTTTTTTTTTTTTTTTTTTTTTTTTTTTTTTTTTTTTTTTTTTTTTTTTTTTTTTTTTTTTTTTTTTTTTTTTTTTTTTTTTTTTTTTTTTTTTTTTTTTTTTTTTTTTTTTTTTTTTTTTTTTTTTTTTTTTTTTTTTTTTTTTTTTTTTTTTTTTTTTTTTTTTTTTTTTTTTTTTTTTTTTTTTTTTTTTTTTTTTTTTTTTTTTTTTTTTTTTTTTTTTTTTTTTTTTTTTTTTTTTTTTTTTTTTTTTTTTTTTTTTTTTTTTTTTTTTTTTTTTTTTTTTTTTTTTTTTTTTTTTTTTTTTTTTTTTTTTTTTTTTTTTTTTTTTTTTTTTTTTTTTTTTTTTTTTTTTTTTTTTTTTTTTTTTTTTTTTTTTTTTTTTTTTTTTTTTTTTTTTTTTTTTTTTTTTTTTTTTTTTTTTTTTTTTTTTTTTTTTTTTTTTTTTTTTTTTTTTTTTTTTTTTTTTTTTTTTTTTTTTTTTTTTTTTTTTTTTTTTTTTTTTTTTTTTTTTTTTTTTTTTTTTTTTTTTTTTTTGTTGGGGACAAAACCGCCGAAATGATAACGGCAAACTGCCCCGAACGCGCTGCCCTGCAAAGTCAGATAGACAGCACGTTGGCAGGCTATCGTAAGAAGATTCAAAGGCTGGAAGCATTGGATATTCCCGTAACATTCGACACGCTTTTCGAAACCGACAAGAGCCGCCACGCAGGAATTTACAATCGAGGACGGTTTCAACGCTGAAATCGAACGGCTGGAATCGCTCGGTAAAATCAACTCAGCCACCAAGCACAAATACGCCCTGCAAGTGCTGAACGGCTACAAATCGGTCAAAACCGCATTGGAGGCTATCGACCTCGACTATCTGAAAGGGTTGGAATTGCACCTGCGCCAACGAGGGAACAAGGACAACAGCATTGCTACACGGTTCGCTATCTTCAAAGCCATCTACAACAAGGCTGTCAAGGAGGGTAAAGTAGCGGTAAAGCAAAACCCGTTCAGCATCTACCAAGTGGGCAGTTTGTGGGCCAAAACCCGCAAACGGGCAATTGACAAGGATGACATCCAACGGTTAATCGACCTTGAAATTACAGAGGGACACACGACGGAATATCGACGCCTTGCCAAAGATTTATTTCTATTCTCCTATTTCACGGCAGGGATGAATTTCGGCGATATTGCACGGTTGCGTTATAAGGACATCGTTAAAGGCCGTGTAAACTATTCCCGTCACAAAACGCAGAAATTGCTGTCCTTTCAACTCGTCCCTATGGCGTTGCAGATTCTCGAAAAGTACGGTATGGCAGGACACGGAGAAGATTATATCTTCCCTATCCTCAATCGCCATGAACACACCACCCCACAGCAGATTTTCAATCGCCTGCATAAGGTTTTGCGAAAAGTCAATCGAGAATTAAAGACGCTGGGAGAGCAAATAGGATTGGAAATGCCATTGACTACCTATGTCGCTCGGCACACGTTTGCTACGGTCTTAAAACGGTCGGGAGTGAATATTGCTATCATTTCCGAATCGTTGGGACATTCCGATTTATCCACCACTCAAATCTATTTGGATTCGTTCGAAAATAGCCAAATCGACGCGGCCATGCAGAATCTATTGTGAACAAAAAAGGGCACTCCGACGAATATACGGAGTGTCCTTTTTTTTCAACGACGGCTGGCTGAAATTAGGCGACCGTCGTTTGTTCGGGAAGACGTTTTATATCTTCCGACAGAAACTTGTCCGCATCTTCGGGCGAGAAGCGTTTCCCGTAAAGTTGCACATCAGCCCCTAATGTACGGGATACACCGTCTTTCAGCACCTTTTTCATCGTGGCACTACCGAGGAACACAATATGTTCCGCTACATATTCAGGCTTCAAGCCCAAGATTTTGCACTCGCGGCAATACCTGCGGCTGTCAAGCAGAATATTTACCTGCTCCATGAAATCAGCCCAGAATTTGTTCGCATCCGAGTAAGCCGCATTCATAAATTTGTTGATGCAGGCCAATTTTATTTCGTTATCCTTTTTCAGTTGGACATCGAAAACGGGCCGCGCCTGCGTCATTACCCGCCACATCGGGGGCGTAGTCGAACGGCGGCGGCGCGAGGTCTGCGCAGTCTGCTGTTCTTTCTGTTCGGCAACGGGAGCAGGCGTAGCGGTTGCGGCGTTTGCCGTGGTCTGCTCGTTTACGTTGTTTTTTCCAATAATAGTGTTCATAATCTTAAATACTCCTTTTACAGAGGGGCTTAAATTATGCTGCATCCCTTGCCCAAGCGTTTGCAGGTCGTCGGGTTTATCCCTTTCGACACTACAAAGATTTGCTAATTTTCACCCTATTCACGGGGAGCAAAATAAAGGGCGTTTTTACTCTCCCTTTGCAAATTACAGATAAACAGCGGAATAAGTCGCAGGCATACGCCCCTTGCAGGACTTAATTATTCCTTTTAACGAATCGTCGCTATACAAAAAACTGTCATTACGGGTAAATTCATAGAGGTAACAGATACGCGAAATCAGCAACAGCCGATTCAACGAAACACTCTTATCGGGTTGCTTCGGGCGGTTGTCCCCCAATAAAGTGTTCAGCATATCCCGATACATCTCCACAGTCCGATAAATCCGAAACGACGTACTCGGATAGGTTTCGTCGAAATTACCCGTGTCAATCCCGTAATACTGAATCTTCCTGCCTTTGCATTCCCGTTCATAGGTTTCCCGCAACCAGTCCAAAATCCCACGCTTTATAACGGGCAGAACCTCGACTTTCTTTCTGTTCTTTTTAAGGGTTATTTCAATATCATCGTCCGTGAAATCCTCGCCTAACTCTTTGAACAGATTTTGCACCGCCTTATTCAAAGACGCGGGTTTCACAAGGCCGCAGTTCTTAAACGAGGTTTCGACATAATCGTAAATAAAGACCAGCGCAAACCAAAATTTCTCGACATCCAGCCCCAATCCCATAACCGTAGCGATTATATCGTCGTTAGCCAGATAATCCGACTTGGCAAAGGGCATCTTAATCTTCCCCGTACAGTAGCGATATTCAAACTGCGGTGTGCGGATTCCATACGTCTGTTCATCACATCCGCAGGCAATATCGACATACTCGCGCAACTCACGGCGCATCGGGTCGAAATCCCAATGCACAATCTTATCGTTTTCATCCATCAGTAAGGATTCATACATACTCTTACGGATGGCATCGGCTTCTTTCTCATTCATAAAATAGCGTTTTACACCCAAATTTACGGCTTTTTACGTGTACATCGCACTTATTTACCATGCAAAAACCGCTATTAGCACCTAAAACACGTGTTCGAAAGGAATTTCAGAACAGCCGAACTATGTACCGAACCGCTAATAGTACTGAATTGCATGACACGAAAGGTGTTTTAGAACAACAGACTATGTAAAATACCCGCTAATACTACATTTTGCACATTAATTTCCCCGTCGAACACACTCCGCCACCCCGTAAACAGCCCTATAAGGCCATCTAAGACATAGATAAAAATGTTCGGATTAATTGCTGTCCGCCCTTTGTTCCCAATAAAAAAGGTGCTATCTTTATAATACGAAAAAGGAGTAGTCCTAATGTCGAGTCCGTCCATAATCGGGAGGTGTTTTTCAGCACCTCTTTTTCTTGTTTCCGAGTGTAATATTTTTTGATTCCGAAATGGACTATCTCTTTAATAATAACAATACAGGATTAAAAATAATTACAGATTTTATTTCACTAAAAACGAATTACTTATGCAAAACTGAACCATCGACGCACCCAAAGGTGCAAACTTTCTTCGGGACTTTATGACCGAAATTCCCGTGAATTGTCTTTTTAACAAGAAAAAGACGGGGTGCGGGGCTACCGAATTGGCAATCCGCAACTCCATTCCCACCCTTATCGCTATGCCTTACGTGGCATTGGTGAAGAACAAGACCGTCTGCCGCACCGACGATATAGAGGTGTTGGGCGTGTACGAAGACATTACCGAGGGGGACATCACGCAATTCGCCCGTACTCATTCCCCCTTAAAGATAGCCACGACTTACGACTCCCTGCCGCGCGTCGTTTCCGCTTTACAGAGCATCGGCATAGACCCCTACAAAGAGCTGTTCCTGCTGGTGGACGAGTGGCACGTGCTGTTCAACTCCTATTCGTTCCGACATAATGCCATTAAGAATTTACTTGCAGAAGCCGCTAAATTCGACAAGGCAACCTATATGACGGCAACACCCATAGAACGGGAATACATGTTGGAGGAACTGCGCCACCTGCCAACCTGCGAAATCGACTGACCCGACCTTACGGAGGTTAAGGTACGTTCGCGGCAGACCAACAAACCCGACAAATACATCGTGTCGGAGTGCGTCAAAGTCCTGCGCGACGAATTGCCCTACAACCTGCATATCTTCGTCAACAGCGTGGAATTTATCGCAAAGGTCATCGACACGCTCAAACTCGCTCCCGAAGCCGTCAAAGTGGTGTGCTCCACGAGCGGGGAGAGTAGGCAGGAGAACCAGCGCAAATTAGGCAATGCCTATCCCATCGGCCAGCCCTCCGACCCTGCGAAGAAAGTAAACTTCTACACCTCGACCTGCTTCGAGGGGTGCGACATCTTCGACCCCGACGGTGTTACATTCATCGTCAGCGACGGACGAAAGGCGCACACGCTGTTGGATATTTCAACGCTCTTTACGCAGATATGCGGACGCATCCGAGATTCCCGTTACAAGGCGCAAATCGTGCACGTCTATTCCACGACCAAATACAGCAAAGCCGTAACGCTCGACGAATTCGTCGCGGCTACCCAGCGGACGCTTGCAGACGCCGAAAGCTATGCCGCCGAGATAAACTCGCTGAGTGAAGCCACACGGGTTAAAACCTTATCGAAGATTCCTTATATCAACGAACAATATGTGCGGATAGTCGATAACCGCCTTGTCGTGGAAAAGAACCTCGCCAACATGGACATCGTGAATTTCAAAATCAGCCGACATATTTACGCAACCTATGTAAACCTTACCGACGAACTGCAACGAAACGGCTACAAGGTAACGGTGCAGACATACAGCAAAGTCGTGGAACACCTTGCGGCCAACCCGACAGCGCGGACTACTTTTCGGGAGTTGTTCGACGAATACTGCCGACTGAAAACAATGACCGAGCAATTTTTCGTGGTAGAAAGCCCCGCCGAACTATGCGCTGTAATAGAACAGCGGCATCCGCTGGTGAAGCAGGCTTACGACGAGTTGGGAACGGCCAAAGTGCAGGCGTTGAAATACCATGTAGGCAACATCCGCCGCGAGTTGGTAAAGGGGCTTTCAATCGGCGACGACTATAAAATCGTGAAGATGATAAACGACGCATTTCAGAAACAGACGCCGATTGCCAAGAACAAGGCCAAAGAACGCTTGCAGGAGATTTACGACACGCTGGGTCTGCAACGAAAAGCCAAAGCGACAGACCTTGCGCAATGATACGAGATAAAGGATGCGCCGACACGAATAGAGGGTAAACCGACCGCGTGTGTGACAATTATCAGGGACAAATTCGTGAGAAGATAGAGGGCGAGCCACGGCCCCGCGAAGCGGTGGCCGGGCTTCGCCCGACCACCTGCCGACGAACATCCCGCGCGGACAATCCCTATTTTTCACCCCTCCCCATTTTCGGATGGAAAACCGAATTTTTTACTTACTATTTAATAGGATTCCACATAAAACAGACCACCCCCTATTTATGCCCGAAACCATATAACAGCATAGAATTATCTGCATTATATAGAATCGGAAAGCTATTCTTACATGGAGATATGCCGCCCTGTTTAGTTGGCTATGAATGGAGTTATCTTTTTACAAGTAATGGGGAATAACTCTAAACTTTACAGACCATGAAAACATTAAATGAAAGGGCGACAGAAATTCTGCAAGCCTTGTTAGCCGTGCGGGCTTACAGAATCGACCACGGGAACGGAGTTTACACACGCTTACGTGCCGCAATGATTGGGCGCAATGGAAAGTACAACCTTATTTCGCTGGTAGAATACTACGAAGCTAAAGGTAAACTTGCGCAGAGTACAGAAATGAATTTTGCATTTGACACAAGTACAAAGCAGTTTATCCCGTACTATTACTGCAACAAAACTCTCCGCATTGAATCGCATAGTGCGTACCCGACAGAAAACGGAATGGAGAATTGCGCCGAGGAACGACAGGCTGACCACACAAATTTTGCAAACCGATGGCTAATACGCATGAACTCGCAACAACCGATTATATGAATGCGCAACGAATAGTACAGAATTGTGTTTTGAAGAATCAAAGCACGGTTATCGAGGAAATGATACGGGCAAACCTTATTTCCGAAGAATATCTTTATCCGTTCGTGGATGATGTCATGGAATGGTGGCTGATTGATTCTTGGCTGGCCGAACGACTGAAACGCGAGGGCGAGGTTATCATCGAGGAATACGGTTGCTACTGGTGGGGCAGGCAATCCAGCGGACAGGCGATTTACATGGACGGCGTAATACAAGAAATCTGCGGGAACGATTAACCCAACTTACAACTAACAAAGTTTCGATTCCATACTCCCCACTATTGGATAGAAACTTTGTTTTTCAGAAATTTGATACGGCAACAATCCCGAAAAGCGGGATAAGGTCATTGCGATTTCAGAATATGTTTTTTACCTTTGTGGATGACATATTGAAATTTACGGAAGCGTAAGTTTATTCTCGGATAGTGAACGTAGGAAATTCATTGAACATGAGAATAGGCAGACCTTATCTCCCGTCATATCCTTTACGGATACGGCGCGGGGTTGTTGCTTATTTGAATGTTCGGGCAATCCTACGGCCTACTATCCTCAAATGAGCTTTCAGCCCTGCGCTTTCTTATTATTGAATCCACTATTGAGGGGCGGATAGTAAGATTTAAAATACTTGTTCAACTTAAATAAATCTTACTATGAAAAAACTATTGGCTTTTGCCGCATTATTTGCGGTGGTTGCGCTCACATCGTGTAAATACGATGATGATGACCTTTGGAACAGCGTTCACGGATTGGAAAACCGTGTCGCAAAATTAGAGGAACTCTGCAAGCAGATGAACACAAATATTTCATCGTTGCAGACTATCGTAACAGCATTACAAAACAACGTCTATGTTACGGGGACTACACCTCTTATGAAAGACGGCAAAGAAATCGGCTATACAATTACTTTCAGCAAAGGTAACCCTATTACCATCTACCACGGTAAAGACGGACAAGACGGTGAAGATGGGATAACACCCACTATCAGCGTAAAGAAAGATACTGATGGTGTCTATTATTGGACGTTGAACGGTGAATTTATCGTGGTCGATGGTGGAAAAATCCAAGCCGAGGGCAAAGACGGAACCAACGGCACGACCCCGCAATTCAAAATCGAAAACGATTATTGGTTTGTTTCCTATAATAACGGAGCAAATTGGACGCAGTTAGGTAAGGCCACAGGTGAAGACGGCATTGGTGGCGATTCCATGTTTTCGGGTGTGGATTATGAAACCAGCACCGACTATGTAATTTTCACTTTATCGAACGGTACGCAAATCAAACTACCCACATGGTCAGCTTTTGAAGCCTTACAGCGTCTTTGCAACGAAACGAATACCAATCTTTCAGCATTGCAGACGATTGTAACAGCACTCCAAAACAACGATTATATTACGAGTGTAGACCCGCTGACCGAGAACGGCAAGGTAGTAGGCTATACGATTAAGTTTGCCAAGAGCAACCCGATTGTAATTTACAACGGTAAAGACGGTGCGGATGGCGTTGATGGAAACACGCCCGTTATCGGTGTGAAGAAAGACACGGACGGCATCTATTATTGGACGCTGGACGGTGAGTTTATCGTTGTAGACGGACAAAAGATAAAAGCACAGGGGACGGACGGCAATAATGGTGCGGATGGTTCAGACGGTGTTACGCCGAAACTCGAAATTCAAGAGGGCTATTGGTGGATTTCCTATGATAACGGAACAAACTGGACACAGCTGGGCAAAGCCACGGGAGAGGATGGCAAGGATGCAGACAGCATCAAAATCACGCAGGATGAGAATAATGTTTACTTTGAATTGGCAGATGGAACGGTAATAACTATGCCTCAGAATAATGATACGACAACACAAAACATTCAATTTGCTGATCCCATTACGAAATATTTGTGTTCTAGTCAATGGCTTAACAGTAGTAATATAGATAATCTCAATTCGTGGGATAAAAATCTTGATGGTGAACTATCGTATCAGGAGGCAGCAAATGTAAAATATATTGGGTATTACCATTACTTTCATGGTAGTGCGATTTCGTCATTCAATGAATTACGATATTTTATCGGGGTAACCTATATTGGAAAAGAGGCATTTAAAGACTGCTCTAAATTATATACTATCGTTATTCCAGATAATGTAAAAACTATTGAGCAAAATGCATTCTCGGGATGCTCAGATTTACAGTTTGTTACTTGGGGAAATAATATTACAGATATTCAAGATAGAGCATTCTATGGATGTACCTCACTCCGATTTATAATATTAGGGGATTATGTAGAAACTATTGGAGCATATGCATTTTATGGAGCATCTAGTATCAATATCTCAACTTTACGTGTTACGCTACCCGCAAGTGTCAAATCTATTGGAGACTATGCATTTCACAATCGCAATGTAGAATTTGTCTATTGCAAATCTCTTACACCGCCTTTTTTAGGAGGTGCCAACGTTTTTGGAAATGATTGGGGAACTTCATGGAAATGTAAATACTATGTTCCGATGTCAGCTGTTGATGATTATAAAAAAGCTCCATATTGGAAAGATTTAGGCGATAATATTGTTGGATACGATTTTACAGAGTAAGCCCAATGGAGTACAAAAATATTTTTGAAATAGAGTTTATCCAACGGACACAAGAAATTGTTAACGGATACCAAATACCGTTTGAAAATACATTGTTCATCAATGCATGTGTTGGATTATTGATAATTCCACAACAAAGCCTATTCAATCATCTTCCGACAGAGGTTGTTTCAGCGGACAAATGGGGAATTGCCGATACAGACATTAGCTGCATAAAAGAACCCAATAAGAGCGTGAAGAACGTGGCTCGGCATATCCGAAATGCCATTGCACATGATGGAATCCGATTCGGGAGCGATAACGGAAAAGACATTACACATATTAAAATCACAGATTGGAAAGACGAAAGACACAAAACAGAAACATTTAAGGCGGTAATAGAGGTGACGAAATTTAAAACGTTTGTTTGGGCATTCGCTCAATTTGCCTTAACTCAACAATCACTATTCAAAAGCCAAAACTGATTGGCAAAATTCCGAGTGACAGACTTTGTGAAAAGGTTAATCCATAAGACCCTTTTGCAGAGTTTGTCACTTTCTTATTTTGTTTATTCCACTAATAATCTTATCTTTATAAAGATAAAATAACAATTAAATTTTAGCTAAAATGAACAGATACAAACAACCGAAAACAGAATGAATGACCAAAGCATGAGAGGATAAACAAGCTATATGTAAGCTGGTTGAATGGAGCAAGACAGAGGGAATAGGCTTAATTGTCATAAAGCCTCAAAATGAGATTTATCCCGAATTATTTTACTTCGTTTTCTCTCCCGAAACAGCGGACATAAATAAACCCGTCGAAATCGCACTTGTAAAGAATAAACAATGAATTATCGGGTGAAAAAGCGACCTTGAAGAGATAAACGATATAATAGGAATAATAATCGCCAACGAGATGAAGATGGAGGGCATGAGCGAAACGGTAAATTTATTCGACTGCCTTGTCAAAGCGAACGCTATAATATTTCATTACACTACACCCGACGGACGGGACGAGATGGTGAAATTCCCGTTAGCTGGATTTTGCGAAAACTATCTGATGCAGTTTGCAAAGTAGCGGCAGAAACCGTACGGTAGTAACGGAACAGACGCACGTATTAGAGGTAAAGAATATTACTCCACAAAAAATGGAGTTATATATACTATATATCTTAAAAGGTTAAGGGCAGGCCGAAAAAAATGCGGTTTTCCTTTGACTTCAAAATTAGGACCGACTTTGCAGGATGGTCTATTTTAAGACCCCCTGCACAAGTTGGTCCGATTTTATCAAACGATGAATGAGATAAAATTAAAAATAAATAGCAATTAGTTTGGAGTTAAATTGCGTCATATCTTAAAGAATAGGGAAAGAGGGCCGAAAAAATGCGGCGTTTTCTTTTGCTTTCAGTAGACAGACACAAATTCTCGGCTTAACGGTCGGGAATTTTTATTTGAAAACTATAAATTCACTATGCCAATGAATAACAAGAAAGAACGTGTTACAGAACTTATTTAGCCCATTAAACAATTCTTTAATTAACAATCATTTACAAACCAGTAGACAGACGCAAATGTTTAACCATCCGTTTAACCAATGCGAAAAACATGGTAAAACACATTCGAGAAAATCGTCGTAAAAGGAAATAGATCAGTTGGTTACCCCTAAACGCGTAGCGTTTTGGGGGCTTGAGAGCGCAACCTTGCCAAGGTTGGGGTCGCGAGTTCGAGTCTCGTTTTCCGCTCTGAAACGCAGAGGACAATCGAAAGGTTGTCCTCTGCGTTTTTCAGTGTATTGAGGTCCGGATGAATGATCCTGTATCTCGTCTTTCGAGGGGCGGGAGTATCAATAAAAGTTTGCGAAATTACCTGTCGAAGCGCTGGTTCGAATTCTGTTTCCTTCTTCATGAAAAGATGGTTTATTATTCGGGAGAAGAGTTGATGCTCCTGCGTGATTCCAAATATATTATCAGACGGGATACGGATAAGTTCAGAGAATTTTTGAGGAAATGGAGAGTCCGTTGTTCCTGTTTGACAAGGCAATGGAAAGATTTTTGGCAATAAAAGAAAAACTCCTGCTTGTCACCGACAGGCAGGATATAATTGGATCCGGGGAAATATTTTGAGGGACCGAAGCCAAAAGCCTTTTATTTTCCGGCAGATAACGGCGTCTGTTTCACTCTCTTTCGGGAATTATCGCTCTAAAACCGACTGTTGGCTCTGGCCGACCAGTTTCCCGTTTCGATATTCAGTCGGAGAAATCCCGACGTACTGTTTGAAATATTTGCCGAAGAAGGATTGGGTCGAAAAATTCAGTTCGGAAGCTATTTCCTTGATACTTAAGTCCGAGGAACGGAGCATCTGTTTGGCGTCGGCAATGACCATGCGAATGATCCACTGCAGGGCCGAAATGCCCGATTTCTCTTTGATGATTGCCGAAAAATAGCGGGGTGTCAGATATTGTTCCTGGGCGTAGTAGGTTACCTCCCGTTCCATGCGGTGATTCTGGTAAAGAGAGATTATGAAGTTCTGGAACACATGGTCTTTCCGGTCCTTGTGCTGGGGCTGTTGGGGTTGGCGTGCGAAATAGATGCTCAGAATTTCATAATAGAGTACTTCGCCCATTGCCGTTACCAACTCGTGATTGATGATCTTTTGTTGCGTATTTGTCACCGAGGTGTTTATTGCCGCAATCCGCTTCCGCAATGCGTCGATCAATTGGTCAATGTGTACGTATTGTTCTTTCGTCAGAGACAGGCAGGGGTTTTCGTAGATGAAAAAATTCCAGGTCGGATGGAATGTCTTTTTCGCATTGGTCAGGACGTAATCTATATCGACTGTGAGTACGACGCCCTTCAGATCCTTGCTCCTATGTTTTATCTGAATGGACATAAGAAGAGGAGAGATGTATATGTCTCCCTGGCGGATGTGATATGTCTTGTCTTCCTGAATGATGTCGAGTTCCCCGCCTTGGCAGAGGAAAAGGCTGCATTTATCCGTTCGGGAGAAGGTATAACCTTCTTCCTGCATGGTGGATGTGAGAGGTGGAACAGTAGAAAATTCTACTGGAGTCGTCATAGAATACGGTTTTTTGTAATTTGGTCGCAAAATAGGAAAAAAGGATATAAAGCACAAATAATATACAATATTCCGTTTGATAATCGTACAAATAGGATAATGAATAAACAGAATTAACCTGCCGGATTTCCCTTGCGAAGGCAATACCGTTGCCGGGATTTCATGATTGGAAATCGGAACTGTTTCGTCGGATGTTTGTACCGATGGTTTTTCGTTTTCCCTACTCGTTGTCGGGTGGGGAGAAAGGATGACCGGACGCAACTTTCGTAGAGAAACTGCGTCCGGTCGTCGGAAGGAGATGTTACGGGAGGAGGTTTTTCAGAAAGCGACGGATGGCCGCCCATACTCCTGTTTTGCGGAACACTACGGTCAGGAGTATTCCGAGTGCGATGCCGGTAAAGAGCGTGCGAAACAGATTGCCGGAAGATTTTTTTCGGGTCGTCGAGGCGTGTGTTTCACGCAGGAGGGTCGTATCGCGGGCGAAGGAGGAAAGGTTTCGCAGACCGGTATGGCTTGCGAGGCTGTCCGATTGCCGCTGCCGCCGGAAAGTCTGGTTTGTCAGCAGCCATGTACGCCGTTCCGCTCGGTCGCTTATACCGGTGACGATGAGCGAATCGTCCTGTTTTTCGGCTCGGATCGCGGCCCGTCCGCTGCGGGCGGTGTAGGCCGCACCCGGGGGAAGATGGTCGAGGTCTTTAAGCGGGATCGCCAGCCGGGTCCGGTCCGTCGGCAGGGATTCGGTCGCAATCAGCAGGGTTCGTGATGTCGAGTCGGACTCCTGTTGCTGTTGCCGTAGTTGTCGTACGAGGCTGTCGCGTTGCGATTTTTCGACGCTTCGTTCCGAATGTATTCGGGTCTGTATGTCCGAGGTCTGCGTCGTGGTGCGGGTCGTCGCACATCCGGCTGCCGTCAGGAGCAGCAGCGGCAGCAGCACGGGCCGTTTTTTTCGTCGGGGAGGTTTCATCGGTTTTTTTCTGGGTTTTGCGGTTGAAGTTTTTGCGGAGCCCTTCGACTTCGCGGGTCAGTTTGTCGATTTTGCGGAGCAGTTCCTGTTGGGCGACCAGCCAGTCGGCTTTTTCCCGGCGCAGGGTGACGTTCTCCTGCAGTACGTCGTTGTACTTTTCGCACAACAGGTCGATCGAGCGCTGCATGTCGGCCAGCATGTCGTTGCGGCGCTTGCGGCGGCTGACCAGCCAGGTGACGGTTCCGGCCAGAAAGCCGCTCGGCAGGGCATAGGTCAGCAGGTCGGTGATAAGTGTCGGGTTCATTTCGGTAGTTCGTGTCGAAGGAGGTTAGAGAATGCCGGTTTCCCGAAGCCATGCCTGCACGTCGAACGATGGGCAGGCTTTGGCTGCCAGTTCGTTATGCCCTACGACGGCTGCGCCGGGAAATCGGGCGACGAAATCCCGGACGTAGTGTTCGAGGGCGCTCTTTTGCTGCGGAGTGCGGGTATCGCAGGGGGTCGTGCCGTCGGCGGCGACTCCTCCGGCGTATGCGATGTGGCGGCTGGTGGCGTTGTAGCCGCAGGCGCCGTTGGTGATCTCCCAGGGATCGACCGTGCGGTCTTCGTTGTTGGGAACGAGCCGTTCGACGCTGCCGTCCAGGTGGATGAGGTCGGTATAACCCACCTGACGCCAGCCTCGGCCGCCCTGGGAAACGGGGGCTGTGTGCCACCTGCGGATATCGGCGGCACTCACTTCGCGGCCGGGCGGCGTGGCCGTGCAGTGGATGACGAGTCTTTCGAGTTTTGCCATAATAAAAAAGTGTGAAAGGGGTTGGAATCGGGGCGATGACCGGATTCGGACGGGAGTGGATAAGGTTCCGCCCGAGGAGACGGGAGAAGGTAGCCCGTTTCGGATTGGGTCGGCGAAGCGCAGGACTTCGGGGCGGGGTGACGGTTTCCGCTTTTTTTCGGAAAAGCGGGGAGAGGCCGATGGGTGTTTGCAAAGATAACGGGAGACGCCCCGGAATACAAATCGGAGGGACATCCTGCGGCTTTTCGGCGGCATGATGTCGGTTTATTCCGTTGCGATGCGGCGGATTTCCGGTTTTTCGGATTATCTTTGAAACGGTTCGACGGCTCGGGATATGAAATTTCCGAAATGCACGTTTGTTGTTCGATATGAAACGTAAAATAATTCGCACTATGATCGTTTTCCTTGCAGTCGCGGCTCTGTTGGTCGCGGCGATCGCTCTTTTTATGAATCGACCCGAATTCGGACGTGCTCCGCGCGGGGAGCGGCTGGAACGGATCTGGCGTTCGCCCAATTACCGCGACGGCGCTTTCCGCAACCGGCATGCGACGCCGCAGCTCACATCGGGAAAGGGCTGGTGGGCTACGATGTACGACTTCCTTTTCGAGCGTAAGGAGCGCAATCGTCCCGATCATGCGCTGCCTGCAGTGAAGACCGACCTGAAAGCGCTCGATCCGAAAGAGAACCTGCTGGTCTGGTTCGGCCACTCCTCCTACCTGATTCAGGCAGACGGGCTGCGTATTCTGGTCGATCCCGTTTTCGAAACGGCTTCGCCCTTGCCGTTTTTCAACAGACCTTTCGAGGGGACCGATCTCTATAAACCCGAGGATATGCCTGGGATCGACCTGCTGGTCATCACACACGACCATTGGGACCATCTCGACTACGGCACGGTAACGAAGCTGCGCGACCGCACGGGCCGTGTCGTCTGCCCGCTGGGTGTGGGCGAGTATTTCGAATATTGGGGTTTCGATCCGCAGCGGATCACGGAGCTCGATTGGGGCGAACAAGCTGCGCTCGGCGGCGGCTTTACGGTATATTGCCGTCCCGCGAGGCACTTTTCCGGACGTACGTTTCGGGCGAACCGGACGCTGTGGGCTTCGTTCGTCGTCGAAACTCCGTCGCAGCGGATTTTCCTCGGCGGCGACGGCGGGTACGATACCCATTTCGCCGACGTCGCACGCGAGTTTCCGAATCTGGATGTCGCCGTGCTCGAAGACGGCCAGTACAGCGAGGATTGGCGCTATATCCACATGCTTCCGGCCGATCTGAAGCGGGCCGTAGAGGACCTCGGCGCCCGGCGGGTTTTTCCGGTGCACAATTCCAAATACGCTCTGGCGCGGCATCCCTGGGACGAGCCGCTGAACAATGCGGCTGCACTCGCGGCGGAGAATCCCGAGGCGGGGATCGTGCTGCCGCGAATCGGCGAGCCGGTACGTTTGGACCGGTCCGACACGCTGCCGGGCAGGTGGTGGACAGCTCCCGAAAATTGAAAGAGAGCGAAGATCAGCCTTCGCTCTCTTTTTTTATCTTTCTCCGGTATTCCCGGCGCTATTTTTTGCCCTGATTGGCTACGGCTTCCATCAGCTTGCGGATCTGTTCGGGATCGCCCAGAAAGTAATCTTTCACCAGACGTAACTTGTCGTCGAATTCGAAGACGTATGGCACGGCCGTCGGGAGGTTGAGCTCCGAGATCGCCTCGTCGGAGATGCCTTTCAGGTGTTTGATGATGCCCCGCAGGCTGTTGCCGTGCGCTACCACCAAGATTTCGTCGTGAACGGACAGTTCGGGGAAAATCACGCATTGCCAGTAGGGCAGCGCCCGTTCGATGGTTTGCTTGAGCGATTCGGTGCGGGGCAGCTCCTCGTCCGGGATCCCGGCGTAGCGGGGATCGAAGCGCGGATTGCGGGGATCGTCTTCGGCCAGCGGATCGGGTGCGACGTCGTAGCTGCGCCGCCAGATGTGCACCTGCTCTTCGCCGAAGCGGGCCGCCGTTTCGCTCTTGTTGAGGCCCTTGCAGTACGCCGTAATGTTTCTCGTTGAGGCGCCAGTTTTTTCTCGACGGGGATCCATTCCTGATCGAGCCGGTCGAGAACACAGTTCAGGGTCCGGACGGCCCTTTTCAGGTAGGAGGTGTAGGCTTTGCCGAAACGGAATCCTTCGGCTTTGAGCAATTCTCCGGCTTTGAGGGCCTCTTCGACGCCTTTGTCCGTGAGATCGACGTCCGTCCATCCCGTGAAGCGGTTTTCGCGGTTCCACGCGCTTTCGCCGTGCCGCAACAGTACGATTTTTTTTCATGGTATGATCTGTTTTTATTTGTATTTCACTTCGTTGAGGCACTCTCCGTGGGAGAATGCCTGAATGTTTTCGAGGGTCGTGCGGGCGATGTTGTCCAGCGCCTCGCGGGTGAAGAATCCCTGGTGGGAGGTGAGGATCACGTTGTTGAAGGAGAGCAGGCGTGCCAGCATGTCGTCGTCCATGATCCGGTCGGAGGTGTCCTGATAGAAGTAATCCGCCTCTTCCTCATAGACATCCAGCCCCGCCGCTCCGATCTTTTTTTCTCCTTGAGTCCTTCGATCAGGTCGCTCGTGCGGATCAGCTGCCCGCGTCCCGTGTTGATGATGATGACCCCGTCTTTCATTTGACCGATGGCTTCGGCGTCGATCATGTGGAGGGTTCGGTCCGTGAGGGGACAGTGCAGCGAGATGATGTCCGAGCGGCGGTAGAGTTCGGTCAGCGGAACGTAGGTCATACCTGATTCCCGGGCGAACGCCTCGTCGGGGCAGGGGTCGTAGCCGAGGACCTCCATCCCGAAACCCCGCAGGATGCGGATGAGGGCACGGGCGATTTTTCCCGTGCCGACGATGCCGGCCGTTTTGCCGTGCATATCGAAGCCGAGGAGGCCGTGCAGGGCGAAATTTCCGTCCCGGGTACGCCAGTAGGCGCGGTGTACCTTGCGGTTGAGCGCCAGCATCAGCGCCACGGCGTGTTCGGCCACGGCATGCGGCGAATAGGCCGGAACCCGGACTACCGTGATGCCGTGCTCGGCGGCGGCTTTCAGATCGACGTTGTTGAAGCCCGCGCAGCGCAGGGCGATCAACCGTACACCCATGCGGGCCAGCTCCCCCGACGGTTGGGGCATCCGCCGAGTCATTGACGAAGATGCAGACCGCATCGGCGCCTTGTGCCAGGGGTACGTTGTCGATGTTCAGGTGGCTGCGGTGGTATTTGATCCGTATCCCGTAGTCGGCGTTGATCCGGTCGAACGATTCGCGGTCGTAGGGCTGTGTCCCGAAAAAAATGGTTTTCATGGCGTATATTTCATTTAATTATAACGTTTTTGTCGAGGCGGTATTATCCGTTCCGTTCACGGATTGTGCCAAGAGCGGGAGATTTGCCGCACAAACCGTATCGAAAGCAATATGTCCTTCGTTCGGTTCGGATTTCGAGCACTCTGTCTCATGGCACTTTTTTTGTCCCGTTTGTTTCCTGAATAAACATGCAATGAGGAATCCGAGAGAACGCATACGCAACAGTAGGGGGTATAAATGGTGGATTTTGAGCCTCGTGATGCTCGGGACTTTCATGGCCGTGATGGACGTGACGGTCGTGAACGTCGGCCTGCCGACCATTATGTCGGTATTTCACATCCCCATTTCGACCGCCGAATGGGTCATTACGGCCTATATGATTACCATGACGCTCATGCTGCCTTCGGCGGGTTGGATCGCCGACCGCATCGGCAACAAACGGATGTATATTCTGGGGTTGGTGCTCTTCACCTTCGGATCGTGGCTCTGCGGCCGCGCCGGGAGCGATATGTTCCTGATTTCGGCCCGTGCCCTGCAAGGCTTCGGCAGCGGCATCATCCAATCGCTCGGCCTGGCGATCGTTACCCGGGAGTTTCCTCCGCAACAGCGGGGGCTGGCCCTGGGGTTGTGGTCGGTGGCGGCCGCCGCTTCGATCTCGTTCGGTCCTCTGATCGGCGGTTATCTGGTGGACGATTACAGTTGGCACCTGATCTTCGATGTCAATGTTCCTGTGGGACTGGCGGCCATTCTGTTTGCAATTTTTATCCAGAAGGAGTGGCGCGGTGCCCGTGCGGGCAGTTTCGACTGGCCGGGTTTTCTGTGCGTGGTCTGTTTCATGCCCCTTTTGATCTTCGCACTGGCCCGAGGCAATTCGCCTTCGAATCCCGAGGGGTGGAGTTCTCCGGAGGTGATCGGATGTTTTGCGGTTGCGGCTGCGGCACTCATTGTCTTTATCGTCCGGGAGCTGCGGTGCGAAAATCCGCTGTTGAATCTGAAACTGCTCGGCGAACGTAATTTCGGCGTTTCGATGGCTGTGCTGGCGATCTTCGGTATCGGCATGCTGGGCGGTACCTATTTGCTGCCGCTTTACATGCAGAAGGGGCTGGGCTATACGGCGATCATGGCCGGAAGCGTTTTCTGCCCGTCGGCCTGATCCAGGGCGTGCTTTCGACCTGCTCGGGATTCCTGACCCGCTACGTCAAGCCGCTTTTCATCGCCGTGACCGGCATCCTGGTCATGACGTTGAGTTTCTATTTCGCCAGCCGGTTTACTCTTCATACTACGCATGCACAGATCATGTTGGTACTCTATCTGCGCGGCTTCGGCATGGGACTGACCTTTGCCCCGCTGAACGATTTCTCGCTCATGAATTTGAGCCAGTGCGATATGGCTTCGGCAGCCGGTATCTCCAACAGCATCAAGCAACTCTCGGGCAGCGTCAGCATCGCCCTGCTTACCGTTATTCTGACCGGCCGTACGGCGTTCCATTCGGCGCAGGGCGGGCTCTCTTCGGCGGAAAGCTACGTGGCCGGTATCTCCGACGATTTCCTTTTCGTCACATTCGTTTCGTTGGCCTCGGCACTGCCCTTCCTGTGGCTGCGCCCGCGCCGCAAGGCGGCTTCGTTTAAGAGCGAAGGAACGGGCACCTGACGGGTTTGCTTTTATCGCCTTGAATCCCTATTTTTGTCCCGGGGAATCGTCTTTTCCCGGAGGATTTTGAAAAACGATCAGCAGACATACGTTCCCGATCCCGAGGTCGCTTCGCGGCTCCTGGAGTGGTACGGACGCGAGGGGCGCGACCTCCCCTGGCGTCGCACACGGGACCCTTACCGGATCTGGATTTCGGAAGTGATCCTGCAACAGACCCGCGTGGCGCAGGGTATGTCCTATTATCATCGTTTTCTCGAACTGTTCCCCGACGTCGCGGCCCTCGCTTCGGCTCCCGAAGATCTGGTTCTCAAGTGCTGGCAGGGGCTCGGCTACTACTCCCGGGCCCGGAACCTGCTGGCCGCAGCCCGGCGGATCGTGGAGACGCACGGCGGCGTTTTCCCGACGGCCTATGCCGACGTGCGGGCATTGCCCGGCGTGGGCGACTATACGGCTGCGGCGATCTGTTCGATCGCATACGAGGAACCCTGTGCCGCACTCGACGGCAATGTCTTTCGGGTGCTTTCCCGCCTTTACGATCTCGATACGCCCATCGATACGACTTCCGGAAGGAGGACGTTCGCTGCGCTGGCCGATTCGCTGATCGACCGGCAGCGGCCGGGACTTTACAACCAGGCCATTATGGATTTCGGGGCTCTTTGCTGTCTTCCGGCACAGCCCCGCTGTACGGAGTGCCCTTTGCGTGACCGCTGTCTGGCTTTTGCCGCCCGTACGGTCGATGTCCGTCCCGTCAAACAGGGGCGTACGGCTGTCGAACCCCGCTATTTCAACTACCTGCACGTCGAATGCGGCGATGAATTGGTGTTGCGCCGACGGGGTGCCGGCGACATTTGGCAGGGGTTGTACGAATTTCCGCTCATCGAAACTCCCGAACCGGTGGAATATACGGTGCTGGCCGCGATGCCGGAGTTTTGCGCTCTCTTCAAAGATGCCGGGACGGTATGCCTTGCCGGGACCGTCAAGATGCCCGTGCATCAGCTTTCGCACCGGGCGATCCACGCTGTTTTCTACCGGATCGTCGTGGAGCGCTGGACGCCCTCCTTGCGCGAAATGCTCGTCATTTCGCGCGAAACCCTCGGCGATTACGCCGTTTCCCGTCTTACGGAGCGTTATTTATCCCGCTGATTCTTCGTCTGTGCGTTTGCGGCACACGGTTTGCCGTTTGATTGACGTGAAACCTAACGAAGAAAACGAGATAAATTATGTTTACAGGTGTACAATTCACGCATTTCATCCAAGCAAATCCCGCGCTGGCCGTTTTTTTGACCATTGCGCTGGGATTTTTGTTGGGTAAGCTGCGCATCCGCAGCTTTTCGCTCGGAACGGTGACCAGCGTGCTGCTGGTGGGCGTGATCGTCGGGCAGCTTCGTATCGAGATTCCCGAACCGGCCAAAACCCTTTTCTTCCTGATGTTCCTCTTCGCCGTGGGATATGCGGTCGGCCCGCAGTTCTTCCGGGGGTTGAAGAAGGACGGATTGCCGCAGGTGGCCTTCGCCGTGGTGGTCTGTTTGCTGTGTTTGGGGTCGGTATGGCTCTTCTCCTGGCTGATGGGCTATACGCTTTCGCAGGCTGCGGGGCTGCTGGCCGGGTCGCAGACGATGTCGGCCGTGCTGGGCGTGGCGACCGATACGATCCGCGAACTGCCGGGCGGAGCGGAAACCGATCTCAGTTCAATGCCCGTTTGTTATGCGGTAACTTACATCTTCGGTACGGCGGGTTCCGCATGGGTGTTGAGTTCGATCGGACCCCGGCTGCTGGGCGGCGTGGCGAAGGTGAAGCAGTCTGCGCGCGATCTGGAGCAGAAGATGGGCGAAGACGTCAGCCTGAAAGCCGGCTTCGACCCGGCGGCCCGGGAGATCGTTTTCCGGGTTTTCAGCGCCGATAACGAATGGTTCGAGGGCGGGCGTACCGTCCACGAATTCGAAACCGTCATGCAGCGCGACGGAAAGCGTATTTTCGTCGAACGGCTCTGCCAGCAGGGGAAGGTCGTCGATGAGGTGACACCCCGGACAGTGATCCGTCCGGGCGATCAACTGGTCGTCAGCGGTCGCCGCGAATACGTCATCAGCGAAGAGAAGTGGATCGGTGCCGAAGTGTCCGATACGACACTGACGAATTTTGCCGTTCAGGTCCTTCCTGTCGTGGTCAATCGCAAGGGGGCTGCCGGGGAGAGGATCGGAAAGGTCTTGTCGGCTAAATTCATGCACGGGGTCAATATCCGGTCCATCGTGCGGGCGGGTGTGAAGATCCCCGTGCGGAGCGGAGCCAAACTCGATGCCGGCGACCGGATCGAATTGGTCGGGCTGCCGCAGGACGTGCGACGTGCCGCCGCACAGTTGGGTTTCAGCGATCCGGTGAAGACCGAGAGCAGCGTTCCGTTGCTGGGGCTGGGTATCTGTCTGGGCGGTCTGATCTTCGGATGGATGCTGGTGGCCAAGATAGGGGCGATTCCCCTGAGTCTGACCGTGAGCGGCGGCGTGCTGCTCGCAGGTCTTTTCTGCGGCTGGGCCCGTTCGCGGCGCCCGACTTTGGGAGGCATTCCCGAACAGACCGTGTGGTTCATGAACAATATGGGACTGAATACTTTCATTGCGATCGTCGGCATTTCGACCGGACCGTCGTTCGTCGCCGGTTTTCAGCAGGTGGGCTGGAGCCTTTTCCTGGTGGGGGCCGGTGCCACGACTCTTCCTCTGGTGCTGGGCGTGTTGATCGGCCGTTACCTGTTCCGTTTCAACGATGCCCTGACGCTCGGATGCGTCGCCGGAGCGCGAACGACTACGGCGGCTCTCGGTGCTGTCGAGGATACGATCGGCAGCAATGTCCCCTCGCTGGGATATACCATCACTTATGCCATCGGTAATACGCTGCTCATCATCTGGGGCGTGGTGCTCGTGTTGCTGTTGGCCTGACGGAGCCGGTCGATGATTCGGGCGGGTCTATGGTTTTCCATAGATCCGCTTTTTCGTGGTGTGAATCGCTAAAAGCGGATGAATCCGGCGGATTTTTGAAAAAAAATTGATTACTTAGCATTCTCTTTTAACGATTGCGACGATGAGTGCGAAACTGGCGAAGTACGACCGGTTGTACGAGCAGATCAAGGGCTATGTACAGACGACCGACGACATTTGGGCACGGCTGGCCACGATGGAGGCCGTGTTGCATCATAAGATGCAGACTTTTTTCTGGACAGGGGTGTATGCCCTTATCGACGACGAACTGATTGTCCGCTCGTACCAGGGGCCCGTTGCCTGTCAGAAGCTGCGGCATCATACGGGAGTTTGCTGGGCGGCGGTCAGCACGGGAGAAACCGTGATCGTGCCCGATGTGGAGCGGTTTCCGGGACATATCGCCTGTAATTCGAAATCCCGCAGCGAGATCGTCCTGCCGATTCGGGACCGGGAAGGGCGTGTGTTCGCCTGTCTGGATGTGGACAGCGACCGGTTGGATGCGTTCGACCGGGAGGATGAAGAGGGGCTGAAAAAGATTCTCTCCCTTCTTTTTGATTAGGCGGCGATCCTGCGTGGGCGGCGTATCGTATCTTCATCACCCGCGAAATCCGGTGCGTCTTTCAGCGATTGTCGTATAAAATAAATTCCGCTGACGCGGATGTCCGAGCAGATTCGGCGCTGCGTCGGCTCGATTATTTTTGTACCGGACAGGAGGCGGTTCGGCGATCTTTACGTACGAATCCGTACGATTATTCGCCTCTTTCTGATCCTTGCACAAAAAAATCCCGCTGTATTTTACAGCGGGATTTTTTTTGTATTTGGCATTTAGCGGATTACCGTTACGCGGTTCTCCTGCTCGGTCTTGAACGGAGACTTGGTGTCGCTGTAACCCTTGTACTGCAGGTTCTCGGCTTTTACGCCTTTCGAGATCAGGTAGTCGTAAACCTTCTTCGCACGCTGCTCGGCCAGGCGGGTATTCACGGCCTTCGAACCGGTTTGGGGATCGGCATGGCCTTCGATCACGTAAATCTTGTTTTTCGGCGCATTCTTGATTTGGGTAGCGATGATGTCCAGGCGGAGTTTCTCTTTCGGACTCAGCTCGGTCTGGCCGATGTTGAAGAAGGTGATGCCTTTGCCGGTCAGATAGATGTCATCGGTGTAGGCATTGCCGTCGAGCTGGTCGGCCGGGATAGGATTGGGACCCCACTTCGCCATTTCGGCAGCTTTCTTCGCGGCGGCAGCTTCGGCAGCGGCTTTTTTCGCAGCTTTGTTTGCTGCAGCCAGGTCATTGGCCAGTTCGGCGTTGTCGGCCTGTACAGCAGCCAGAGCCAGGTCGCGGTCGGCTATGACAGCCTGGTAAGCCATTACATCTTCGACGGTGTAGGGCGAAGCCTGTTTGAAGCCGCGGCGGTTGAAACGGTACGTAAGACCGATCGTGGCACTGTAGGCTGCGGCTACTTTCTGTGTTCCCGAATTCAGGATTGAGGGCATGTTGCTGCTGGGCAGCATCCAAGCCTTGAGTTCCAGTTCGATGTCCAGGGCCGGGCATACGCGGAACTTGTTCAGCAAACCGGCCGTGAAAGCGAACGAGTGGTCCGTCCCGTAGCCCCAGTCGCGCTGGAATTTGTCGGTGAAACCCGATACGTGGTAACCGAAGCCGGCGAAAGGCACTGCGTAATAGACGCGGTCGTCACGCTCGCCGCCGATCCAGTTCGACAGATTCACCATGAAGTCCATGTGCGTGAAGATGTACGGGTCTTTCATGTATTGGTTGCCGAATGCCGTGTCGTTCTGGTACTGGCCGCCCTGAATTTGCAGGCGGGCACCCATTACGGGGTGGAACCATTTGGTCAGCGAGAAGTCGGCCTGCCAGTTGATGTGGTTGAAGCGCGACGATCCGAAATCGTCTTTTCCCAGCGTGCCGTTGAAGACCATAATTTGGGCGCCTCCGGCGACGGTGATTTCCCAGTTGTCGAAGAAACGGTTGGTTTCGTAACCGGCCCAGCCTCGTCTCTTGGGCTGTTGCTCTTCTACGACGATTTCTTCTGCGACAGCGACAACCTGGGCTGAAGCGGCTGCGGCACAAAGAACGAGTGCCATCGTAATGAATAATTTTTTCATGTAGTTCGAATTTAATGTGTAATAATTTTTTGTTTTCGTGTATGTAAACCCTTACACGGGAGCTTGATTCATCTCTATATATCCTTTTGTAGAAGCTAAAAGCAAAGTCCGGGCCAAAAGCCCGGACCTCGTTTGACGTTTTGTATATTTTATTGTCTGTCGGCAGAGAATCAACCGCATTTCGAGTACCCGCAGGACATGCACGTAAGACACCCGTTCTGATAGGCCATCGTCTCCTGGCCGCAGCTCGGGCACTTGTCCTTGGTTTTGGTGCCGTCCGAGATATATTGCTTCAGTGCTCGTTCCACACCCAGCTTCCAGGTATTGATGGTTTCGCTGTTCAGGTGGAGCGATTCGATGAGCGATACGACGTTGGTGATCGGCATGCCGTGGCGCAGGACGCCCGAAATCAGCTTGGCGTAGTTCCAGAACTCTTCGTTGAACAGGCGCGAAATGCCGCCGATGGTGTTGGTGTAGCCGTATCGGTCGATATACTGGAAGTCGTACCGTTTCGAACCGTTCTCCTCGCGTACCTTTATAATAAAGCCCTTGTTGATTTTGGGCGGAATATACATGGCGTCCTCTTCGATTTTACCCGTGAAGATTTCGTAAGGGCGTCCATCCTGCAGGCCGACGAAGGCGATCCAGTTTTCGTTGCCGTTTTTGAAACGCACGATGTCCGCCGGGATCGATTTGGGGCGTTTGAGAATGGTCTGCCCGTTCTCCTCTTTGCCGCTTTTTTCTTCTTATCGATCAGTACGCCTTCGCGGCAGCCGTCGCGGTAAACCGTTACCCCTTTGCAGCCGCACTCCCAGGCCGTGCGATATACGTCCGCTACGAGTGCTTCGGAAACGTCGTTCGGCAGATTGACCGTCACCGAAATCGAGTGATCGACCCACTTCTGAATTTCGCCCTGCATCTTGACTTTGGCCACCCAGTCGATGTCGTTGGCCGTCGCGCCGTGATAGGGCGATGCGGCTACCCACCGGTTGAGCTCATCGTCCGATATGTCTTGCAGTTTCGAGGTATCGTATCCGTTGGCTTCGAGCCATTTGACGAAGTTGTGGTGATAGACGTTGTACTCTTCGAACTTTTCGCCCATATCGTCCACGAAAGCCACTTTGGCATCCTGGTCCGAAGGGTTGATCTTGCGGCGACGCTTATAGACGGGACGGAAAACCGGTTCGATGCCCGACGTGGTTTGCGACATGAGCGAGGTGGTTCCCGTAGGGGCGATGGTCAGCATGGCGATATTGCGTCGTCCGTGTTTTACCATTTCGGCGTAGAGCTCCGGATCGGCCTCCCGGATGCGGCCGATCATCGGGTTCTTCTCCTCCTTGCGTGCATCGAAAATTTCGAACGCTCCGCGCTCTGCGGCCATCTTTACCGAGGCGCGGTAGGCTTCCAGTGCGAGGGTCTTCTGTACCTTCACGGCGAAAGCCGTCGCTTCGGGCGTACCGTAACGGAGTCCCAATGCTGCGAGCATGTCGCCTTCGGCCGTGATGCCCAGTCCCGTACGACGTCCTTTGCGGGCCATCGTGCGGATCTTTTTCCAGAGTTCGAGTTCCACGCGGCGAATGTCTTCGTCTTCGGGATCGGCGGCGATCTTATTGATGATCAACTCGATTTTTTCCAATTCCAAGTCGATGATGTCGTCCATCATACGCATCGCCTTCTCGACGTGTTGCTTGAATTTCTCGAAGTTGAACGACGCTTCTTTGGTGAAAGGTTTGTCCACGTAACTCAACAGGTTGATCGCCAGCAGGCGGCACGAGTCGTAGGGGCAGAGCGGAATTTCGCCGCAGGGGTTGGTCGCCACGGTCGTAAATCCTTCGTCGGCATAGCAGTCGGGAATACTCTCGCGGATGATCGTGTCCCAGAACATTACGCCCGGTTCGGCCGATTTCCAGGCGTTGTGGATGATCTTGTCCCAAAGTTTCTTGGCGTCGATATCCTGCTGGTAGAGCGGTTTGTCCGAGTGAATCGGGAACTGTTGGTGGTATTTCTTCCCGGCGAGTGCCGCACGCATGAATTCGTCGTCGATTTTGACCGAAACATTGGCGCCGGTCACCTTGCTCGTATCGACTTTGGCATCGATGAAACGCTCTGCGTCGGGATGTTTGATCGAAAGGGTGAGCATCAGAGCTCCCCGGCGACCGTCCTGGGCCACTTCGCGCGTCGAGTTCGAGTAACGCTCCATGAAGGGGACGATACCGGTCGAGGTGAGCGCCGAGTTGAGCACCGGACTACCTGTGGGGCGGATGTGCGAAAGGTCGTGCCCCACGCCGCCGCGCCGCTTCATCAGTTGCACCTGCTCCTCGTCCATGCGGAAGATGCCGCCGTAGGAGTCTGCCGGATTCTTGTGGCCGATGACGAAGCAGTTCGAAAGCGAAGCCGCTTGGAAGTTGTTGCCGATACCGGTCATGGGACCGCCTTGCGGGATGATGTAGCGGAAGTGGTCGAGCAGTTCGAACACCTCCTGCCGGTTCATAGGATTGGGGTACTTCTTTTCGATCCGTTCGATCTCGGCGGCGATGCGCTCGTGCATATCGCGCGGAGTTTTTTCGTAAATATGGCCGTACGAATCTTTCAGGGCATATTTGCTTACCCAAACCGTAGCGGCCAGGTCGTCTCCGTCGAAATATTTTTTCGACGCTTCGACCGCTTCGTTGTAGGACACTTCGGTCGGGAGGCCCGGTTGTTTGTTGCTTGACATGATATCTTGAGTTTTATTTCTTTATGTCTTTACAGGAATCGGGACCGATGCAGGCTTGTTCCGTTCGGTCCCAACTATACAAATTTCCTGCTTTTCTTCGGGATTTTCGAATCTTCCCGCGACAAATTATTCCAAAGTTATCAACAATGGATAAAACGTGCGTCCCAGTGATCCGGGACGCACATTTTGGAAAATGGCGGAGTCGTCAGTCCTCGTTTTTCGCCCGGCAAGCCGGTTTGCCCGTCGTGCATCTATACGGCGAAGTGTTGAGCTTACTACCTCTGTAACATGATTATATAACTTTGTTGCCCCTGTGTTTGATGCTCCCTGTCGGGAGTTCTTTCCCGCTCTGCGGTCCGGTTTCCCTCCGACCGGATAGAAAACGGCGCGTCGGATTCGCGCATATGCACGCCGATCGCAGGCGGTTGCGGACAAGCCCGGAAAACAACGCGGAATCTCGCGTCGTTCGAGTATATATAATCGTTTTTATGGGCGGCGAAGCGCGGTCCTTCCGTCCGTGTTTCCGCTGACCGGACGCGTTTTACTTGACGGCGACCGCATCGATCTCGACCTTCGCACCCATCGGCAGCTTGGATACCTGATAGCAGATGCGTGCGGGCATATCCTTCGTAAAGAACGTGGCGTAAACGGCGTTCATCGCGGCGAAATCGGCGATGTCGGTGAGCAGGACCGTCGTTTTCACGATATCGGCGTGGGAATAACCCGCCTCTTCGAGGATGTGCCCCAGATTGGTGAGCGACTGGCGCGTCTGGTCTTCGATGCTTTCGGGCATCGCGCCGGTGGCGCCGTCGATCGGGAGCTGTCCCGAAATGTAGAGCGTGTCGCCGCACTTTACTGCCTGCGAATAGGGGCCCACCGCTTTGGGGGCTTTGGGAGATGCGATAATGGTTTTCATAGTGTCGTATTATTTTGATTCGTTAAAATTTATGGTTGAATTTTCTTTTTCGTTGTACCCGGTTCTCGTTTGATCGGAAATAGGGTGCGTGCTTTTTCGGTCGCAGGGTATGTCGGCAACCCCGTTTTTCGCCCCGTTTCGCATGAATGTTCGATTTTAAGTTCTATTTTCCTGCGACCGGGCCGTTTTTATCTTCGGGAACCGTGGCGGAGTACAAAGTTACGATTATTTTGGTTATGTTTGCACATATTTTGCTGGATAAAGATTCAAAATCGATAGCTTATGACACGTTTTATGAAACTGGCGGCACTCGCCGCCCTCGTGATGCTCGTAGCCTCCTGTTGTCCCTGCCGTAAACATCGGAAAGGCGACGGCAAACCTTTTGTCGGCACCGAATGGCAGCTTGTGCAGCTCAACGGTCGTGCCGTACCGGTGGAAGGCGACCTCTTTACCGTCGTTTTCGGTGAGGACGGACGTCTTTCGGGGCTCGGAGCCTGCAACCGGTTTATGGGTTCCTACCAAACCACGGAAACAGGCGGTCTGACCGTCGGTCAGAACATGGCTTCGACCCGGATGTTCTGCCCCGATTTGGATCGGGAGCAGGCTTTCGGCGACGTTTTGTCGGGAGCGACTCATTATGAAGTGGACGGCGATATGCTGATGCTTCTTACCGACGGCGAACTGCGGGCTGTTTTGCAGGCCAGATAGCCGGATTGCGCGGATTTTGCGGCGGAGGAACCTTTCGGGGTTCCTCCGCCGGTATTTACAGGGAGTTGTATTTCCTCTTTTGTCCGTTGTTTCGATCATCGGGTTTTTCGTTCCGTTTTTATTATTCTATTGTGTGAAATTTCTGTTACAGAGAAATAATGCGTCTTATATTTTGTTATATTTGTAACAATATAGGATGCGTGCGGGCTGCGTTGAAGTAGATCCGCCTGGCGTTCGGTTTTCATTCGTTAGTCACATGGCCGGACTTTATTTCCATATTCCTTTTTGCCGCAGGATTTGCGCCTATTGCGACTTTCAAAAGCGCCGAGGTGGGGCGTGTCGATTCCGTGCTGGATGCGATGGGGCGCGAATTGGACGGAGCCGTCGATTGGCTCGCCGACCGTCGGATCCGCACCGTCTATTTCGGCGGCGGGACCCCGTCGCTCTGCGATCCCGCCCGGTTGCAGGGACTGGCGGACCGGGCGGCGACGCTGCTGGATTGCAGCGGTGTGGAGGAGTTTACCGTCGAGGCCAATCCCGACGATATGACCGAAGAGTGGCTGGAGGCGCTGGCCCGTACGGGTGCGAACCGGTTGAGCGTGGGCGTGCAGTCTTTCGACGACGACGAGCTGCGGCTGATGAACCGGCGCCATACCGGTGCGCAGGCTGTCGAGGCTGTGCGGAGGGCACAGGCTGCGGGTTTTGCGAATCTGACGATCGACCTGATCTTCGGCGTTCCGGGTTTCGGCGGGAAAGTGTTGCAACGTAACCTCGAACAGGCTCTGGCGCTCGGCGTGCAGCATATTTCGGCATACCATTTGACAGTAGAGAAAAATACGGCCTTCGGGCGTCGCCTGGAGCGCGGGCGGTTCTCCGAGGTGGACGAACAGGTGAGCGAACGCGAATACCTGGAGGTGCACCGAACGCTGACCGGGGCTGGATTCGAGCATTACGAAGTGTCGAATTATGCGCTGCCCGGTTGCCGGGCCCGTCACAATGCCGCCTATTGGTCGGGCGACGAGTATTTGGGCATCGGGCCTGCAGCCCACTCCTTCAACGGGAAGTCGCGCCGCTGGGCCGCTGCGTCGATCGACGGCTACCTGGCCGGTGCCGGAACGGAGGCGATTTACGAACAGGAGCGGCTTACGGAGCGGGATCGCTACAACGAGTATCTGATGACCCGCCTGCGCACGGCCGAGGGACTCGAGTTGGCGACGGTCGAAACCTGTTTCGGAAAAGAGCGGGCGGAGCGGCTGCTGCGGCAGGCGGAGCCTTTCATGCGGGTCGGAGAGTTGTGTCTCGCGGCCGGTCGGCTGGCGATTCCGGCGGAGAAGTTTCTGGTGTCGGATGCCGTGATCGGCGCGTTGTTCGAGGCGGACGACTGATTGTTGAATAATCAAACCTTTGAAATATGAACGATATGAAACTGAAACCCGACTGTCTCTTCGAGATCAGTTGGGAGGTATGCAATAAAGTGGGCGGTATCAACACCGTGATAGCGACCAAGGCCCGGACCGTATGCGGAAAGTACGGCGATCGCTATTTTACGATCGGTCCCGATCTGGGGCAGGGGGCTGACCGGGAGTTCGAGGAGGACCCGGCGCTGCTCAAGGGGTGGCGGCAGACCCTGTATGAAAAGGGGATCCGTGTCCGAGTGGGCCGTTGGCGCATCGTCGGGCGGCCGCAGGTGATCCTGGTCGATTTCTCCTCGCTGATTCCCCGCAAGGACGACATCTTGAAGTTCCTTTGGGAGAGCTACCGCGTGGATTCGATTTCGGGCCAGTGGGATTACATCGAGCCGGTGCTGTTCGGCTATGCCGCCGGACTGGTCGTAGCCTCCTACGTCGAAACTTTCTGTAAGTCCGCCGACCGGGTCGCGGCTCATTTCCACGAGTGGATGACCGCCGCCGGAGGACTTTATCTGCGCCGGGAGTCGCCTTACGTAGCCACGTTGTTCACCACGCACGCTACCGTGCTGGGACGCAGCATCGCCGGAAACGGAATGGCGCTTTACAAGGATTTGACTACGTTCAATGCGGACGACCTGGCCCGTCGTTTCGGCGTGACGGCCAAGCATTCGATCGAAAAGAAGGCGGCGGCCAACAGCGACGTTTTCCTGACCGTCAGTGGAATTACGGCCGTCGAATGTCGGTATTTGCTCGGTCACGAAGCGGATGCCGTTACGCCTAACGGCTTCGAGGACGATTTCGTCTGGCAGGGCGACGACTATCGGGTCAAGCGCGAGGAGGCCCGCACGGCCTTGATCGCCGTGGCGGAAGCCTGTCTGGGACGCAAGTTGCAGGACGATCCGCTGATCGTCGGCACGAGCGGCCGGTACGAATTCCGCAACAAGGGGCTGGATGTGCTGCTGGAGGGTATGAAGCGGCTGGCCGGGCTGGAACGCCTGGATCGGGAGGTCGTGTTGTATGTCATGGTGCCTGCCGCCAACCGGGGAGCCCGTGCCGGCTTGCAGAAGCACCTGCAGGATCCATCGCAGCCGATCGACGGCTCGCAATGGCCTTGGGCGACCCATTATCTGGAGAATATGCAGTGGGATCCGATCGTGCGGGCGATCGACGGCAGTCCGCTGGCCGATCCTGCATCCAAAGTGCATGTGATTTTCGTGCCTTCGTATTTGGATGACCGGGACGGTATTTTCGACAAGAGCTATTACGAGTTGCTCGTGGGCATGGATCTGACCCTGTTTCCGTCGTATTATGAACCCTGGGGCTATACACCGCTCGAGTCGATCGCCTTTTCCGTGCCGACCGTCACCACGACCCTCGCCGGATTCGGTCTTTGGATCGACCGGCGGGAGGAGCATCCCGGCGTAGCGGTACTTTGCCGCGAGGATGGCAACGACGACGAAGTGGCCTCTGCGCTGGCCGATGCCGTGCTGCGGTTTTCGCAGTTGGATGCCGCTCGTGTGGAGGAGATGCGTCGTGCTGCGGGCGTGCTGTCGAAAGAGGCGCTCTGGAGCCGGCTTTTCGAGGCGTACGAAGAGGCTTACGCGCTGGCGCTCGATAATGCCGACGTGCGGATGAACCATGTGGCTTCGAATGCGACGCCGCTGCCCGAGCAGCAGGTCAAGCTCGTGCATCAGGCGCTTCGTCCGGAGCGTCCGGAGTGGAACCGGATGATGGTGGAGAAGAACCTTCCCGAACGGCTCCGTCCGCTCGAGGAGCTGGCCCACAACCTTTGGTGGTGCTGGAATTCCGGCGCCCGGGATCTGTTCGAGGAGATCGATCCCGACCTTTGGAACCGAAGCGAACGTAATCCGATCGCTTTTCTCGATCTGCTGACCATAAACCGGCTGAAAGAGTTGGAGCGGGACGAGTCGTTCCTGGCTTCGCTTGATGCGGTATATGCGCAGTTCAAGAGCTACATGTCCGAAAAACCCGATCCGGCGACACCGAAGATCGCCTATTTCTCGATGGAATACGGCTTGCACGCTTCGCTGAAGATCTACTCGGGCGGCTTGGGCATCCTGGCCGGCGACTACCTCAAGGAGGCGTCGGACAAGAACGTGCCGATGGTCGCGGTCGGATTGCTGTACCGGTACGGTTATTTTACTCAAAAACTCTCCGCTCAGGGGGCTCAGCAGGCGACTTACGAAGCACAGAACTTCTCGAAGCTGCCGATCCAGCCCGTGCGCGATGCGGTGGGCAACTGGGCGACCGTGTCGATTCCCCTGCCGGGACGTACGCTCACGGCCCGCATCTGGCTTTGCCGGGTGGGACGTACCGACTTGTACCTGCTCGACGCCGATTACGAGGCCAATCTCGAGGAGGATCGCCGGGTGACGCATTACCTGTACGGCGGCGATTGGGAGAACCGGCTCAAACAGGAGATTCTGCTGGGTATCGGCGGTGTGCGGGCGCTCCAGTCGCTGCATATCGCGCAAGACGTTTCCCATTGCAACGAGGGTCATGCGGCATTTCTCGGGCTGGAGCGCATCCGCAACCTGGTGCTGCGCCGCCGCCTGACTTTCGCCGAAGCGCTGGAAGTGGTCCGCTCCTCCTCGCTGTTTACGACTCATACGCCCGTTCCGGCGGGACACGATGCGTTTCCCGAAGCGATGGTTCGGCAGTACCTGTCGCACTATCCCGGGGAACTGGGGATCGACTGGGCGCAGTTCATCGGTCTGGGACGTGTCGATCCGGAGGATCCGAACGAGAAATTCTCGATGTCGGTGCTCGCCTGCAACCTTTCGCAGGAGGTCAATGGGGTGTCGTGGCTGCACGGCGAGGTTTCCAAAGAGATTTTGGGGAATTTATGGCCGGGCTACTTCAAAAACGAGCTGCATATCGGTTACGTGACCAACGGTGTGCACTTCCCGACCTGGACGGCTACGCGCCTGCGTCGTCTGTATGCCCGCTATTTTCCCGAAGGGTTCGAGGGGCACGAATATCGTATTTCGGAGTGGAAGAAGGTGTACGACATCCCGGACGAAGACCTTTGGCAGGAGCGCATGGTGCTCAAAGAGAAGCTCGTTCGCCTGATCCGCCGCCGCTACTGCGATCCCGGGCAGGTGCGCATGGATTCGCCCCATCAGGTCATGCAGGTGCTCGAGAGCATCAAGCCCGATGTGCTGAAGATCGGTTTTGCGCGCCGTTTCGCCACTTACAAACGGGCGTTGCTGCTCTTCACCGATCTGGATCGCCTGGCGGCCATCGTCAACAACAAGGAGCGTCCCGTGCAGTTTATCTTTGCGGGCAAGGCGCATCCCAACGATCAGCCGGGACAGGATCTCATCAAGCGGATCATCGAAGTCGCAGCCATGCCGCAGTTCTCCGGCAAGATCATCTTCCTGCAGAATTACGACATGGAGCTGGCGCGCCGCCTGGTGCAGGGCGTGGACGTGTGGCTCAACACCCCGACCCGGCCGCTCGAAGCCTCGGGAACGTCGGGCGAGAAGTGCGTGATGAACGGCGTGCTGCAGTTCTCGGTGCTCGACGGCTGGTGGGTCGAGGGCTACAAGGAGGGCGCCGGTTGGGCGCTGCCGATGGAGGCGGTATTTTCCGATCAGCAGTACCAGAACGAACTCGACGCCGAGATGATTTACAACACCATCGAAGAGGAGATCGCTCCGAAATACTACGACCGGGGTGCCGACGGTGTTCCGCACGCGTGGATGGCTTCGGTCAAGAAATGTATCGCCGAGATCGCTTCCAACTTCACGACCAACCGGATGCTGCGCGACTACGAGGTGCGTTTCTACAACCGGCTGGCGGCCCGCAAACGGGATCTGTCGGATAACGATTTCGCCGTTGCGCGCGAGATCGTCGCCTGGAAGCACAAAGTGCTGACCGCGTGGCCCGCCGTGAAGATCGTGGACGTGCAGCGTGCCCGGGTCGGCGACAAGCCGATCTTCGTGGGACGCAGTTACCATTTCGAACTTACGCTCGATTTGGCCGGACTCGCTCCGGAGGATGTGGGAGCCGAACTGGTCGTCGCCCGTCCCGTAGAACCGAACCGGGCCGTGGAGGTCATCCGTACCGAGCCGCTCAGCCAGGTGCAGGTTTCGGGCAGCCAGGTGACTTTCGCCTTGGACTATGTTCCCGAACAGGCCGGGATGTTCGATATGGCGCTGCGCATTTTCCCGCAGAATCCGATGTTGCCGCATCGTATGGATTTCGCACTGGTCAAGTGGGCGTGAAATAGTTGTTGCAAAAAGGTTATTTTTTGATAAATTCCGGATTTTCGCCGAGCTTGGACTTGACGGTCTGCGAAAAAAACGGTATCTTTCAGAAAAGATAGCGGCAGGCGGAAACAATCGTGCGGGCTTACGGAGAGGCATTGCCGAGCCTTCCGCTCTCTTACGCCAAGATCGTTCGAAAGGACCGGACTTTTTACGATCCGGCCGACCGGAAAAAGAAACAGACGATTCGACGGGTCCGGCAGGAGTAGGGCTGATTTTGCCGTTCCGCTCTGTCGGAAATGAACATAAAGAACAAACAGTTATGTCGGTACTTACATTTGATAAGAAGGAACTGGGAAATCTGGAGTATTCGTTGCAGCGCGAGATGCTGGCCACGGACCGCCGCGGCGGTTACATGAGTACGACCATCGTCTGTTGCAACACGCGCAAGTATCACGGCCTGATGGTGGCCCCGATCGACGACAGCGACCGTGCCTACGTGCTGCTTTCGTCGGTGGACGAAACCGTCTTGCACGACGGGCAATCCTTCAATCTGGCGCTGCACCGTTTTCCGGGAACCTACGAACCTCGGGGGCATAAATACATCACCGATTTCGAATATACGCCGACTCCGACGATCACCTACCGCGTGGGAAGCATCGTGCTGCGCAAAGAGCTGCTCTGGATACACAACCGTACGCAGTTGATGATCCGCTATACGCTGCTCGAGGCGCCGTCCGACGTACGTCTCCGACTCCGGCCTTTCTTCGCCTTCCGGGACAAACATGCGCTCACGCATGCCAATATGGAGGCCGACGGACGTTCCCGGCCGATTCCGGGCGGGGTGAAGTGCCGGTTGTATCCTGACTTCCCCTGGCTGTATCTGCAAACCGATTGCCGGAATGCGGAGTTCGTTCCCGCGCCCGACTGGTACTATAATTTCGAATACGTCAAAGAGATCGAACGGGGATACGAGGGGCATGAGGATCTGCTTACGACGGGTTATTTCGAATTGCCTTTCAGACGGGGACGGAGCGTCGTTTTTTCAGTCTCGGTCGAGGAGATTGCCGATCCTTCCACCCTCGGCGTGATGTTCGCCGAGGCTCTGGCAGCCCGCAGCCTCAAGGTCGATTTCCTGAGCTGTCTGCGACATTCGGCGCGGCAGTTCGTCGTTCGCCGCAGGGACGGTCGGGCCGAAGTGCTGGCGGGGTATCCCTGGTACGGACAGATCGGGCGGCAGACACTCGTGGCGCTGCCCGGCATCGCGCTGGAGCAGGGACGTACGGAGGATTGTCTGGATGTGCTCGATACGGTCGTGCGCGAACGCCGGGACGGTATGTTTACAGGCTCTTTTTCGGCTGCCGAGGCCGCCGACGCCCCGCTTTGGTTCTTCTGGGTGCTTCAGCGATTGCAGCGGACATTGGGCGAGGAGGAGATATGGAAGCGTTACGGCACTGTGATGAAAGAGCTGTTGGCGGCTTATCGTCGGGGTGTCGGCGGCGTGGCCGTGCACGATAACGGTCTGGTGTGGGCCTCGGCGCCCGACAAAGCCCTCACCTGGATGAATGCCGTGGCAGACGGCGTCCCCGTCGTATCGCGTGACGGGTATCCGGTCGAAATCAACGCACTTTGGTACAATGCCGTGTGTTATGCCCTGGAGCTGGCTTCCCGTTTCGGCGAGGAAGAATTCGTCGGCGAGTGGAAAGCGTGGCCCGAGCGGATTCGGAACGCTTTCCGGGAGATGTTCTGGAACGGCGACGACGGGTATCTGGCCGATTTCGTAGGTCCGGAGGGGCCGAATTGGTGGATTCGTCCGAATATGGTGGTGGCGTGCGGGTTGGATTACAAGATGCTCGACGAGGAGCAGCAGGCTTCGATACTTCGGGTCGTGGGACAACATTTGTTGACACCCAAAGGACTGCGGTCGCTTTCGCCCCGTAATCCCCGTTACAAAAATCGTTGCGAGGGCGACGAGGCCACCCGTGCCGAGGCTTCGATGAATGGCTCCGTATGGGTGTGGCCGCTTTGGTTTTATGCCAAGGCTTCGTTCGATCTCGCAGGTCGGGAGTTTTTACCCCAGGCCGGGGATATGCTCGCCCGTTTCGGGGAGGAGATTCAGAGCTACGGTATCGGATCGATCAACGAGTTGTTCGATGGGGATCCTCCGTACGTGCCGCGCGGTGCCGTATCGCAGGCGTGGAGCGTCGGGGCGGTGCTGATGATCCGCGAAGCGACCGAACGCTGGCACCGTCGCCGGGGACGCGGTTTGTTGCCGGGTCTTCGGAAAAAGCGATAAAGGAGGCGGAGGGAGAGAGGCCTGCCGCCGCATGAGGTGAAATTTTCCCGTCAGCCGGGTAAGGCCGGGGTCGAGGTTGCAGCAAGGGACGACCGGTATTCCGCGAAGTCGAATAGGCCGCGAAATGGATTTTTGGGAGCGTAGTGCTCCGAGTTTCCTCCGAGAGGGGAATTTAGGGGTGGGCTGCATTCAGCCGCAGATGTCGAATAAGCGACTGTGGGATGTCGGATAATGGTGCCTGAAATATATAATTGCCATAATAAAATAGAATACAAATGAGAGTGTTGATGTTCGGTTGGGAGTTTCCTCCTCATATCGCCGGCGGACTGGGTACGGCCTGCTACGGTATGACGCGCGGTCTTGCACGCAACGGTGTGGAGGTCATTTTCGTCATGCCGCGTGCCTATGGCGACGAAGACCAGCGCTTCGCCCGCGTGGTGAACGCGAGCGACGTGGAGACGATCGGTACGCGCGATCATGAGTTTTCCGAAGAGTTGCTCGAGAAGGTTTCGTTCATCCACATCGACTCGAACATGGCCCTATATCTCTCCGGAGGAGTATGCCGCCTACCACGACGAGTTCGTTCGCAGCGGCCGGACGCACGAGTGGACCGACGTATGGAGGCAGCGCTACACCTTCTCCGGAAAATACGGTGCCAACCTGATGGAAGAGGTCGCCCGGTATGCGGTGGTGGCCGCGCAGGTGGCCAAGGACCTCGAAGGGCAGTTCGACGTGATCCACGCCCACGACTGGCTCACCTACTACGCCGGCATCGCCGCCAAGCGCGTGTCGGGCAAGCCGCTCGTCGTGCACATGCACGCCACGGAATACGACCGCAGCGGCGAGAATATCAACCGTCGGGTCTATGCCATCGAAAAGGCGGGCATGCAGGCTGCCGACCGGGTGATCGCGGTGTCGGAGCTGACGCGCCGCATCGTCATCGGCAAGTACGGCATTCCGGCTGAGAAGGTCGTGACGGTGCATAACGCCGTGCGTTTCGGCGAGTCGGAGGAAGCTGTGCCGGAGCGGGCCGTCAAGGATAAGGTCGTCACTTTCCTGGGACGCATCACCTACCAGAAAGGTCCCGATTATTTCGTCGAGGCTGCGGCCAAGGTGCTGCAACGGGTTCCGGACGTGCGTTTCGTCATGGCCGGTTCGGGCGACCTGATGAACCATGTGGTGCGGCGCGTGGCCCAGTTGGGGATCGCCGACCGCTTCCATTTCACGGGGTTCCTCAAGGGCGGGGAGGTGCAGCGGATGTTCCGCCTGTCGGATGTCTATGTCATGCCTTCGGTGTCGGAGCCGTTCGGTATTTCGCCGCTCGAGGCCATGCGTTCGGGCGTTCCCGTGATTATCTCGCGGCAAAGCGGCGTGGCGGAGGTGCTGGATTACGCCATTAAAGTGAATTACTGGGATGTGGATGCTCTGGCCGATGCCATTTACGGGCTTCTTACCTATCCGGCTCTGGGCAGGATGTTCGCTTCGAAAGGGCTGAAAGAGGTGACCGGACTCAAATGGACCAATGCCGCAGCGAAGATCAAGACGGTTTACGAAACTGTCGTCGCGGAGGCGAACAATTAAAATATTTGCGGAGTATGAAAACGATTTGTTTCTATTTTCAGGTACACCAGCCCTGGCGGCTGAAGCGTTACCGTTTCTTCGATATGGGCCGTGACCACAACTACCTGGACGACCTGACCAATCGCTCGATCATGCAGAAGGTCGCACGTGAGTGCTATCTGCCGATGAATGCCTTGCTGTTCAATCTGATCCGGCAGAGCGAGGGGCGTTTCCGCTGTACCTTTTCGCTGACGGGGCTGGCCGTCGAACAGATGCGGGCGTATGCGCCCGAGGTGCTCGATTCGTTCCGCCGCCTGGCCCGGACGGGCTGCGTGGAGTTCCTGGCCGAAACTTACTCTCACTCGCTGGCTTCGCTTTCGTCGAAGGAGGATTTCATGCAGCAGGTTGCGCTCCATACCGAACTGATGAAAAAGGAGTTCGGCATTACGCCGACTGCCTTTCGCAATACCGAACTGATCTATTCCGACCGGATCGGCGCCGATGTGGCCGAGATGGGTTTCAAGACCATGTTGGCCGAGGGAGCCCGACACGTACTGGGATGGAAGTCGCCCGGCTATGTTTATGCCAATGCGCTCGACCAGCGCTTGAGGCTGTTGCTGCGCAACTACAAGCTCTCGGACGACATCGCGTTCCGTTTCTCCAACCGAGGGTGGGACCAATGGCCTCTCACGGCGGAAAAATACACGGGGTGGCTCGCTTCGGACGAGCTGGAGGGGGATGTGGTCAATCTCTTCATGGATTACGAAACCTTCGGCGAGCACCAGCGTGCCGATACGGGCATTTTCGACTTTATGAAGGCGCTCGTTCCGGCTGTTCTGAAGCGGGAGGGGTTGGAGTTCTCTACGGTGAGCGAAGCCGCTGCGAAATACCAGCCCGTCGCCGTACTCCACTGTCCGCACGTGATGTCGTGGGCCGACGAGGAGCGCGACGTGACGGCGTGGCTGGGCAACGAGTTGCAGAACGAGGCTTTCGGAAAACTGTATGCCCTGCGGGATAAGATCAGCCGGTTGAAGGACCCCGATTTCGACCACGTATGGAATTTCATGCAGGCTTCGGACCACTTCTATTATATGGCGACCAAGTGGTTGTCGGACGGAGACGTGCATGCCTATTTCAATCCTTACGAATCGTCCTACGATGCCTTCATCAACTATATGAACGTGCTTTCGGATTTCGAGATCGAGGTGGAGAAAGCGTTCGACCGGAAGCCGCCGGTTCGCAAGACCAAACCGTCGCTGCGGAAAAAGGGTCCCGTTCGGGAGAAAGCCGGGGTGTGATATCCTCTCTCTAAAAAAGGCGGACAATCCTGAATAGGTTGTCCGCTCTTTTTTATTTCGGGATGTTTCGGTCCGTCAGCTGCCCTTGCGCTTGAACCGCGACGGGCTGTAGCCCGTGTGCTGTTTGAAATATTTGCCGAAGAACGACTGGGTCGAGAAGTTGAGGTGATAGGCGATCTCCTGGATGCTCATGCCCGAATAGCGCAGCAGACTTTTTGCCTCGAGGATCACCGCTTCGTCGATCCACCGGGCGGCGGTTTTGCCGCTCACGTCCTTGGAAACGGTCGAAAGGTATTTGGGGGTGATGTTGAGGCGGCGGGCATAGAACCGGACGTTCCTCTCCTGTTTGCTGTATTGCCGGACTAATTCCATGAACTCTTCGAAGATCACCTCGCCGCGCCCCAACTTGACCGTGTTTTTCTGCTCGCGCATGTTCAGCTCGGTGATGATGTAGAAGACTGCGGTGAACAGGCAGCGGATGATCTCCTGTCTGTAATGCTCCTTGTCGCTGGCAAGAATCGTCTTGATGAGTTGGAACACCTGTCGGATCTCGTGCGTGTCCTGGGGTGTCACCCGCAGGCAGGGCTGTTTGCCGAAACGCATATAGACGGGCAGCGAGGCCGAAAGGTCTATCTGGATCTCGTTGATGAACGATTTGGAACAGGCGACGAAATAGGCCGCCGCATCGCTGGTGCTGGCCACCGTGCGGATCACGCGGTCGGGGCTGAAGAAGACGATCGTGTCGGGCACGACTTCGTACTCTTCCGTATCGATCGCTACGACGGCCGAACCGCTGGCCATGATGATCGCCGAGAAGCCGTCGATCAGGGCGGGGTAGTTGCCCAGCGTATCGCGGTGGATGTCGAACGAAGCGATCACCAGGTCGTCCGACAGGTAATAAACGTCCCGCATCTCCTGCTTGATGCGGGAGATCGAAACTTTTTGCAGGGTTATCTCGTCCGCCACCATGCCAGTTTGCTGATCAGATTCTTGAAATAGGCGAACCGGCCCCGGCGGGGTGCCTCCGACAGCGGGCAGACGACGCGGAGCTCGTTGTGCAGACATTCGATGTGCAGCGGGAAATCGGCCCCCTTCTGTCCGTCCACGTCGGTAGGTTCGTTGATCGGCGAGGTGATGTCGAGCGTGCGGGCTCGGAAATGTTTTACCTGCGAGGGCCGACCGCCCAGCAGGTGACGGAGCATCGATACGACCGAGAAGAGCATGTTGCGCCTTTGCAGCAACAGACAGTCGAACATACCGTCCTTAATGCTCGAGCGGGGGGCAAGGTGGAATCCTCCGGCCGTTTCTCCGTTGAATATCAAGGCCATGAGCGATTCGAGGTCGAAGGCTTTGCCGTCGGCGAGAATTTGCAGCGGAATGCCGTGTACCGAGCGGAACTCCTTCACGCCCTCGATCAGGTAGGCCAGCTTGCCGATCTGGTGCTTGCGTTTGTCCGGCGTGCGCTGGGACGTGGTGGTGAAGATGCCGAAACTGAAGATATTAACGAAATAGTGGTCGTTCACGCGTCCGCAATCGACCCGCTCTTCCGTGCCGCCGAGGAGTTGCGCCGCCGCCTTGACCGGGTTTTTCTCCATGCCGAGCGCTCCGGCGAAGTCGTTGGCCGTACCTGCCGGGATGATGCCCAGCAGCAGGTCGAGGTGCTTCTCCTTCATCCGATTGACCACGTAATTGACCGTGCCGTCGCCGCCCGCCACGACCACCAGATCGACCGTTTCGTGTCCATTGAAAGGGTTGCGGCTGAAATCGATCGGGCCGTCTACGATCGAGTAGCCGGCCTGCCGGAACATTTCGCCGATGGCTTGGGAATCTTTTTCGATTTTTCCTTTTCCCGACTGGGGGTTATAGAGAAATAGAACTTGTTTCATTCGTACGCAATGGGATTATTCTGGAATCATCATTTCTTGCATCGCCGGCGAGCAGTAAATTTCGTAGCCGTCTTTCCCGTCGTCGAGGATAAAATAGACCTTCGCGTCGGGAATTTTCCGGGAGAGGGCGATGGCCTTGTTCGCGCCCAGGCTCAAATACATGGTCGCCATGGCGTCGGCTTCGGCGCAGTTGTCCGCGACCACGGTGGCGGAAAGCAATCGTGACGTGACGCTGCGGCCCGTTGTCGGGTCGATCGTGTGGGATATCTTATTGCCTGCGGCGTCGCGGTAGAAGCGGCGGTAGTTGCCCGAAGTGGCCAGGCCTCCTTCGCTCATGCGGATACGTCCGGTGAGATAGGCGCCGTCGGACATATTGCCGTCGAAGGGAGTTTCTATGCCGATCCGCCAGGGAATGCCTTTGCTGCTGACACCCTGGCAGCGGCATTCGCCGCCGATCTCCACCAGATAGTTCTTCGCGCCGCAGCGCTCCATGAGGGCCGCGACCAGATCGACCGTATAGCCCTTGGCGATCGAGTTGAAATCGAGCTGTACGCGGGGATCGTCCTTCACGAGCCTGCCGTCCCGGATATGGACGCGCCGGTAACCTACGAATTGCAGGAGCGAATCGAGGTTCGGGGTGCGTTCCGCCTCGTGCCCGGCGAATCCCCAGGCATCGACCAGCGGCTTGACCGTCACGTCGTAGTGACCTTCGCTCAAGCGGCTGAACCGTTCGGCCAGACGGAGGTTGTAGATGATATGTTCGTCGAGCGAGTCGGTCTCTCCCCGGTTGATGCGGCTCAGCAGGGAGGTGGAGTCGAAAATCGACATCGAAGCCTTGGCTTCGGCGTCGATTTGCATAATGGCCCGGTAGAGTTCCTGTGCGGTGCAGTCCGTGATGTCGCCCGTTGCCTGGAAAGTCGTACCCAGCATCGCGCCGCTTGCCGTAAGGTACTCTGCGCGGCGGTCGCAGCTCGCTGCAAGGACCAGAACGATAACGGTGTAGAGCAGCAGGGCGATCTTCATGTTCTATGTGTCTTCTTTTTTGGCAAAAATAGTGTTTTTCGCTCCGGTTTGCAAAAAAAGAGGGCTCTTCAGCTAAAAAATTGTATTCGTTTAAGTTGGTTATTGTGAATTAAGTTCGTACCTTTGCGCCACGCTCTGGCGTTATTCACGGTAAGGGGAATGCGTCGTAGAGTGGAACTAAATAAACTTTTGAAAATGGGTTATTTATCAGCTGAAAAAAAGCAGGAGCTTTTCGGTAAGTACGGAAAGTCCAACACCGACACGGGTTCTCCCGAGAGCCAGATCGCGCTGTTCTCGTTCCGTATCAACCACCTTACGGAACACCTTCGTAGCAACAAACACGACTTCGGTACACAGCGTGCGTTGCTGCGTCTGGTCGGCAAGCGCCGCCAGTTGCTGGAGTATTTGAAAGAGGTCGATATCGAGCGCTACCGAGCAATCATCAAGACGCTCAATCTCCGTAAATAGTCCCGGAGGCAGAAAAATGGGGTTGGCCAAAGTTTCTTTTGGCAGCCCCATTTGTAATTTGGAACATACATTTTGACGTAAAAATATCTATGGAAGAAAAGAAGTTGTACAATGCAGTCCGGAAGACGATCACGCTGGCAGACGGCCGCGAAATCATGATCGAAACGGGCAAACTGGCCAAGCAGGCCGACGGCTCCGTCGTGGTGAAGATGGGAGATACGATGCTCCTGGGAACGGTGGTAGCCGCCAAGGACGCGAAACCCGACACTGATTTTATGCCGCTCCAGGTGGAGTATAAGGAGAAATATGCCGCTTGCGGTCGCTATCCCGGCGGTTTCATGAAGCGTGAGGGCAAGGCTAACGACAGCGAGATCCTCGTAGCCCGTCTGATCGACCGTGCGCTGCGTCCCCTGTTTCCGTCGGACTATCACGCCGAGGTATATGTGACCGTAAACCTGATTTCGGCGGACAAAGATATTCAGCCCGATGCTCTGGCCGGACTGGCCGCATCGGCTGCACTGGCTGTTTCGGACATCCCGTTCGGCGGTCCGATTTCGGAGGTGCGTGTGGCCCGTATCGGCGGTCAGTACGTCATCAACCCGGCCTTCTCGCAGATGCAGGACGCCGATCTGGACATCATGGTCGGCGGTACCATCGACAATATTCTGATGGTCGAGGGCGAGATGAAGGAGGTGTCCGAGGAGGTGATGCTCGGAGCTATCAAGTTCGCTCACGAAGAGATTAAGAAACACTGTGCCGTACAGATCGAACTTTCGAAGGAGCTGGGCAAGGACGTGAAACGGACCTATTGCCACGAGGTGAATGATGAAGAGCTGCGTCAGACCATCATTCGGGAGCTTTACGACAAGGCTTACGCCATCGCCACCAGCGGTACGATGAAGCATGAGCGCGAAGATGCCTTCAATGCGCTGGAGGCCGAGTTCGCCACCCGTTTTTCGGAAGAGGAGCTGGTCGAGAAGGCACCGCTGATTCACAAATATTTCCACGACGACGTACAGAAGAAGGCCATGCGCAACATGATCCTCGACGAGGGCAAGCGCTTGGACGGCCGCCGCACGGACGAAATCCGCCCCATCTGGTGCGAGGTGGGCTACCTGCCCGCCGCTCACGGTTCGGCGATCTTCACGCGCGGTGAAACGCAGTCGCTGACTACGGTGACCCTCGGTACGAAGATGGATGAGAAGGTCAAGGACGAAGTGCTGGTACAGGGTACCGAGCAATTCGTGCTGCACTATAATTTCCCGCCTTTCTCGACGGGCGAGGCCAAAGCCGCCCGCGGCCTGAGCCGCCGCGAGATCGGTCATGGCCATCTGGCATGGCGCGCACTGAAGCCGATGGTTCCCGTCGGAGAGGAAAATCCTTATGCCGTGCGTGTGGTGTCGGATATTCTCGAGTCGAACGGCTCGTCGTCGATGGCGACGGTTTGTGCCGGTACGCTGGCGCTGATGGATGCCGGCGTGAAACTCAAGAAACCCGTTTCGGGTATCGCCATGGGTCTGATTTCGGATTCCGCTACCGGTCGTTGGGCGGTGCTTTCCGACATCCTGGGCGATGAGGACCACCTGGGCGACATGGACTTCAAGGTGACGGGTACCAAGGACGGTATCACGGCTACCCAGATGGATATCAAGGTCGATGGCCTTTCGTACGAGGTGCTGGCCAAGGCGCTGGAACAGGCTCGCGTGGGCCGTATGCACATTCTGGGTAAGCTGACGGAGTGTATCGCCGAGCCGCGTGCGGATTACCGTCCGTTCGTGCCGCGTATCGTACAGATCACCATCCCGCAGGATATGATCGGTGCCGTGATCGGTCCCGGCGGCAAGGTGATCCAGGACATCCAGAAGACGACGGGTACGACCATCACCATCACCGAAACCGACAACAAGGGCGTCGTGGATATCTTCGGTCTGGACAAGGAGGCGATGGATGCAGCCCTGTCCCGCATCAAGAGCATCGTGGCGCAGCCCGAGGTCGGCGATGTATATAACGGCAAGGTTCGTTCGATCATGCCGTTCGGTGCGTTCGTCGAGATCATGCCGGGCAAGGACGCCCTGCTCCACATCTCGGAGATCGACTACAAGCGTTTCGAAACCATGGAGGAGACCGGCCTGAAAGAGGGGGATATGATCGAGGTGAAAGTCATCGGCATCGATCCCAAGACCAACAAGCTCAAGCTGTCGCACCGCGTGCTGATTCCGCAGCCCGAAGGCTGGACGGAGCCGGAGCGCCGTCCCCGCGAGCGCGGCGATCGCCCGCGCCGCCGTCCTGAGCACAAGGAGTAGAACTCTGCGGGTCCGGATCGCTGCTACGGAGATAATTTCGGTTTTGTTCGGAAATTTTGGCCGGAATATTGTACAATGTTTGTAGATAATTTTTATATTTGCATTACTCCGTAGCTTTTGTGGGGCAGATAAAACAGGCATAAATAGAAAAAGAAAGGATTTAACATTTAATTTTTAAAAGATTAGTTTATGAAAAAGCTGATGAAATTGAGCTTGCTGCTCGTGGTCGTTGCTTTGACGTTTTCGAGCTGTAATTGCTTCAAGAAGATGGCAAAGAACAGCGATGATGTATCGCTGACGTGTGCACCTGAAGTGCTGGTACTGAATAACGGTGTGGTTGCCGCCGACATTACGGCACAGTTCCCCGTGAAGTACTTCAACCCCAAAGCTATCGTGAAGGTTACTCCGGTGATGGTATTCGAGGGCGGAGAAGTTGCCGGTACTCCGAAATTCTTCCAGGGTTCGAAAGTGAAAGAGAACTATACGGTCGTTGATAAGAAGACGGGCGGTGTGTTCACCATGCATGTCGAGTTCCCTTACGATGAGCGTATGCAGATTTCCGAACTCCAGTTGCGTGTCGAGGCTAAATGTCCGGGTAGCGACGAGTTTACGCTGGTTAATGCCAATACGGGCAAGGTCGTGAAGGCCAAGGAGCTCGAGGCTAACCCCGCAATCGTACGCGAGTGCGGTCTGGTCGTTGCCGAGGGTGTGAATACCCTGCAGCAGGATCTGGCTTACGCCGATGCGATGGCAGCTCTGCCGAGCGACTACAAACGCGTGACTACCAGCGTGGACAAGACCGAGATCCTCTATGCGATCAACAAGGCTAACGTAACCAAGAAAGCGCTGAAAGACGCCGATCTGGAGGCATTCCAGGCGAATGTGGATGAGAACCTGAAAAACGACCGTGCTACCCAGCATGTTGCCGTGAAGGGTATGCTTCTCCCGACGGTCCCGTGAAGTTCAACGACACGCTGTCGAAGGAGCGTAGCGAATCGGGCGACAAAGTTCTTGCGAAACTGCTGAAAAATTCGGGTCTGGATATCGACGTTGCCGCTTACGGTGAGGACTGGGAAGGTTTCAAGGAGCTGGTTTCGAAGTCGAACATCAAAGACAAGGATCTGATTCTCCAAGTTTTGAGCATGTACTCCTCTTCGACGCAGCGCGAGGATGAGATCAAGAACATGTCTTCCGTATTCAACGAGCTGAAGAAAGACATTCTGCCGCAGCTCCGTCGTTCGGTGATCGTGAACACCATCGATCTGGAGGGCAAGACCGACGCCGAGATGATGGCGCTTGTCGAGGCTGGCAAGCTGGATCAGCTCAACCTGAATGAGCTGCTCTTCGTTGCGGAGTCGATCGCACAGGACAACGCTACCAAGAACATCGTATTGGCTTATGCTGCCGAGAAGTATAACGACGCCCGCGCTTACAACAACCTGGGTATCGTTCTTACGGAGGAAGGCCGCACGGCTGATGCTTTGAAATGCTTCCAGAAGGCCGCTCAGTTGGGCGAGGCTTCCGAGGCGCTGAACACCAACCTGGCTCTTGCCAACTTGGCGAACGGCAATATGGCAGAGGCTCAGAAGTATGCCAAGGGCGCTGATGCAAAGGCGAAGAGCCTGGTCAATGCAGCACAGGGTAACTACAACGACGCTGCCAAGCAGCTCGACGGTATGAATGCCGCTATCGCTAACACGATGAACAAGGACTATGCGGCTGCAAAGCGTGCTATCGCTAAGGATATGAGCGCAGAGGCCGATTACCTGCGTGCCGTGATCGCTTCGGAAGAGGGCGATATGAGAACGGCAGAGGCACAGTTGAAGAGCGCCGTGAAGAAGGATGAGAAGATGGCGAAGAAAGCCATGAAGGATATCCACTTCAAGAAACTCTTCGAAGAGGGTCTGAAGTTCTAATCCGTTCGGATTCGATGAAAAATATCCGCACCGGAAACGGTGCGGATATTTTTTGTCTCGATTTATTGAGCTTGTTCGATTATTGGTCGTATTTTCGTCCGCCTTTCTTCAAGACAGGCATTTTTAGGCCCATGTCGGTTCATAAATACGGTTGGCGACCGGGAGGATCAGTTCCCGAATTTGGATCCCAACAAGGATTCCGAGACATCACTTTTTATTTTTATGGACGTCGGCTGGACAGGATCTGCACGATATTTGCAATATCATACAGGATATCGAAAGAAATACGGAAAAGATCTAAAATTTTATTATTTTTGTCGAAAGAGCGTTGAGTTCGGCCGTATTTACTTGTTTTTGCCAGGTTTTGATCGGTTTCGGTGCAAGCCGATTTGTTGAAGGGCTATCCCGAACGAGGGATTTGCTTTCGGCGGAATGAATTTTTTGCACGCGGTCTGTGTAATCTTGTAAAGGGAATTGCGGAACGGGAACTTCGATATTTATTTTTATTGCGCTTTGAAGGCGAACCGCTTGTGTAAATAATAGAAAATTATGGAATACGCGAATCATTTGAAAGAATATGCGTCGGCTATGAGCGAGGCGCAGGTGGCCGAGGAAGTGGATCGTATCCGCAAAGCTGCGGTACGAAACCATACTCCGGAAGTTTACAAACTCTGTTATTCGGCGGTGGATTTAACTACGCTGTCGTGTACGGACTCCGTGGAGTCGGTTACGGAATTTGCCGGCAAAGCCGTCAAGTTTTACCAACAGTTCCCTCATCTTCCCAATGTGGCGTCGATTTGCATCTATCCGCCGTTCGTCGAAACGGTCGGTGTGGTGGTCGATGGTACGGATATGCGTATCACGAGCGTTGCGGGCGGATTTCCTTCTTCGCAGACGTTTCTCGAGGTGAAGGTTCTCGAAGTGGCTATGGCCGTCGAGAACGGAGCCGACGAGATCGATATCGTCTTGAACGTGGGTAAGATGTTGGAGGGGCATTACGACGAGGTCGCTAACGAGGTCGAGGTGATTCGTACCGAGATGAGTCCCGAGGTCGTGTTAAAGGTCATTATCGAGTCCGGAGCTTTGAAAACTCCCGATCTGATCCGCAAGGCATCGTTGCTTTCGATGTTCGCCGGGGCCGATTTCGTCAAGACTTCGACCGGCAAGATCGATGTGTCCGCCACGCCCGAAGCGGCGGTGGTGATGTGCCAGGCGATCCGGGATTACTATCGGAAAACGGGACGTAAGGTGGGCTTCAAGCCGGCCGGCGGTGTCCGGAGTGCCGAAGATGCCGCTTTGTATTATACGATCGTCGAGGAGATTTTGGGCAAGGAGTGGCTTACGCCCGAATTGTTCCGTATCGGAGCTTCGTCGGCGGCCAATAATCTGCTTACGGCTATCGAAGGCCGGGAAGTCAAGTTTTTCTGATCCGAATGGGCGGATGAATTAAAAAATAGCGGCACCAAGAAGTGCCGCTATTTTTCTTGGGAAAGGTTGGGGTAATTACCGCATCGGTACCTCGATCAGAAGTAGGCTGGCTTTTCCGTCCGTATGGAGGGTGATGTCGTTCTGCTCCCAAATACCCATGCCGTCCCGGGAGGCCAGCTTTTCGTTCTCGACCGTTACGTCGCCTTCGAGGACGAAGACGTAAAGACCGTTTCCTTCCCGGCGCATAGCGTATTCATAGGTATTTCTCTCTAGGTCGAGAGTGTGGAACCAGGCCGACTGATGAATCCAGGCCGTATGCTCGGAACCATTGCCTTCGGGAGCCACGAGCGTGCGCAGCTCATTGGTGCGTGCCGGAGCGAGCGTGATCTCCTCGTAGCGGGTCGGCAGCCCGTGTTGATCCGGGAAGATCCATATCTGGAGGAATTTGACAGGACGGTTGGGGCTGTTGTTGAATTCGCTGTGAATGATTCCCGTTCCGGCCGTCATCACTTGGATTTCCCCGGTGCGCAGCACCGAAGTATGCCCCATGCTGTCCTGATGTCGTAGTTCGCCCTCGAGCGGGATGGAGACGATCTCCATGTTGTCGTGGGGATGTGCGCCGAAACCCTCTCCTCCGGCTACGGTATCGTCGTTGAGTACGCGCAATGCGCCGAAATGGATGCGCTCGGGATCGTGGTAGTCAGCAAAACTGAACGTATGGTAGCTGTCGAGCCAACCGTGGTCGGAATGACCTCGTGTGCCGGCTCTGTGGATTACTTTTTTCATAATATAATGGATTGATTATAAGAAGGTGTTGCAAATAGTGTTCCACGATACCGCTTGTAGGGCAGGGCTGTCCGAATATAGGTTGCCGAAGGGGAGTGATCGTGCGGTCGAGCGACAAAGAGAACGGTCCGGGCGTTAGCCCCGGACCGTTCTCTTTGTGAAAATAGCTTGTCGGCTCGTCGTCTTATTTGAGGTGCGGACCTGCAGCTACGAGTTTCTTGCCTTCGGCGTTGCCGGTGAACTTCTCGAAGTTCTTGACGAAACGACCGGCCAGATCTGCCGCCTTCTCGTCCCACTCCTTGGCGTTCTTGTACGTGTCGCGCGGATCGAGGATCTTGGGATCCACGCCCGGCAGAGCCGTCGGGATCTTGAAGTCGAAGATGGGCAGCGTCTTGGTCTCGGCCTTGTCGATCGAACCGTCCAGGATGGCGTCGATGATGCCGCGCGTATCTTTGATTGAGATTCGTTTGCCCGTACCGTTCCAGCCCGTATTGACGAGGTAAGCCGTAGCGCCCGATTGCTTCATGCGTTTTACCAATTCCTCACCGTACTTGGTCGGATGCAGCGAGAGGAACGCCGCACCGAAGCAAGCCGAGAAGGTCGGCGTCGGCTCGGTGATACCGCGCTCGGTACCGGCCAACTTGGCGGTGAAGCCCGAGAGGAAGTAGTATTTGGTCTGCTCCGGCGTCAGGATCGAAACCGGGGGCAGCACGCCGAATGCGTCGGCCGAGAGGAAGATCACCTTCTTGGCGGCCGGAGCCTTCGATACGGGTTTCACGATGTTCTCGATGTGGAAGATCGGGTACGATACGCGGGTGTTCTCCGTCACCGACTTGTCGGCGTAGTCGATCTTGCCCTTCTTGTCCACCGTCACGTTCTCCAGCAGCGCGTTGCGGCGGATGGCGTTCCAGATGTCAGGCTCGTTCTCCTGCGAGAGGTTGATAACCTTGGCGTAGCAGCCGCCCTCGAAGTTGAATACGCCGTCGTCGTCCCAGCCGTGCTCGTCGTCGCCGATCAGCTCGCGCTTCGGGTCGGTCGAAAGCGTGGTCTTGCCCGTTCCCGACAGACCGAAGAAGATAGCGGTCTCGCCCTCCTTGTTGGTGTTGGCCGAGCAGTGCATCGAAGCCATGCCCTTCAGCGGAAGCAGGTAGTTCATGTAGGAGAACATACCCTTCTTCATCTCGCCGCCGTACCAGGTGTTGATGATGACCTGCATCTTCTCGGTGAGGTTGAAGACGACGGCCGTCTCCGAGTTCAGACCGAGTTTCTTGTAGTTCTTCACCTTGGCCTTCGAAGCGTTGAGCACGACGAAATCGGGCTCGCCGTACTTCTCCAGCTCCTCGTCCGTCGGACGGATGAACATGTTCTTCACGAAGTGCGCCTGCCAGGCGACCTCCATGATGAAGCGGATCTTCAGACGCGAGTTCTCGTTGGCGCCGCAGAACGTGTCCACGACGAAGAGCTTCTTGTTCGACAACTCTTCGACAGCGATCTTTTTCAGCTCCTTCCAGGTCTTCTTCGTCACCGGTTTGTTGTCGTTCTTGTATTCGGGCGAGGTCCACCAAATAGTATCTTTGGTGGTTTCGTCCATGACGAAGAACTTGTCTTTCGGGGAACGACCCGTGTAAACGCCGGTCATCACGTTCACGGCACCCATTTCGGTTACCTGACCCTTTTCATAACCGCGCAGGCCCTTGCGGGTCTCCTCGCGGTAGAGTTCGTCGTACGACGGGTTGTAGATTACTTCCGTAGTACCCGTGATGCCGTACTGTTTCAAATTGATTTTAGCCATAATTATTGATTTAAATTAATCCTCTTATTTCACTTGACAGCGGTTGTTCGTTTATGAACGATGCTCGCAAAGTTAAAGATTTTTTTTCGAATGTGAAAATATTAACAGTAGGTTTATCGTTTTTCCCCGCGAACCATTCGGCTGTCGATGGCGTTTACGATCACCGCGATCGCACCGTCGCCCGTTACGTTGGTCGCCGTACCGAAACTGTCCATGGCAATGTAGGTGGCGATCATCAGTCCGATCATATTTTCGTCGAACCCGAGCATCGACTCCAGCAATCCGATCGCAGCCATGATGGCTCCGCCCGGTACGCCCGGTGCGGCGATCATCGTGATACCCAGCAGCAGGATGAAACCCGAGTAGGTGCCCATCGAAACGTCCAGCCCGGAGAGCATCATCACCGCGAGCGAGCAGGCGACGATCTTCATCATCGAGCCCGAGAGGTGGATCGTGGCGCAGAGCGGGACGACGAATCCCGCCACTTCGGGGCGGACGCCGATTTTGACCGTCTGTGCCAGCGTCACGGGGATCGTGGCTGCCGACGATTGCGTACCGAGGGCCGTCATGTAGGCGGTCATCATCGTGCGGAGCATCTTCAACGGATTCTGCCTTGCCACGAGGCCCGCGATCGAGAACTGGATCAGCAGCAGGACGACCGTCATCACGAAGATAATCACGATCAACTTGAGGAAAATGCCCAGAATACCCGATACCTGCCCCGACTGAGTCATCGAGAGGAAGATGCCGAAGATGTAGAAGGGCAGCAGCGGGATGATGACCTTCGAGATGACACGCTCGATGATGAGTTTGAAATCATCCATCATGCCCTTGAGCTTGTCGCTGTGGATGTAAGCCATGCCCAGTCCCAGCACGAAGGCGAGAATGAGGGCGGTCATCACGCCCATCAACGGGGGCATTTCGACCGTGAAGAACGGTTGCATGGGTGTTGCGGCGGTTTCTCCCGGGGCGCTCATCTCCGTACCGCCCAATAGCCGGGGTAATATCCCGAAACTTGTGAAGAAAGTTCCGAATCCCGAAAACAGGGTAAAGGCATAGGCCAGGGCTGCGGTGATTACCAGCAGCCGTCCTGCCTTGCTACCCAGGTCGGCGATGCCCGGAGCCACGAGGCCCAGGATCAGCAGCGGGATGACGAAGTTCAGAAAATTGCCGAAAATGTTGTTGAAGGTCAATGCGATTCGGGTGAACCACTCGGGAACGAAGAGGCCGAATACGATGCCCAGCGCGATAGCCAGGAGCACTTTGGGAAGTAAGCCGAATTTATGCTTCATAAGGTGTCGTTTCATTGGTTTTCGGTTGGACGATTCATGCGTCGGGGCCTTGGGCCGATCGTGTTCCCGATTCGGACCGAATTCGTTTTTCGGAGGTCCCGTTGCATGCCGTTTTTCTATTAACGTATAAAAAGGGAGCAATATTTGTGCAAAGAAGAGAATATTTTCTAATTTTGTCAATATGACTGCACTGTATAGCGATATTATTTTCGGCCCGATCCATTCCCGCAGATTGGGTCTGTCTTTGGGTGTCAATCTGTTACCCACTCAATCGAAGTTGTGTAGCTTCGATTGCATTTATTGTGAATGCGGCTGGAATGCCGAACATCCGGGCGCCCGCCGGTTCAATTCGCGCGAGGACGTGCGTACCATGCTCGGAGCGACCCTGCGTCAGATGGTTTCCGAAGGTACGCCGCCCGACGTGATTACTTTCGCCGGTAACGGCGAGCCGACGATGCACCCCGATTTCGAGGCGATCATCGACGATACGATCGTCTTGCGGGACGAAATTTGCCCTTCGGCGCGGATTTCGGTGTTGAGCAATGCGACGCAGATCGGCCGCGAGAGCGTGCGCCGGGCCTTGCGTCGGGTCGATAACAACATCCTGAAACTCGATTCCGCTTTCGACGATACGGTTCGGCTCATCAATAACCCGTGCGGGACCTATTCGGTGGCTGAGGTGGTGAAGAACATGAAACTGTTCGACGGGCAGATGATCCTGCAGACGATGTTCCTGCGGGGCGAGTGCGAGGGCCGCACGGTGGATAACACGACCGAGCGGGAGGTCGCGGCCTGGTTGAAGCTGGTCGAAGAGATCCGGCCCCGTCAGGTGATGGTCTATTCGCTCGACCGCGACACTCCGTGCAAAACCTTGCAGAAAGTCCCCCGCGAAGATTTGCAGGCGATCGCTGCCCGGGTCGAGGCGCTGGGAATCCCCTGCTCGGTGGCGTAACGCAAAGAAGAACGACGGGGGAATTTCAGACCCCTTCGAAGAATTTGTCGATCGGACGTTATTTATTGTCTGTATTATAGAGGGGGCGAAGATTTTATCTGTGTCTTGTTACATTGTTTGCTTTGCTCTCGTTGGCACTTTTCGCATGTGACAAGGGCATCCGGGAGGAAGCGATCGATGCCGAAAATATCTTGGGTAGGTGGCGTGCGGTCGAGGAGCCGGATTACGATTGGGATGATTCGGACGACGATGGAGCCTGTGATGTGCCCATGCTTTGGGGATTATGACTTTCGAACACGATGGACGGGGTGTGGCCGATAACGGGGAGCATTTTGCCTGGAGTCTGACAGGAAGACGGATAACTGTGGATTACGGATTTATTCCGGCACGGCTTACGGTGTCGGAAATTTGCGAGCGGCGAATGGTGTGGAAGGTTCTCGCAACAGAAGCAGGCTCGGTAAAGTATTACGGACGGATCGTTTTCGAGCGGTTGTGATTATTCCGTCGGGAAGAAAAATAAAGCGAGAGGAATCGATTCCTCTCGCTTTATTCGTTGTCGCAGTGTGGTTTATTTCTCCAGCACGACGCTCACTTTTTCGAGCTTCCCGCCCAGCGGGGGCGCCAGCTTCGAAACCGTACAGCGGATATGGCGGATTTGCGGAAACCGGGCATAGAGGGCATCCATGATGTTCATCGACACGCGTTCGATCGTGCGCTGGGTGACGCGCATCTGTTCGCGTACGGTTTCGTAAACCAACAGGTAATTGACCGCTTTTTCCACGCAGTCCTCGCTCGCCACTTCCCCCAGCTCGGCCGTGATCTCCAGATCGACCGTGAAGCGGTTGCCCACTTGCTGTTCCAGGTCGTAACAGCCGTGGAAAGCCCGGAACTCCATCCGGTTCAAAACGATACGGTATTCCATCTTATTCGGCGATTACCAGGTAGTAGTTTTTCTTGCCTTTCTGTACGAGCAGGTATTTCCCGTCGATCAGGTCGCTTTCGGCGATTGCACGCATGGGGTCGGCCACCTTCTCCTTGTTGAGGCTCACGCCGCCGGCCTGTACCATCTTGCGGCATTCGCCCTTCGAGGGGAAGATATCGCTCCGCTCGGCGCACAGCTCGATGAAGGGCAGCCCGATCAGTTCCGCACGGGCGATTTTGTATTGCGGGACTCCTTCGAAAACCTGCAGCAGGGTCTGTTCGTCGAGTTTGCGAAGCGCTTCGGAGGTAGCCCCGCCGAAGAGAATGTTCGATGCCTCGACCGCTTTTTCGTACTCCTCCTGAGAGTGGATCATCACGGTAACCTCCTGCGCCAGCCGTTTTTGCAGGATTCGCAGGTGAGGGGCTGCGTCGTGTTCGGCGATCAGGTCGTCGATGGTCTGTTTATCGAGCAGCGTGAAGATCTTGATGTAGCGCTTGGCGTCCTCGTCGCTGGTGTTGAGCCAGAACTGGTAGAACTTGTAAGGCGACGTATAACGCGGGTCGAGCCATACGTTGCCGCTCTCGGTCTTGCCGAACTTGGTGCCGTCGGCTTTGGTAATCAGCGGGCAGGTGAGGGCGAAAGCCTCGCCGCCGGCCTTGCGGCGGATCAGCTCCGTGCCGGTGGTGATGTTGCCCCACTGGTCGGCGCCGCCGAGCTGCAGTTTACAACCTACGGTTTCGTACAGGTGCAGGAAGTCGTAGGCCTGCACGAGCTGGTAGGTGAATTCGGTGAACGACATCCCTTCGCCTTCGCCGTTGAAGCGTTTCTTTACCGAATCTTTGGCCATCATGTAGTTCACGGTAATCAGCTTGCCGATGTCGCGGATGAAATCCAGGAAGGTGATTCCCTTCATCCAGTCGTAGTTGTTCACCAGCATCGCCGCGTTGGGAGCGTCCGATTCGAAATCGAGCAGCTTGGCGAGCTGTTTCTTGATCGCCTCCTGGTTGTGGCGGAGGGTCTTTTCATCGAGCAGGTTGCGCTCCTGCGATTTGCCGCTGGGGTCGCCGATCATGCCCGTCGCGCCGCCCACCAGAGCGATCGGACGGTGTCCGCACATCTGGAAGTGCTTGAGGATCATTACACTCACCAAGTGTCCGATGTGCAGCGAATCCGCCGTCGGGTCGATGCCCACGTAAGCTGTAGACATCTCTTTCTGAAGTTGTTCCTGTGTGCCCGGCATGATCGAGTGAATCATACCGCGCCATTCCAATTCTTCGACAAAGTTCTTAATTGCCATTTGTGTATTTGGTACTTTATGCTTTATTCTACCTCCAGGTCGAGCGCCCGGCGCAACTCGGCCAGCAGAGGATTTTTTTCGGTCATATACTTGACCCGGTCTTCGAGTTTGATCGGGCGGGCGGCCCGGATCTCTTCGTTGATCGTGACGTCGAGCTCCAGCATACCCTGCACGCCGGACGTTTCGGCGATGCGGAGCAGCAGTTCGGTTTTGTTGCGCAGGATCTCTTCGCGCAGGGCTTCCGACGGAACTGCGATACGGATCACGTGTCCCTGAAATTGCATCCGTTCGAACGCCGCGACGAAGCGCGGACGCATCTCGCGGACGAGCGTGAGGATTTTTTCACGGGTCGTTTCGAGTTTTTCGGCGCTGAGCGGGTCGATGACCGGCTGGGGTGCTGCGGCATGCACGGCGGTTTCTGTATCCGGTTCCGGGGCTGCATCGTTTATCAGCGCCGAAATGGAGATTCCCGATGCGAGTCTGGACTGTACGGGACGGGGACGCGCCGTTTGCGGTTGTGTCGAAACCGGCGTTGCTGCGGCCTGCGTTCGTTCCGGGACCGGCTGAATGGACGGCGTCGGCATTGCGGATGTACGGGCAGCGGCCGATGTCGCCGGAGGTGCGGGATCGGCTGCGGCTTTTGCCGCAGGCGTTGCAGCCGGAGCGGATGCCGCGATTCCGGGCGAAGATTCTGCCGCCGCAGCCGTCGGCCGTTGGACCGTAGCCGGTTGCGGAGCGGGCGCGGGAGCCGTCTGTTGTGTCGATTGCGGACGGGCCGGTGCGGATTGCGCGGGGGCGGTCCGAACCAATTCCGGCAACGGAAGATTTACGGGATCGACGGGGCTATTTTTTTTTTGACCGAGACCGGCGATCTTCATCAGTCCCAGTTCGACGAGCAGCCGTTGGTTGGACGATTGCCTGATTTTGCCGTCGAGGTCCGTGAGCAGCGATATGGCGCCGAAAAGAAATTCGGGAGGGCAGGCGGCCGCCTGCGTCCGGTATCGTTCCATCAGCGTACCGGTAAATTCCAGCAGCCGGAGCGAAGGCTCGTTGCGGGCCACCAGCAGGTCGCGCAGGTGGCGATTGAGTCCCGCCATGAAAGTCTGGCCGGAGAATCCCCGCGCGAGCACGTTGTCGAAAGAGAGCAGCGCCTCGACATAGTTGCCCGACAGGAGCGTTTCGGTCATGCTGAAGTAGGTGTCGTAGTCCAATACGTTGAGCGTCTGGGCCACCTCCTGATAGCGGAGTTCCTGCCCGCAGAACGAAACGGCCTTGTCGAACATCGACAGGGCGTCGCGCATGCCGCCGTCGGCTTTCTGTGCGATCAGGTTGAGCGACTCGTCGTCGGCGGTGATTCCCTCCTGCGAGGCGATGTATTTGAGGTATTCCACGGAGTCCTCGACGCGGATGCGGTTGAAGTCGTAGATCTGGCAGCGGGAGAGGATCGTAGGGATAATCTTGTGTTTTTCGGTGGTCGCCAGGATGAAGATGGCGTGTGCGGGCGGCTCCTCGAGCGTCTTGAGGAAGGCGTTGAAGGCGGCCGCCGAGAGCATGTGGACCTCGTCGATGATGAAGACCGAGTAGCGTCCCACCTGCGGGATGATGCGCACCTGTTCGATGAGCGAACGGATGTCCTCGACCGAGTTGTTCGACGCGGCGTCCAGCTCGTGGATGTTGAGTGAGCGTCCGTCGTTGAAACTGCGGCACGATTCGCACGTGTTGCAGGCTTCGGCCCCTTCGGGATGCAGGCAGTTGATCGCCTTGGCGAAGATGCGGGCGCAGGTGGTCTTGCCCACGCCGCGCGGTCCGCAGAAGAGATAAGCGTGGGCAAGCTGACCGCGCTCGATCGCGTTCTTCAGGGTCGAAGTGATGTGCTTCTGCCCCACGACCGATGAGAAGGTGGCGGGGCGGTATTTGCGTGCGCTGACGATAAAATCACTCATAGCGGAACAAAGATAGTGAAAGCCGGGCGAAATCGGGAAAATTTATTTTCGAAGATTTCCGAGGCGCTTCCTATCTTCTGCAAAGATAGTGAAAGCCTGGTGCTGCGCCAAATTTATTTGCACTTTGTCGGATGGAATATGCGGAATGAAGCGCGACGTATCGTTTTCGAAAATCCGTTCCCCGTACCGGCGATCTGTCCGGTAATTTTCGCAGGTGACTCGCTTCGGTGCGAGTATGCCTCAAGAATAAAGAAAGACGGAAGCCGAAACTCCCGTCTTTCGCAGTGTGTCGCCGCAGGTCGCCTTACTCTTCCATCTGAACCGATCCGTCGGGCAGCACATTGAAGGTAACTTCGTAATACTGGACCGATTTCTTGCCGGCGCTTTCGACGATCTCCTTGCCGTTTTCGGTTATGTTCATACTGAACTCTGCTTTCACTTCGCCGAACGTTTTATTTCGGTCGAGGAATTCGTTGCCCGAAGGAACCGTTTCCTGAATCAGGTAGTCGCCGATGCTCTTGAACGTATAGTTTTCGGGGATCATGGCTTTGGCCTCTTCGTACTGTTTGCGGATGGCTTCGACGTTGATCAAGGCCGGAGTCAGGCCTTTGACTTTTTCGAAATCGAGTTTCCCGCTCAGCCCGCCTGCTTCGTCCTGGTCGGAGATGTTGCCTTTGCCGGGACCGGAGAGCGTGAAGGTCTGCGAGAAACAGTCGCCGGCCTTGTTTACCATTTCGACGAATAAAACTGTCAGGTTATTCTCCAGCTCGTCCGCCTCCATCCAGCGGATTTCATATATTTTCCACTCGTCGAAGTTGATATTCTTTTCGAGAGTTTCGACGATGAGTTGTGTCGCTTCGTCGGAATCCATTTTCGGAGCGCTGATGCCCAGGTTGTTGCATGAAGAGATCAGAGTCGCGATGCAGAGCGATGCCGTAATGGCGAGGATAAGTTTTTTCATTCTGTCTGATTAGATAATTTGGTTTTGTCCTGCAAAGGTAGCCATTTTGTCATTACGATATCGTCCGGGATATGACAAAATCGGACAGGATGGCAGAAGTTGCAGACTTGGCAGATATTTTGCGATAGGTAAGTCAAAGAAATAAATAAAGAAATAAATTAAAAATAATATAATGCACTATGAACATTAATTCTTTAACTATTAAGGCGCAAGAGGCGCTGCAGGCTGCGGTGTCTCTTGCCAGGGAGCAGGGCAATCAGGCCGTCGAACCGCTGCATCTGCTCAATGTGCTCGTGCGCGAGGACGATTCGCTGTCGGTATTTCTGCTGGGGCGTGTCGGCGTAAACGTGCGGGGACTGCGCGGCGAAGTGGAGCGGGCCGTGCGGGGGCTGCCCCATGTTTCGGGAGGCGGCGAACAGTTCTTTTCGCAGGATACGACCAAAGTAATCCAGCGTGCCGTCGATTTTACCAAGAATTTCGGGGACAAGTACGCTTCGGTAGAGCATCTGCTGCTGGGACTGATCGCCGAGCGGGGTACTGCCGCCGATCTGCTGAAAGGCGCCGGGGCGACTGAAAAGGAGTTGCTCGAGGCGATTCGGGTGTTCCGCAAGGGGGCGACCGTCGATTCGCAGACGGCGTCGCAGGAGTTCGATGCCCTGGGCAAGTATGCGATCAATCTGAACGAGATGGCCCGCAGCGGCAAGCTTGACCCGGTCATCGGCCGCGACGAGGAGATTCGCCGTGTATTGCAGATTCTTTCGCGCCGTACCAAAAACAATCCGATGCTGGTCGGAGAACCCGGCGTGGGTAAGACGGCCATTGCAGAGGGTATCGCCCACCGGATCGTGAACGGGGACGTGCCGGAGAACCTGCGCTCGAAGGTGATCTATTCGCTCGACATGGGCGCCCTGATCGCCGGGGCCAAGTACCAGGGTGAGTTCGAGGAGCGTCTGAAGGCCGTCGTGCAGGAGGTGACCGCCAGCGAGGGCGAGATATTGCTCTTCATCGACGAAATTCATACGCTGGTCGGAGCCGGCAAGTCGTCGGGTGCGATGGATGCTGCTAATATCCTCAAGCCGGCCTTGGCACGCGGTGAACTGCGTACGATCGGTGCTACGACCCTCGACGAGTTCCAGAAATATTTCGAGCAGGACAAGGCGCTCGAGCGTCGTTTTCAGAAAGTCATGGTCGATGAACCGACGGCCGAGGATGCGATTTCGATCCTGCGCGGACTGAAGGATCGTTACGAGAACCACCATCAGGTGCGGATCAAGGACGAGGCGATTGTTGCGGCCGTCGAGCTTTCGCAGCGCTACATCACCTCCCGTTTCCTGCCCGATAAGGCGATCGACCTGATCGACGAGGCGGCTTCGAAACTCCGCCTGGAGATGAACTCCGTGCCGGAGGAGATCGATGTGCTGGATCGCCGGGTACGTCAGCTCGAGATCGAGCGCGAGGCGATCCGCCGCGAGAACGACAAGGAGCGTGTCGAGCAACTGACCCATGAGATCGAGGAGCTGGGGGCCAAACGTGCCGAGCTTCGTGCCAAGTGGGAAGGCGAACGGGACGTGCTGAAGAAGATCCAGGAGAACAAGGACCGGATCGAACACCTGAAGATCGAGGCTCAGCAGGCCGAACGGCAGGGCGATTACGGCCGTGTGGCCGAGATTCGTTACGGCAAGATTCAGGAGGCCGAGAAGCAGATCGCGGCTCTTCAGGACGAATTCCGTGCGGCTTCGGCCAGCGGGGCGATGATCAAGGAGGAGGTCGATGCCGAGGATGTGGCCGAGGTGGTATCCCGCTGGACAGGGATTCCCGTTTCGCGTATGCTGGCTTCCGAGCGTGAGAAGCTGCTCCACATGGAGGAGGAGTTGCATCGCCGCGTAGTCGGTCAGGATTTGGCCATTGCCGCCGTGTCGGATGCCGTGCGCCGTTCGCGGGCCGGACTGAACGATCCCCGCAAGCCGATCGGCTCGTTCATCTTCCTGGGTACGACGGGTGTAGGTAAGACCGAGCTGGCGAAGGCGCTGGCCGAGTTCCTCTTCAACGACGACAACATGCTGACCCGTATCGACATGAGCGAGTACCAGGAACGTCACAGCGTGTCGCGTCTGGTCGGTGCGCCTCCGGGATATGTCGGTTACGACGAGGGCGGACAACTGACCGAGGCCGTGCGGCGCAAGCCTTATTCGGTCGTGCTGCTCGATGAGATCGAGAAGGCGCATCCCGACGTGTTCAACATCTTGTTGCAGGTGCTCGACGACGGACGGCTGACCGATAACAAGGGGCGTACGGTCGATTTCCGCAATACGATTATCATCATGACCTCCAACATGGGGGCACAGGTTATCCAGGAGAATTTCGCTCCGGCTTTCGACGGCAATAAAATTTCGCCGGAAGTGGTCGAAAAGACGCGTCTGGAGGTGATCGAGCAGTTGAAGATGCAGCTCAAGCCCGAGTTCCTGAACCGTATCGACGAGATCGTGATGTTCGAGCCGCTGACGCACGAAGACATCGGGCGGATCGTCGATATTCAGATGAATATAGTCCGCAAGCTGCTGAAGGAAAACAACATCGAGCTCGACTATACGAAGAAGGCGAAAGAGTGGATCGCCCGCATAGGTTACGATCCGTTGTACGGCGCACGTCCTGTCAAGCGTACGATTCAGCGTTACGTGGTGAACGATCTGTCGAAGCGGATTTTGGCGGGTGATGTCAATCGCGAGCATCCGATCGTCATCGATGCCGACGCCGATGGCCTGACCTTCAAAAACTAAAGGCGAAGCGCTTTTGTCGGGTAGAGATACTCGTATTCGTGAAAAATCCCCGCTGTTTTTACAGCGGGGATTTTTTTATGGGACAGGGCGGTTTAACGCACCGAAAATCCTTCGTCGGCTTTCATCGGCATCGGTTTGTCGCGGTAGAAGCCGCTTTCGAGCTTGTTGCGGATGGCTTTGAACGCCTCGATCGTGAACTTCACGTCGTCGAGCGTGTGGGCTGCCGTCGGGATCAGGCGCAGGATGATTTCGCCCTTCGGGATCACCGGATAGACCACTACCGAGCAGAAGAGGTTGTGTTTCTCGCGCAGATCGACGATCAGGTTGGTCGCTTCGGGGATGCCGCCTTTCATATAGACGGGAGTTACGGGCGACTGGGTTACACCGATCTCGAATCCGTTCTCCTTCAGTCCGCCTTGCAGGGCACGGGTGATTTCCCAGAGCTTCTCCTGGTATTCGGGGTGCTTGCGGATCAGATCCAGACGCTTCAACGCGCCGATCACCATCGGCATCGGGAGTGACTTGGCGTAGAGCTGCGAACGCATGTTGTAGCGCAGCAGGTTGATAAGCCAGCGGGGACCGCAGACGAAGGCTCCGATGCCGGCCATCGACTTGGCGAAGGTGTTGAACAGCACATCCACACCGTCCACGACGCCGAAGTGAGCGGCCGTGCCCCGTCCGTGGGGACCCATCGTGCCGAAGCCGTGGGCGTCATCGACCAGCAGGCGGAAATTGAAATCTTTCTTCATCGCCACGATCTCGTCCAGTTTGCCCAGGTCGCCCTTCATGCCGAATACGCCTTCGGTGATGACGAGTACGCCGCCGTTCTGCTGCTCCGCCAGTTCCGTAGCGTGCTTGAGTTGCAGGCGCAGCGACGCCATGTCGTTATGGCCATATACGAAACGCTTGCCCTTGTGCATGCGCAGGCCGTCGATGATGCAGGCGTGTGCCTCGGCGTCATAGACCACCACATCACGCGGGGTGAGCAGGCAGTCGATGATCGAGATCATGCCCTGATAGCCGAAGTTCAGCAGGAAGGCGTCGGGTTTGCCGACGAACTCTGCCAGTTCGCGCTCCAACTGTTCATGGTATTTGGTCTGACCGCTCATCATGCGGGCGCCCATCGGGGCTGCCATGCCGAATTCGGCGGCACCTTTGGCGTCGGCTTCGCGCACTTCGGGGTGATTGGCCAGGCCCAGGTAGTTGTTCAGGCTCCAGTTCAGCATCTTCTGTCCCCGAAAGGTCATGTGGGGACCGATTTCTCCTTCGAGTTTGGGGAATGCGAAATACCCGTGGGCATAACCCATGTACATACCGATAGGGCCTCCGGCATTCTTTTCGAGGCGTTCAAAAATATCTACCATACGAGTTTGTTATTTGATTTTAAGATTATGCGTTTCAGTACTCCACAAAAGTAAAAATAATTGTCGGGATGTTCAAACCTCCCGGATTCTTTTCGTGAAAAGTAGTATAAATACTTACTGTTTGTCACCGGATAAGCGGCATTGGATTTCCCCCCCCCTGCATCCCGTTTTTCCGGTCGTTGTTTTCGTGGTTCCCTGTATTTCTTTAGTATAGATTTCCTACGCTGTTCTTCGGTCGTCTTTTTGAGTTCTTCTTTACGGGCATCGTCCCGTGTTTTTTTATCGCTTCTCCCGTTTCTGAATTCAGGTGTATATGTTCCCAAATAACGATAAACTTTTCGTCGGGTCAATCTTGATTTTCCGGAACTTTCGTGCGAAATTTGTCCGTACAATACCCCGCGTGGTGTTCGTATTTGAAAAACATTTTCTAACTTTGCCCTGCCTGCCCGTATGGGCGGCGACATATTAGTTTAGTGAAAGTGTTTCGCTAATCCTTGGCAGGAAATCTGGTAAATTTCAAAGTACAAGGATAGGCAATACGACACTCATCACCGTGCGTAGTTATATATCATTATCCAGATATAGACTATTCGGTGTGGGGTATTGTTTATTTGTACTTGGGCTTACCAGAGCCTCCTGCCAGATAAACGAACGACTCCACACTTTCTTTTTTGTATAGAGTTTTCTTATAGGAGTCGGTGAGACGTATTGCTAAATTATGAATAATAGTGATTTATCTTTTCTGACAGACTGCAGTAATGAACAATTGAGATTGTTAGCGGATGTTTTAGTCTTTGATCCTAAGGATCATAAGAAGCGTTATACGGAGAGGTTGTCTGCAAGAGCATCGTATGCCGTGTATTATCCGCACGACATGAAGAAACTGTTGCCTGAAATCGTGGACGAATACCAACGTTTCGGAGGAAATACGATTGCCAATATAATACGGGGGCATGGAGTCCCGTACCGAGAGATACTGAAAGATGTGTGCAAAACAGTCGGTATTGCTAAAAGTGATACTGATACAGTCGAAATAATGGAAGCCGCGCTTCTTAAGACTGTCGCAGATAAAATGTTGGAGCAGATTGCAAAACAAAATGCTTCCGGAGAACAGTCGGTAGAAGAGATGAAAAAATATGTGGAAGAATTTACTCATTACCCGGATCAAATGACGGAGCTCATTTTGATGTCTTTCAGTAGTTGGCTTAGTCATATGGGAGTAAGGTTGGTGATACGATATGCGAGTGGGCGAGTTGTTATGGTCCCGTTAGGTCCTATTGCATGGGCGATTACTGCTGCTTGGATGGCTTTGGATTTTGCTTCGCCGGCCTATCGGGTTACTATTCCTTCGACGATTTTAATAGCTTGTTTAAGGCATATTCACAATAAATCTGAGAGGGATTCCAATATTTCATTCAGCATAGAATAGGTGGTAATCGCGGTCTTCGCTTATTCAAACGTCCGATTTCATAAAAAATTCAGCCGGACTTCTACAAGTCCGGCTGAATCGGAAAAATACTTTTATACAAGAAAAATTCGCTTAATTGATGTTTTTACGGTCGGGAACCGTATTGGGCGATGCAGCTTCCATGTCGGTTTGCAGCTTGACCATCTGAATGGCCGCCGCTGCCGCTTCATTGCCCTTGTTTCCGTATTTTCCGCCCGCCCGGTCGAATGCCTGTTGCTGGTCGTTCACCGTCAGGATACCGAATGCTACAGGCATATTCCACTGTATCTGCAACTGGGTGATACCCTGTGTCACGCCCTGGCAGATGAAATCGAAATGGCGGGTTTCACCCTGAACGACGCAGCCCAGAGCGATCACCGCATCCACGTCCGTATATTCGGCGAAAAACTGGGTACCGAGAGTCAGCTCGAAAGTGCCGGGGACATATTTGATCTGAATATTCAGGTCGCTGCATCCGGCGCTGCGGAGGGTTTGGACCGCTCCCTCGAGCAGGGCTTCCGTGATTTCCCGGTTCCACTCCGCTACGACGATGCCGAACTTCATATCGGCTGCCGACGGCAGCGGGGCGTCCAACTGCGAAAGGTTGTGATGCTTGGTTGACATGCTTGGATTCGGGTGTTTCGCGTTATTGCTGGATCGTGCCCATCAGTTTTTCTGCATTCTGTGCTTCGGCCGATGCAGGGAATTCGTTTTGAATCCGCTGGGCGAATCCGAGCGCCTGCTCTTTGTTGCCCATGGCATTGGCTGCCAGAGCCGCTTTACGCAGGTACATCGGGGCCGTCAGGTTGTTGTCCGAAACCTTGGCTGCCTTCTCGAACAGTTTGATCGCTGCGGCATAATCGCCCTTCTCGACGGCGATATCGCCCTGCAGACCTATGTTCTGGGCATTGACGATCTCTGCGGGAATGCCTTTGGCCGGTTTGTATTTTGCCAGGTAGGTGGCCGCGTTGTCCAAGTCGCCTAAACGCAGGTAGCAGATGCCGGCATAGTGCTTGGCCAGGTTGCCCGCACGCGTGGAACCGTACTGGTCGATGACATCGAGGAAGCCGGGGCCGTTGGCATCGCCTTCGAGAGCCAGCTGGTATTCGGGCGTGGTCGATTCGAACCGGTACTGGGCCTGAGCGATCATCTCGGCCGCCTTACGCTCGCGGGGCTGTGAGATCAACTGTCGATAGCCGAAGATGGCTGCGGCGAGTACGAAGAGGGCCAGCAGCGCGATGATCATCGATTTGCTGTTTTTCTCGAAAAACATCTCGGTTTTATTCATCGCTGTGCCGAGTGCTTCCTGCTCGTTTTGCTTTGTCATAGAAATATGCAGTTTTAGTTTGAATTTTCGCTTCTAACGTGCAAAAATACATTTTTTCTTTGAATAATGCCAATATCTGCCGAGAATTGTAGAGCCGCCACGAAGAAAAAAGATGAATTTCACCGGATGATGACCGCATTGACCAGTCGGATTTTCGAGCGGCGGTTGATTTCGGCGCCCAAGGCTTCGCGCTGGTAGAAAAGTTCGTTGCGCAGAATGCTCGAACGGATGCGGACGTGCAGAATGTGATTTTCGAGCCGCAGCTCGGTGGTTTCGGCGTCGGCTGCCGGACCGACGATCTCGCGCCAGGTGTCGCGCAGCCGTCCTTCGGCGACTTTGGCGGCGACGTAAGGACGCTGGAAAAATTCGTCGAGCAGTTCGCCGACGGTGACCGTCTTGCTTCGTTTCATCGCACGATTCCTCCGTTTTCGACCGTGAAGAGCGAGTAGTCGTCACCTGTTTTGTCCAGAATGGTGCGCAGACGCGTCGGGTTGCAGTCGGTGATGAAGATCTGTCCGAAACCGTCGTCCCCGACCAGCCGGATGAGCTGTTCGACCCGCCCGGCGTCGAGTTTGTCGAAGAGGTCGTCCAGCAGCAGGATCGGTTTTTCCCCTTTGGCTTGGGCGACCAGGGCATATTGGGCGAGTTTGAGAGCGATCAGAAACGATTGCTGTCCCTGCGAACCGTATTTGCGCAGGGGATAGCCGCCGATGTGGAGTACCAGGTCGTCGCGGTGGATGCCCGCAGTGGTGAATCCGTTGACGAAATCCTTTTCCCGGGACTTGAGCAGCAACTCTTCGAAGGGGGTGTCGTTCAGCTCCGAGCGGTATTCGAGCGTCACCTGTTCGCGGTCGCTGGAGAGGTGGCGGTAGTATCGGGCGACTTCGGGTTCGAGCAGAGCTGCGATTTCGCTGCGTTTGCGGTGGATGATGCCTCCCTGTTCGACCAGCTGACGGTCGTATATGCAGAGCATCTGTTCGTCCCGCGAGATTTTGAGCAGGCGGTTGCGTTCGCCCAATACGGCGTTGTAGCGTACCAGAGCCTGCAGATAAGCACGGTCCAACTGGGAGATAAAACCGTTCAGGTAGCGGCGGCGTTCGTCGGCGGCATCGCTGATGAGCATCGTGTCGGCCGGGGAGACGATCACCACCGGGATCAATCCCACGTGGTCCGAGAGTCGTTCGTACTCCTTGCCGTTGCGCTTGAGGGTTTTGCCTCCTTTGCGGGCGAAGGCGCACACGACGCTCTCGCTGCGGCCTTCGTCGGTGAGGTACTGGCCGTCGAGCAGGAAGAAGTCGCTGCCGTGGCGCATGTTCTGCCCGTCGGTCATCGCCAGCGACGACTTGCACATCGAAAGGAAATAGACCGCGTCGATCACGTTGGTTTTGCCCGCTCCGTTGTCGCCCACGAAGCAGTTGATGCCGGGCCGGAATTCGAGATTCTCTTCCCGGATGTTCTTGAAATTGATGAGCGACAGTTTTTTCAGGTACATGAGTGCGTTTTTTCGTCGATGCCGGTATGAGCGGGGACGATTTCGTGTTTATGCGTGCGGTGTTCGTACATTTGGGTTTCGGTCCGGACAATACCTCATATGCGAGGCGAGTCGTGCAGGGTCTTTCTGCGGAGTTGGTACGCTATGTTCCCGACCGTGCATTGCTCCGAAGCGTGAATTTCTCCGTGATCGGATTCTCCTTGCGTCAGTTTGACGCGGCCACCTTCGTCGTCCGGGGCCGCAGCCATTTGCAAAGGTAGCGATTTTTTTGTTTTTGCCGATCGATATTTCCGGATTCCGCGAAGGAGGGGGGCATGCGGGGGCGGTCTTTCTTTCGGGCGATCCGACGAAAAAGGCCGATCTGTACGATCGGCCTTTTCGATTGAAACGGAGGCTGGGGATTACTCCTCTGCGGTTACCGTAAATTTGATCGTCGCTTTGACATCGCGGTGGATCTTGGCGACGGCCTCGTATTCGCCGAGGGTCTTGATGTTCTCCACGGCGATGGTCTTACGGTCGATTTCGATTCCTTTGGCAGCCAAAGCCTCGGCGAGGTCGGCAGCGGTGATCGCACCGAAGATGCGTCCCTCCTCTGCCTTGGCAGCGATTACCAGCGGCAGGTTGGCGATCTTCTCGGCCAGAGCCTGTGCGTCGGCCAGGATCTTGGCATCCTTGTGGGCACGCTGCTTGAGGTTCTCCGCGAGGATCTTCTTCGCGGCTGCGGTAGCTGCCTTCGCGTAACCCTGGGGGATCAGGTAGTTATTTGCGTAACCGGGTTTTACGTTCACGATGTCGTTGGCGTAACCCAGATTCTCGATATCCTTGATAAGAATTACTTCCATGTTCTCTCCTCCTCTTTATTATTTCATACAATCGGTTACGAAGGGCAGGATCGCGAGGTGGCGGGCACGTTTCACGGCCTGCGCTACCTTCTTCTGGAACTTCTGCGAAGTACCCGTCAGGCGGCGGGGCAGAATCTTGCCCTGCTCGTTGAGGAACTTCTTGAGGAACTCGCCGTCCTTGTAATCCACGTACTTGATGCCGAGTTTCTTGAAACGGCAGTACTTCTTTTTCTTGACGTCAACCGAAACGGGGTTGAGGTATCTGATTTCAGACTGGTTGTTGTTTTCCTGTGCCATGGTTTACTCCTCCTGCTTGTTAGAAAGTTTCGCACGACGTTTCTCCGAGTACTCTACGGCGAATTTGTCCTGCTTGAAAGTTAAGAAACGGATGATCCGCTCGTCGCGGCGATACTGCGTTTCGAGGGTGTTGACGATCGAGCCTTCACCGGTGAACTCAATCAGGAAGTAGAATCCGGTGGTCTTCTTCTGAATCGGGTAGGCGAGCTTCTTCAAGCCCCAGGCCTCGCTGTTCACAATCTGACCGCCGTTTTCGGTAATTACACCCTGGAATTTGTCAGCGACCTCCTTGACCTGTGCATCGGAAAGGACCGGCGTGACAATGAAAACGGTTTCGTAATTGTTCATAATCGTTTGTTAATTAGATTAATATGCATTTAGCGGATGCAAAGGTACAAAAAATAATGTAAAAATCGCCTTGCGAGGCCTCTTTTTTATTTATCGCCGACAGGATCTATTTATATCGGTATATTTTCGGTGCCGGTGCCGCCTGGCTGTTTGCCGACTGGGGTTGTCGGGGGCCGGGGCGTTCGGTCGGAAGGAGGGCGGAGCGTGCCGTTTGCCCGGTGTGTCCGGTGCGAGCCGAGTTTTGCGCGGACTCCGGGGCGAATTTTGTTCCGGAAGGAGGATGAAACAACGGGATTCCTGTCGAAGGAATCCCGTGAAATAGATGTGTATGAGGTCGGAGTTACTTCCGAATGGAATCGATGACCTGACAGATGCGGTCGAAGACTTCATCCATGGTGCCCAGACCGTTGATGTCGGCGAATTTTCCCTGTTTGGCGTAAAAGTCCGCGACGATGGCCGTCTGTTCGTGATATACTTTGATACGGTCGCGGATCACCTCCTCCGAAGCGTCGTCCGCTCGCCCGGACTCTTTGCCCCGGAGCAGGATGCGTTTTACCAGCTCCTCTTCGGGAACGTCCATGTAGATCATGACATCGACCTTCAACCCCTGTTCGGACAGCATCCGGTCGAACTCCTCGGCCTGGTGCGTCGTACGGGGAAAGCCGTCGAAAATGTTGCCTTTCGCGTGTTTGTGCGCCGCGATATAGTCGGCGATCATGTCGATCACCACCTGGTCGAGCGAGTCTGCCCGTGGTGATATAGGACTCCATCTCTTTGCCGAGTTTCGTCCCCCCGGGCGATTTCTTCCCGAATTACGTTACCGGTCGATACGTGATCGATTCCGTATTTCTCTTTGAGCCGCGCCGCCTGCGTTCCCTTGCCGCATCCCGGGGCCCCGAATAAAACAATGTTCAGCATCGGTTAAGAATTTTTTAACGCTAACAAATATAATCTTTTTTTGTCAAAACGACAAAGTTTCGGTATCTTTGTAAGATATAGCGCAGATTTTTCGAATTTCGCTGCGACGATAACCCGCACGGGAAGAGAATCCGTATGCGGGAGGTACATACGACTGTAAACAATATTCCTATGGCTGATAAAAAACCTACCGAGATCGCCTCGCTCGGCGAATTCGGGCTGATCGACCACCTGACGGATTCTTTTTCCGTGCGCAATGCCTCGACGCTTCGGGGGGTGGGCGACGATGCCGCCGTGATTGCGGCGGGGGCCGACGAAGTGACACTCTGTACCACCGATCTGCTGCTCGAAGGGGTCGATTTCGATCTGACCTATTTCCCTCTTAAGCACTTGGGGTACAAGGCTGTTGTTGTGGCTGTCAGTGACTTGCTGGCGATGAACGGGCGTCCCGAGCAGTTGCTTGTGTCGCTCGGGGTATCGTCCAAGATTTCGGTGGAGGCGTTGGACGACCTGTATGCGGGGATTCGATTCGCTTGCGAGGAGATGGAGGTCGATCTGGTCGGCGGCGATACGAAGGCTTCGGTGACCGGGCTGGCTATTCACGTGACGGCGCTCGGACGGGCCCGCAAGGAGGAGGTGGTTTATCGCGGCGGCGCCAAGCTTCACGACCTGATCTGTATTACGGGCAACCTGGGGGCAGCCTACATGGGACTGCAACTGCTCGAACGCGAGAAGCGGGTGTTGCGGGGGGTGAAAGATCCCGAACCCGAGTTCAAAGGAAACGAATATCTGTTGCAACGCTACCTCAAGCCTGCCGCCCGCAAGGATATCGTCGAGCTGTTGGCCGAGGAGAAGATCGTCCCTACGTCGATGATCGACCTTTCGGACGGTTTGGCGAGCGACCTGCTTCAGATTTGTAAAGCCTCGAAATGCGGAGCCCGCATTTACCTCGACCGGATCCCTATCGCCCGTCAGACGACGGCTTTCGCTGAGGAGATTCATACCGATCCCGTCGTGGCGGCGCTCAACGGCGGCGAAGATTACGAGTTGCTGTTCACCGTGCCGCTGGCCCTGCAAGAGCGGGTGATGCGCATGGGCGGGGTCGATGTGATCGGACATATTACGGCGGAAAATACGGGAGCCTATCTCGTAACGCCCGACGGCGGCGAGATCCGGCTCAAAGCCCAGGGATTTCGGGATAAGGAGTAGGGCTATTTCCGCAGGCCCAGATGCGACAACAGGGACCGGAAGCCCGTTTTGATGCGGCGAGGCAGATTGACGCCCTGCCGCAGCATGACGGCTCCGCACAGAATTTGGGGATTCCATTGGCGCAGTTCGGCATAGCGGACCAGTACGACCGAGAGGGCCGGAGGCGGAAGGTTGTCCAGATGTTTGAAAACCTCTACACAGTCGTTGCGTGTCAGGTGGCGGCAAAACCGGATGCGGTTGATGTCGATCAGTGCGAATCGGTATTTTTCGCCGGATTTGTAAAAGAATACGTTGCCTGGGTTCATGTCGAGGTTGAACACTCCCTTTTCGTGCATTTCGACGATGAAAGCCGCGAAATCCTCCAGAATTTTGCGGGATTCTTCATCTCCTTCCTGCAGGGTATTCAGCAACGGGTGGGCGATGAATTCCGAAAGAAAATACCCCGTGTGGAACAGACCGTGACGTGAGATTTCCAGGTAAGCGACCGGGGCGGCGGTTTCGAATCCCAACTGTTGTAACCGCAAGGCGTATTCGTAGGCCCGACAGGCTTTGCTTTTGCGGAAAAGAGTGTAGGCGAATTGGTTGAGGCGGGTCGGGCGTTTATACTGTTTCAGGACGAAAATCCGACCTCCTGCCAGCTCGATTTTGCGGACCATATTACGCCGGTCGCAGTAAGTTTCCAGGATGCGATAGTCGCCCGCAGGGATTTTTCGGATCTCTTGCTGCAAGTATGCGTATGTCGGCGACAGGACGATTTTCGGATTTTGAAACATACGTCAAAGTTCGGGGTAAAGCATCGCCGGAGCAAGGCCCAAAATGCAGTAAAGCTATTCAAAAAGTAGGATTTCCGTAAAGCGATACAAATAACGAAGAGCCGTCAAATTTTGACGGCTCTTAAATTTAAGCATTGGATAACAGTCCCTTACAAGGCGTTTACATGCATCTGCAACGAACTTTTCAGGTTGCCGGCTTTGTTCTTGTGCACGATATTGTGCTTGGCCAGCTTGTCCAGCATCGAAGTAACCTTCGGGAGAAGTGCCTCGGCCGCACTCTTGTCCGTCGTGTTGCGGAGTGCTTTCACGGCGTTTCGTGCCGTCTTGTGGAAAAGACGGTTGTGTGCGCGCTTGGCTACAGTCTGACGAATTCTCTTCTCGGATGACTTATGGTTTGCCATAATCGTTAATTTTTATTTTTAATTTTTTTCGTTCTTTAGTTTTACGGCGACATATGTTGAAATGACGCCTTGTTCGTGACGGCCTTGGCCGCCTGCGGAATAGGCCGAAACCCGCTTCCTTCGTTGTAGTTTCCCCGTCAGCGCCCTGAAAACACAACATACGGCCTTACCGGCCGTCGTTATGCGCTTAAAACGCTGTCGTGTAGCCCATAGCAGAGTCGAACTGCTCTTTCAAGAATGAAAATCTTGCGTCCTAACCGATAGACGAATGGGCCTCCTGTGCTATCCGTTTTCCCTCGATTGGGAAACCTTTAGCGGTGCAAAGGTAAACAAAAAAGTTTTCTATGCAAAAAAAATGTGGGAATATCTGTTTTTTTTCGATATGCGATATGAAAAAAACAGGAATATGCCGGCCGTCTATGAATTATTATATAATAAGGTAAGATAATATACGACTATATGACACCATTATCCGACGATCGCGGGATCTAATCCGAAGGTGTTTACTTGCGACCTGTTTCCACGTTTATAATCCCTTTCCCTCGGAAGGTTGGGGGCCTGCGCTTCCAAAGAGGGATAATCACGCAAGGTAAGATTGATGTTGAGAACTTTTTTAGGCCGAAAGGAGCGTACTTTGACATTGTAAGAATGGAATAACGGGAGATTTTAAGCCGGTTTTTTGCCGAAGAGTGAAAAAATATTTGCTTTTCATTTTTTTGTAAGGCAAAAGTTCGTATATTTGCACTCCGAAAGAGTTCGGGGTGTAGCTCAGCCCGGTTTAGAGTACGCGTCTGGGGGGCGTGTGGTCGCAAGTTCGAATCTTGTCACCCCGACTGATGAAAAGGCTTGGTAATCTGATGATTGCCGAGCCTTTTTCGTTTATGTGCTCCGAGCGGAAGTAGGGGGCGCTGGGGACGCGAAAAGCCAATCGAGAAGTCTGCCAAAATTCAATAAAATGACGATTCCGGCTTTTTATCGGGGCCAGTTTTCAAAGCGGGCGATATTTGTCGTATTCTTTATTTTCAAAGACGGTTATCGCGAAGGTATGGGGTTTATTCGGGGATTGTAGATCCCTGTTTCGGGGCTTGATGTCTTGGCAGAACTCCGGTATATTTCCCTTTTCGGGATGTACTCTGAATGATAAGTGCGTGGTAATTTGTGTATTATAAAAAAAAGCCTTCCGAAGAAGGCCTTTTCGGGTGGAAGATGGGGCTCGAACCCACGACTTTCGGAACCACAATCCGACGCTCTAACCGACTGAGCTACATCCACCATATCGGTCGATACCGAAGATCAACCGGAGTGCAAAGATAATAGGTTTTTTTCGTCCGTGCAAAAAAACGGCGAAATTCTTTTCGGATTCTGTGCGTACGGCCCTCTCTGGCGGTATCGACGAGGCGGAAACGTACGGTGTCAGGATGATGTATCTGCCGTTTTGTCAAAATGACAGTCTTGTTGCCCGATTTGTCAGACTTTTCTGTCAAAATCGTTTGGCATATCTCTTGTTGGAGTTATCGTCGCAAATGCGAAGTTGAAAAACTGTTAAATATAACTTATAACAATTAAAATCATACCACTATGAACGTAAAACCATTATCAGACCGCGTGTTGATCCTGCCCAACCCGGCGGAAGAGAAAACGGCCGGAGGTTTGATCATTCCCGATACGGCGAAGGAGAAACCGCTGGCAGGCAAAGTAATCGCCGTTGGTCCCGGTACTTCGGAAATCAAGATGGAAGTCAAAGTCGGCGATCAGGTGCTTTACGGCAAGTATGCCGGTCAGGAGATCAACGTCGATGGCACGGATTACCTGATTATGAAGCAGCAGGATATTCTGGCTATCATTTAATTAGTTCGGTTGGATTAAAAAAATTACGATTATGGCAAAAGAGATAAAATACAACGTGGAAGCCCGTGAGCTTCTCAAGGAGGGCGTGGACGCTTTGTCGAACGCCGTGAAGGTAACGCTCGGTCCCAAAGGCCGCAACGTGATCATCGACAAGAAGTTCGGTGCTCCGCAGATCACCAAGGACGGTGTGACGGTAGCCAAGGAGGTGGAGCTGGAGGACGCTTTCGCCAACATGGGCGCCCAGATGGTCAAGGAGGTCGCTTCGAAGACCAACGACGATGCGGGCGACGGTACGACGACCGCGACCGTGCTGGCGCAGTCGATCATCGGCGTGGGCCTGAAGAACGTGACGGCCGGTGCCAACCCGATGGACCTGAAACGCGGTATCGACAAGGCTGTCGGTGTGGTCGTGGATTCACTCAAGAAGCAGAGCCAGACCGTAGGCACCGATTTCGCGAAGATCGAGCAGGTCGCTACCATTTCGGCCAACAACGACGAGACCATCGGTAAGCTGATCGCCGAGGCGATGGGCAAGGTTAACAAGGAGGGTGTCATCACCGTCGAGGAGGCCAAGGGCACCGAGACCCACGTGGAGGTGGTCGAGGGCATGCAGTTCGACCGCGGTTATATCTCGGCCTACTTCATCACCGATACCGAGAAGATGGAGGCGCAGCTCGAAAAACCCTATATCCTGATTACCGACAAGAAGGTTTCGACGATGAAGGAGCTGATGGGCGTGCTGGAGCCGGTGGCTCAGAGCGGCCGTTCGCTGCTGATCATCGCCGAGGATGTGGACGGCGAGGCTCTTTCGGCGCTGGTTGTCAACAAGCTGCGCGGCACGCTGAAGATCGCCGCCTGCAAGGCTCCGGGCTTCGGCGACCGCCGCAAGGAGATGCTCGAAGACATCGCCGTCCTGACGGGTGCCACGGTCATTTCGACCGACAAGGGTATGAAGATCGAGGATGCCGACCTTTCGATGCTCGGTACGGCCGACAAGGTGACGCTCAACAAGGAGAACACGACGATTGTCGATGGCGCCGGTTCGAAGGACGCTATCGCTGCCCGTGTGGCGCAGATCCGCGCCGGTATCGAAGCCGCTACGTCGGATTACGACAAGGAGAAACTTCAGGAACGTTTGGCTAAACTGGCCGGCGGTGTGGCTGTGCTGTACGTCGGCGCTGCGACCGAGGTCGAGATGAAAGAGAAGAAAGACCGTGTGGACGATGCGTTGGCTGCGACCCGTGCTGCCGTCGAGGAAGGTATCGTGCCGGGCGGCGGTGTCGCTTACATCCGTGCGGTGGAGGCTTTGGAGACGCTCAGGGCGACAACGAAGACCAGACGACCGGTATCCAGATCGTAAAACGCGCTATCGAAGAGCCGCTGCGTCAGATCGTGACGAATGCCGGCGGCGAGGGTTCGGTGGTTGTCAATAAGGTGAAGGAGGGCAAAGGCGCCTTCGGTTACAACGCCCGCGACGACCGTTATGAGGACCTGCTCAAAGCGGGTATCATCGACCCGACCAAGGTTTCGCGTGTGGCGTTGGAGAATGCGGCTTCGATCGCTTCGATGTTCCTTACCACGGAAGTGTGTATTGGCCGAGAAGAAGTCGGACGCTCCCGCAATGCCTGCGATGCCGGGCGGCGGCATGGGCGGTATGATGTAGTCCATCGCTTCTCTTATGAAAAGTTCCCGGAATCGCATTTGCGATTCCGGGAACTTTTTTATTCCGGGCTGTCGTGTATGAAGTCCGGAGAGCCGTTTTCAGGGCGGCGGGCGTTCTGCGGTTCATACGAATACGACGCTGCCTGCTGTTGGAAAGACATACGGAAAGGGCTCGGGGAAATTCCGATGGCTTTTCATACACGACTGATGCGGTCGTGATCCGTAGCTTGTCTGCCGGAAAACGGAGGGAATGTGGAACTTTTTATTTCCGGGAGCGTCAGAGGCCGCCGTCGGCCACCCACGAACCGGTGGGGTTGTCATTGCGCAGAGCGAGCACTATTTTTTCGATGCGGCCGTCGGACATTTTCACTCGGCAGGGAACGAATACTCCCGCGTACTGTCCCGAACGGAAGGCCGGCTGGGTTTCGAGGAGGCGGCAGCCTGCATATCGTTCCTTCATAAGGTCGAGCGGATAGAAAACGAGTCCTTCGGCGAGTATTTCCGTATCCCACGTCTGCATGGCGGCGAAGAGTGTGCGGGCCGCCTCTTCCGGTGCGATGGCTGCGAAGTGTACGCCGCCGACCGGTTTGGTGAGGTCGATCCATTCGATGCCGTCGTAAGCCCGAAAGAGGGTATCGGACAACGGTATGTCGTAAACGATGCGTTGCAATTCGGCGATGGTTACGGGCGTTTTCCCGTCGGTCTGCTCGATTTTCAGCCCGATAAGCCGTCCGGTCGTCCGATCGAAGCGGTATTCGCGCCGGGTGTCGGATTCGTCGATCGAGGTCCCCGACAGGTAGTCGTTGCTGAAATCCCCTTCGGCCGGTGCTTCGACGGTCAGCGTGATCGTTTCCGGTCCGACTTGCTTGCTGTAACTTGCGTTCCGGCGCTCGGCGAAGTTGAGCTCTTCCCGCAGCAGCAGGGTGTAGGGGTCGAGCAGGGTGGCGAAATCTTCGATTGCGCCGCTACCGGGACGCATGATGAAGCCCGAGTTTATCTCAGGACTCCACATCAGGATCCGTTCCCCGTCGCTCAGGGCGATCCGTCCTGCTTTTTCCAGCCGCCAGCGGCCTGAACCCGGTTCCACCCACATACGGTGGGGAACAAAGGGGACTTCGGCATCGATGTAGCTGAAATTTTCCTGGGGAAGAGTGCGGACATTCATTTCGAGGCGGAACGAACGGCTTTTGTCGAGTTGAGCGGCAGCATCGCGGAAGATACGTCCTGCGGCGTGGGCCCGGTAGCGGCCGACGGGATCGAAGACGAGCAGTACGAGGGCGATGAGGGCTGCGGCGCTCAACGTCGCGGACAGCGGCCGGAGCCACAATTGCCGAGGCCGTGCCGGAGCGGTCGTTCGTGCGGTTGCCGGCGTATTTTCGGCTTGTGCGGCGGTTTTCAGAATGCGGGCTTTCAGACCGGCCGGAGCCTGCACTTCGACGCGGGGAGCGACGGTGTTGAAGGCTGCTTTCGTTTGGCGGTAGAATTCGGCGCAGGCGGGACATGTTTCGAGATGTTCCAACATTTCGCGGCGAACCTCTGCGGGGGTATTGTCATCGAACAGCAGTTCGATTCGGTTTTCAAAATCGGTGCATTTCATGGCGGATGATTTTTAGTGGTTTATGAGTTTGCGGAGCTTGCCGATCCCGTAACGGAAACGGGATTTGACGGTCGCCTCGGTGCTGCCGGTGAGCTCGGCGATCCGGGCGAAAGTCAGGGAGTCGGAGGTTTTCAGGCGGATCACTTCGGCCTGTTCTTCCGGGAGGGTTGCGAGCAGCCCGGCGATTCGTTCGTATTCTTCGCGGAGTTCCTGATCGCCGGAGTCGTCCGCAAGTGCGGCGGCCCGTTCGGTCGGCAGCGTCGCATTGCGCCGGTGGCGGTGGTAGTCGCAGCAGCGGTTGGCGATCGCCCGCCAGAGGTAGCGCTCCACGTCGTCGATGCGGTCGAGGTTGCAATCCGAGTGGAAGAGCCGCAGCAGGACGTCCTGCACGATGTCTTCCGCATCGGCCTGCGATCCCGTGCGGAAATAGGCGAAGCGGTAAAGGGAATCCTGTCGCCGATCGACGATCCGCTCGAGGAGTTTCAGTTTCGTTTCTTGCATATTCTGTCTGTTTTAACGACGCGTCTATTCATAAGACGTACCCGCTGCGAAAAAGATTTAACCGAAGCGTAAAAAAACGGCGTATGCCGATATATTTTTGTTTGCCGGCGTCGGATGGAAGGGTTTGCTGCGGATTTTGCGGAACGGGAATTTCCATAAAGGATATGGCAACCCGTTACGGAAGGATTTCCGATGGCGAAATGCCTGCACTGTAGGTTTCGACGGGAAATCCATTGCCCGGCTCTGCAGGTCGGTAAAGTTCGTACTCTCTTGCGTGAGAGAAAATCAGCCTTGTAAAGGTATTGACAGACCGGGAATAGCGGCGGTCGGATCGTTCGATTCGTGAAAATGATCGTGTGCCGACGTATCTGTTATTTGTCCAGCAGGATACGAGCCTGTGCGAGTGCGGCTTCCGTGATTTGGCTGCCCGATAGCATTTTGGCGATTTCGGTAATCCGCTCCTCCGGGTCGAGGCGGCGGATATGGGATCCTTCGGCGTCTTTGTAAACCACGAAGTGAGTGTCGCCCTTCGAAGCGACCTGCGGCAGATGGGTGATGTCCACGACCTGCATGGTCTGCGAGAGGTCGGCGATGATTTCGCCCATGGTGTCGGCGATGCGGCCTGAATGCAACGTCGAAGCAACATTCGGCTTCGCAGCGTGTTCGGTGTTGTACTTATAACCCTTTGATATATATCGGCTATTTATCTCGCTACTCTCCTTCCATACATTTCGTTTTATCCCCCGCAAAAGGGGGCAGGCCGTTTTTTCGCAAGTAAGTTTTTGCCCCTTTGTGGTTCGCACAGGGCGGGTAAGCCTATTTGCGGCCGGCGACGGCTGCCACCGAGAGCAGGATGCCGAGCATCACCCCGAGCAACGCCGCGAACAGCACCTGGTATTGGGGGGCGAGCAGGAAGGTGATCGTGTGGGCGGGAATCCAGAAGAACGGGATTGTCTTCTTGAATACGAATCCCCACTGCACCTCCCAGTTGAGCGACGAGATGATCCGCCGCATGGGAATCGGGCGGACGAGAGCCCGCAGCGAACCGCCGTTGTTCAGGATGTGCGTGTCGGTGATCTTGTGCAGGGTCATGAATACGGGGGCGAAGGTGGTGTTCATGGTGAGGCTGATGAGCAGTGCGCCGATGAATTTCAGCGGGGTCAGCTCTCCCTTCATGGCTGCGGCTACCCCCTCGATGCCGAAACTCTCCGCCACGGCCGGCACGCCGATCGATAGCGTCTTCATCATAGCGGCGATCCAGACGCCCAGGAAGCCCCACACCACGGCGTGGGGCAGGATACCGAATCCCGGCTCGTTGTAGCGACCGGTCTTGATGCGCAACCCGATCACCTCGCCGGCAGTCGATAGGATGCCGAATTTGAGCAGGGCCATCAGGTAGGGGTGAGATGCATTGCAGGCCAGGTAGGCTGCGTAGAGATCGTTCGAAAGGAAGAAGGGAGCGAGCAGCAGTACGACGGCTCCGATGAATGCGAGGTCTTTAAGTTTCATGGATTCTTTTGTGTGACGGGTGCTTATGGTTTGAGCAGGATACGAGCCTGTGCGAGTGCGGCTTCCGTGATTTGGCTGCCCGATAGCATTTTGGCGATTTCGGTAATCCGCTCCTCCGGGTCGAGGCGGCGGATATGGGATCCTTCGGCGTCTTTGTAAACCACGAAGTGAGTGTCGCCTTTCGAAGCGACCTGCGGCAGGTGGGTGATGTCCACGACCTGCATGGTCGGCGAGAGCGACGCGATGATCTCGCCCATGGCGTCGGCGATGCGGCCCGAAACGCCCGTGTCTATCTCGTCGAAGATGATCGTCGGCAGCTCCATGCGGTGAGCGAGCAACGCTTTGAGAGCCAGCATTACGCGTGAAATTTCACCGCCTGAGGCGATGCGTTCCACTTTTTGAGGAGCGAAATTTCCGTTGGCTGTGAACAGAAAATCTATTTCGTCGTCACCCGTGGGGGTCAAGGCCGGTGCGGGGGTGAGCTGTACGACGAAACGGGCTTCGGGCATGCCGAGCCGTGCGAGGGTCGTCTGAATCGCATCGTTGAACGTCGGTGCGGCCTTTTCGCGGGTGGCGTGGATGTTCCGGGCCAGCTCTTCGGCCTTCTCTTCGGTGGCGGTCAGTTCGGTCGCAACGGCGGCGATGGCTTCGTCGCCGTGCGTGATCGCTTGCAGGCGTGCTTCGTAATCGGTCTGTTTGGCGAGGAGTTCGCCGAGATCTGCGGCACGGTGTTTCTGGCAGAGCGAGTAGATGGTGTTGAGTCGGTCGCCGATTTTTTGCAGCCGTTCGGGATCGGCGTCGAGCCGTTCGCTCTGTGCGGCGGCCGAGGCGCCGAGATCCTTCAGCTCTTCGAGCACGGAGCGGAGCCGTCCGGCGGCTTCCGCTGCGAAAGGATAGCCGGCTTCGAGGTGGCGGCAGGCCGTTTCGCTGGCCTTGAGTTGTACCAACACCCCGATTTGTTCGTCGTCCAGGGCATTGCGCAGCGCCGTGAGGGTTTCGCTGATGCGGTCGGCGTTCGAAAGAACCTCCAGCTCCTGTTCCAGTTCGGTTTGTTCTCCTTCCTTCAGGTGGGCCGCTGCGAGTTCTTCGACCTGGTAGCGGAGCCACTCTTCGTCCTTGCGTCCGGCTTCGGCCTCTTCGCGCAGCCGTGCGAGTTCACGGCGCAGGTGGCAGAGCCGTTCGTAGAGGGTCGTATATTGCATCCGCAGGTCGTGGTTTTCGGCGACCGTATCGACGGCCTGCGTGCGGAAAGCCTCTGATCCCAGGATCAGATTCTGGTGTTGGGAGTGGATGTCGATCAGTTGCGATCCCAGTTCGCGCAGCAACGCAAGGGGAACGGGAGTGTCGTTGATGAACGAGCGGCTCTTGCCGGCCGGGGTGATCTGGCGCGTGAGTGTCGTTTCGCGGCTGTAATCCAGGTCGTTTCGGTCGAAGAATGCCTGCAGGTCCCTTGTTCCGAGATCGAAAACGCCTTCGATCAGGCAATTACGTTTGTCGTCTTTCAGGGTGGCGTTGTCGTTCTTGTTCCCCAGCAGGAGGCCCAGCGCGCCGAGCAGGATCGACTTTCCGGCGCCGGTTTCGCCCGTGATGATGTTCAGCCGGTCGTCCAGCTCCAGTTCGAGCCGGTCGATCAGGGCGTAGTTTTCGACTTTCAGACGACGTAGCATGGCTATTTCAGAATGGATTCGATTTTGTCGGCGATCTTCTCGGCCGTTTCGGCTTTCGAGAGCAGAGGAAGCTCCTCGCGTCCTGCGCGGTCGATGAGCGTCACCTTGTTGGTATCGACGCCGAATCCGGCCCCGGCGTCGCGCAGTGAGTTCAGAACGATGAAATCGAAGTTTTTGCGTTGGAGTTTCCCTTCGGCATTGGCCTCTTCGTGATCGGTTTCGAGGGCGAAGCCGACCAGGATCCGACCCGCTTTGTGCGCTCCCAGCTCGGCTGCGATGTCGTGCGTGCGTTTGAGGCGGATCGTCAGCTCGCCGTCCCCTTTCTTGAGTTTGGTCGGGGCGACCTCTTCGGGGGTATAGTCTGCGACGGCGGCGCACATGACGGCTCCGTCGGCTGTGGCGAACTCCCTCACCGAAGCCTCGTACATCTCCTGTGCCGAGAGGACATCGATACGTCGAACTCCGGTCGGGGTGGGCAGCGACGTGCGGCCGCTGATGAGTACGACTTCGGCGCCCCGCCGGGCGAGCGCTTCGGCGATGGCATACCCCATCTTGCCCGTCGAGTGGTTCGAGATGAACCGCACCGGGTCGATGGCTTCGATGGTTGCGCCTGCGGTAACGATCAGCCGTTTACCTCGCAGGCTCTTTTTTTTTTTTTTCGGAAAGAAGGTCTTCGACGAATGCGACGATGTCGGCTGGTTCGGCCATGCGTCCCTTGCCCGAAAGTCCGCTTGCCAGCTCCCCTTCGGCCGGTTCGACGATCCGTACGCCTCGGCTGCGCAGAATCTGCAGATTTTCCTGCGTGGCCGAATGCGCGAACATGTCCAGGTCCATCGCCGGGGCGACCGCTACCGGGCAGCGGGCCGAGAGGTAGGTCGTCAGCAGCAGGTTGTCGGCGATGCCGCAGGCCATCTTGGCCAGCGTATTGGCCGTGGCGGGGGCGATGAGCAGGCAGTCCGCCCACTCGCCGAGCGAAACGTGGGAGTTCCACTCCCCGTTTTCCGGATTGAAAAATTCGACCAGGATGGGATGCTTCGAGAGCGTGGCCATCGTCAGCGGCGTGATGAACTGCTTGGCCAGCGGAGTCATTACGACTTTCACCTCGGCGCCTGCACCTTTGAGCAGGCGGCAGAGTACGGCCGCTTTGTAGGCGGCGATGCTGCCTGTGATGCCGAGCAGGATATGTCGTCCTTCGAGGCTCATACCGCGATGTTTAGGCTTGCGGTTTGTTCTCCTTGTAGAAGAGTTCGCCGTCGAGGAACTCCTCGGTGGCGATGATCACCGGTTTGGGCAGACGCTCGTAATAACGCGAAATCTCGATCTGCTCGCGGTTCTCGAAGGTCTCCTCCATGGTGTCCGTGGGCGACGAAAAAATCCGCCAGCTTGCGCGTGAGTTCGGCTTTCAGTTCGGTCGAAATCTGGTTAGCGCGGCGTGCGATGATATTGACCGTTTCGTAAATATTGCCGGTTTCCTTATCCAGATCGACCAGTTTACGGGTCACGGTGTTGGTGGGAGTGCTTTTCTTGATCTCCATGGAATTATTGTTTTTCTTTGTTGTTTCGGTCTAAAAAGTCTTTGGCGTTCTGGGCCAGCCGGTCGAGCTCCTTGAGGTAGTGCGATTCGGGAAATTCGGCCACGAACGAGTAATAGGAGTCGAGCGTCGAGAGGTAGCGGTCGGCCTGCTTGTCCTGCACGGAGTTGTCGGCCAGCTTGCTGCCGGATTTGACGATCAGGTACATGATCTCTTCGCGGTGGGAGCTGGTGGGATAGAGCTTCAGCGCGTTCTTGAGAGCTACGATCGCCGATTTGTAACGTCCGATTTTATAGTATGTGTAAGCGTTCAGGTAAGTTTTGTCGTGCAGCCGCTGGGTCAGGATCTTGTCCATCTCGCGGAATTCGTCGCTGCGGGAGCTGTTGGGGTAGTGGGCCAGGTATTCATTGACCGCCACGATAGCCTGTGTGGTCATCGTCTGATCACGGGTGGGGCCCGGTGCCAGGTAGAAGTAACTCAAGGCGAGAATTCCTTCGGCATCTTCGAGGAAGACGCTGCGTCCGAATTTGCGGCGGAAATCGTCGAGCATCGACGTGGCCACCTCGTAGTCGCGGGTCTTGAACTTGCAGAAAGCGGTCATGAAGGCGATACTGTCCTCCTGCACCGTTCCGGAGTAGTACGGTGCGGCCGCTTCGAACAGCATCGCGGCTTTCGACCACTTCTGGTTCTGGTAATGTTTCAGAGCGGTTTGGTACATGTGGTCGGGCCGACCGCTTTTCAGAACCTGCTGTACGCTGTTGCAGCCCGCAGCGAGGAGCGCAAAGCACACTGTGCACAAGACATATAGCCTTTCTTTTCTCATCGGGATCAGGTTTTTCCTCAATTATCCGGCGATAATCGCACAAAGTTACTCTTTATTTAACGAAATCCCAAATTTTTTAGTGCGGGCGCTGCGGAATCGATGCTATGCCGACGGTTTTTTGCGAAAAAACAACGGCGGAACGAATCGGGGTCCCGCCGTGATTTTTCCGATTGTTCTGTCAGGCGCGGTGTGCGATGAGCCATTCGGCGATCTGCACCGCGTTCAGGGCGGCACCCTTGCGGATCTGATCGCCGACGCACCAGAACGTGAGGCCGTTGGGCGAGGTGAGGTCGCGTCGGATGCGACCCACGTACACCGGGTTCCGACCGGCCGCGAACAGCGGCATCGGATAGACCTTGTCGCCCGGAGCGTCCTGCAGCACGACGCCCGGGGCCGACGCGAAGGCGTCGCGTGCCTCTTCGGGCGAAATCGGGCGCTCCGTTTCCACCCAGATGCTTTCCGAGTGGGCCCGCATCACGGGTACGCGCACGCAGGTCGCGGAAACCGCGATGTCCGAGTGCATGATCTTGCGGGTTTCGTGGTACATCTTCATCTCCTCCTTGGTGTAGTCGTTGTCGGTGAAGACGTCGATATGAGGTATCAGGTTGTAAGCCAGTTGATACGCAAATTTTTCCACACGGGGTTCGCCGCCTTTTGCCAGAGCCGCGTGCTGCTCTTCCAGTTCGGCCATCCCCTGTGCGCCGGCTCCGCTGGCCGACTGGTAGGTGGCTACGTGCACGCGGCGGATGTGCGAGAGTTTTTCGAGCGCGTTGAGTGCCACGACCATCTGAATCGTCGTGCAGTTGGGGTTGGCGATGATGCGCCGGGGAGCGTTCAGGGCGTCTTCGGGGTTTACTTCGGGAACCACCAGGGGAACGTCTTCGTCCATGCGGAAAGCGCTCGAATTGTCGATCATCAGCGTGCCGTGCTTGGTGATTGTTTCGGCAAACTCCTTCGAGGTGGAGCCGCCCGCCGATACCAGCGCGATGTCCACGTCGCGGAAGTCGTCGTTGTGGGCGAGCAGCCGTACGGTGAGTTCTTTGCCCCGGAAGGGGTATTTGCGTCCGGCGCTCCGCTCCGAACCGAAAAGCAGCAATTCGTCGATGGGCAGACGGCTCTCTTCCAGAATGTTCATAAATTCCTGGCCAACGGCTCCGCTGGCCCCGACAATGGCTAATTTCATGGCTTTCTCAAAGGTGTTATAGGTTGTATTATTCAAAAAATTCGTCTTCTTCGTACCGGGTTGCACTGTCGTCCGTTTTCTCGGTTTCGTCGCAATCGTAAACCGGCATGACGGCCGGACGCGTGAAGAGATCCTGCTTGCTGATACCCGTCGAAGGGTCGGCGTAAATCCGGTTGAGGAATTCGCCCACGATCGGTAGGGCGATTACGCTGCCTTCGCCGCGCGATACCAGGCGCACTGCCTGATCCTCGCCGCCGACCCAGCAGCCGGCTACCAGTTTGGGAAGGACGCACATGAACCATGCGTCGCGGTTCTTCTGCGAGGTCCCCGTCTTGCCGCCGACTTCGACATTCTGCATGTTGTAGGCCCATCCCAGGCGTCCGCCCGTACCCGAACGGATCACTCCTTCGAGCATCGTGAGCATCGTGTAGGCCGTGTGTTCGCTGATCGCATCCTGCGTCCGGGGGGCGAAGCTGGCGATCAGGTTGCCCTGACGGTCTTCGATGCGGGTGACGAAGATCGGAGTGGTATAGACGCCTTCGTTGGCGAAGGTCGAGAAGGCGCTCACCATTTCATAGACGTTGGATTCCGAGGTTCCCAGGCAGAGCGCAGGCACAGGATCGATGTAGCTGCGGATGCCCATGTTGTGAATGAAGTCGGCCACGGCCTGCGGCTGCTTGGCCTGCTTCATGATCCACGCCGAATAGTTGTTGCGGCTGCGGGCGAGGCCCCAGCTCAGGGGGTGCAGCACGCCGTTGTGCTCGACCTTGCCGGCCTCCTTGGGCGACCAGGGTACCCCGTTGGCGGTTTCGATCGTCACCGGCAGGTTCGGTACGGGCGTGCAGGGCGTCAGCCCCAGGTGGTCGATGGCGAAGGTATAGACGAAGGGTTTGATCGTCGAACCGATCTGACGTTTGCCCTGCTTGGCCATGTCGTACTTGAAGTAGCGGAAGTTGGGTCCGCCGACGTACGCCTTCACGTATCCTGTGCGGGGATCCATCGCCACGAACGAGGCGCGCATGATCCGCTTGTGGTGGAGGATCGAGTCCCGGGGCGTGAGTACCGTGTCGCGTTCTCCCTTGTAGGTGAAGATCTTCATCGGACAGGGCTTGTCGAAGCTCGCCAGGATGGTCTTTTCGTCCACGCCTGCCTTTTGCATCTGGTAGTAGCGGTCCGAGTAACGGATCGCGTTGCGCATGATGCGCTCACGCTCCTGTCTGTCTGCGTCGATGAAGAGCGTTTTGGTGCGTTTGAACTGTGCGTCCATCTGGGGCTGGATCACCGACTCCATCTGCTTTTGAATGGCCTGCTCGGCGTATTCCTGCATCCGGGAGTCGATCGTGGTGTAGATCTTCAGACCGTCGCGGTAGATGTCGTAGGGCGTGCCGTCGGCTTTGGTATTCTTCAGGCACCAGCCGTAGATCGGATTTTCGTCGTACTCCTTGACCGCCTGTTCGTAGTCCCAGTCGTTCTGGAACTGGCGGCGCTTGGGCCGTTCGGCGTTCATCGTCAGGCGGAGCATCTCCCGGAAATAGGTCGCCGGGCCTTCGTTGTGCGAGACCGGCTTGTAGTTGAGCAGGATCGGCAGGGCCGCGATCGAATCCCGCTGGTGGCGTGTGATGGCGCCTGCCGATGCCATGCGGTCGAGCACCAGGTTACGGCGTGCGAGGGCATTTTCCGGGTTACGGCGGGGGGAATACATCGTGGGACCCTTGACCAGTCCCGCCAGCAGGGCGGCTTCCTGGATGTTGAGTTCGTGGGGTTCCTTGTTGAAGAAGGTGTGGGCCGCCGACTTGATGCCGTAGGCGTTCGAGCCGAACTCCACCGTATTGAGGTACATGGCGGCGATCTCCTCCTTGGTATAGTTGTATTCGAGTTTGAGGGCCGTGATCCACTCCTTGAGTTTGGATACGACCAGCTTGGTCGTGCGGGCGATCTTGCCCCGGTTCTCGTTGATGTCGCGGGGAAAGAGGTTTTTGGCTAATTGCTGGGTGATCGTACTGCCGCCGCCCTGCGAGGTGTTCTGCATCAGGACGGTCTTGACGCCTACGCGTACCAGCGACATCAGGTCGATGCCCGAGTGTCCCCGGTAACGAACGTCCTCGGTCGAGACCAGGGCCGCGATGATCGGCGGCACGTCGTATCCGTCGAGCCGGAGCAGCTGGGCGGAGTCGAGCGGGAAGAGTTCGTCGTACTGTACGTAGGAGCGGTTCTGCACGAAGAACGTGCCCAGTACCTTGCCGTCCGAAGAGAGAATCTCGGTGGCCAGGTTGCTCTTGGGGTTCTCCAGCTCCTCGAACGACGGCAGCCGCCCGAACAGGCCGGCGGCCGTGAGCAACAGCAGGAGCAGCAAGAGTGCGAAAGGGGCGAATACGATGCCCCAGAGCCATTTGACGGATTTGGGCAGCGGTTTATGCGGGGTCTGTTTTTTCATCGGTTCAATTCAATATGCCGCAAAGATAGTGAAAGGTGAGGGCAATTGTGAGAACTTGTTCTCGAAAATTGCCGAACCGCCTCCTATCTTCTGCAAAGATAGTGAAAGCCGAGAGAAAACGGGAGCTTGTTCCCAGTTTTCCGAGGCGCTTCCCATCTTCTGGAAAGATGGCGCAAGCCGAGGGCAAGGACAAATTTATTCGGTTATGCCTCGGCGAAGCCTGTCTAAATGAAAGCATTCGCTTTCGCAAAGGTATGAAAAATCTCGGATTATACGTTCCGGTTTTCTGCGGGTCGCTTGCTGATTTTATCGGTTCTGCCGCCCGGACGGATCAGAACGGCAGCTCCAGGCCGAAGCCGAACCAGCAGCTCCCCTCGCTGGGCTTGTAGAGCGAGAGCTTTACGGTCGCTGTGGCGGCTGCCGACATACGCAGGATGTTGAGGTCCAGAAGCAGGTCGCCGCCGTACGAGTAAATGTCGCGCCATGTTTTGCCCCGGCTGCCGAACTCCTGGAACCGAGCGTAGTCGGCCCCGACGTTCAGCCGGATGCGTTTGAAGTAGATCACGCCCGAAATTCCACCTTCGGGATAACAGAGCGGGAACTGATAATCAACGGAGCCGGCCAGGTAATTATTGCTCGAAATGTCGGACGAGGAGAAGCCCCGGGGCAGCAGCCGGGTCGATTTGTAGCCGAGGAATCGCAGACCCGACGGGAAGCGGTAGCCGCCGACGGAGGTTTGGTAGGCCGCCGCTACGGAGAGGGAGTTGTGGCGGAAGAACCCGGGGGTGTAGATCCGGGCGTAGGCCGATACGAGGTCGCTGAAGTTGCGGTTTTCGGGGTTGAGGTCGTACCCGGCCCAGAGCGTATAACCCCAAGGGGTCCCGACGTCGCGGTAGGCGGCGCGCACCACGTCCGAGAAGCCGATGCCCAGCGAGAGTTTGTGGAGTCCTTCGCGGTAGCCGAGCGTTTGCAGGTTGGCGATGCGTCCCTCTGCGTCGTAACGGATCGCATCCACGTCGGCCACCATTCCGTTCGAATACTCCCAGCCCGCCGAGAGCGAGAGCTGTCGGATATGACGCCCCCGGTCGAAATAGAGGGGCAGTGTGGCGCCGGCCGCCGCCGACCAATATTTGGCATGAGCCGGGGCCGGTTGGCGCTCGGCCTTGCCGTCGGCACCCCGCTGGGCGATGCCGTAGGTCATGCGGTCGCCGCCGTAGGTGGCCCGGGCTTCCAGTCGTACGCCGAGGCCGCTATACCGGATCGTACCTTTCAGCACATGGCCGTCGGACCGGCTCCAGCCCCACGATGCGAAGGCTTCGGTGCTCGACAGCAGATTTTGGGAGAGAACGGTGGCGCCCCACATGAGCCGGGGGTTGAACTCTTCGATGGTCTTGAACGGGTCGAACGATACGGGGGCCCAGCTGTGCGCCCGGAGCAGGTGCAATCCCTTGCGGTAGCGGCGTGCCGGATATTTGCGGTGCAGGGAGGCCGAGTCGGCGGGGGTATAGCGTACCGTGTCGAGATTGACCACGTTCCAGCGGCGGCGGGGCGGATTGACCAGATCGACGGGCAGTTGCGACGGGGCGACCGGAATCGGTTCGATGTTTTCCTGACGGGTGATGCGGTAGCCCTTTCGGTCGTAGGTGGTCGTCCAGACGGCTCCGCTGTCGGCGGGAGCCGGGGCGAAGCTGCCGTAGGTCGAAGTCGAAAGACGGTATTCGCGCCCTTCGCCGAGGTCGAAGCAGTGGGCTTCATCGCGGCCCGAGGCGATCGAGCCGTAGTAGAGCTTGCCGTCGGCGGCCCGCAGGTCGCTCAGCGTGATGTAGGCGCCTCGGGTGACAGCCTGCAAGCCCTCGCCGGGTTCGATCCGGCCGATCCACATGCCCGAATTGTCGGTGACGAGCGTGTAGAGCCGTTCGGTCGCATTGTCCCAGGCCAGTCCGTGCACTTCGGAGAAGCCCGGCATGGGCCAGGCGGTGCGCTGCCGCAGTGAATCTTCGGCGACGATCGTGTAGTGTCCGTCGGGCGTATATTCCACCCAGGCCAGGGCGCCGCTTCGCCCGATCGGGGTCGGGTAGAGGACATTGCGCAGTTTCGGTGCGTTGCGGGGGCGTTTTTTTCCGGGGGCGAGGACGACGAGCCGGGAATTGACCCGCTCGGGGAAGAGCAGCGAACGCCGGTATTCGGTCCACCAGACCCGTTGTCCGTCGGTTGTGGGGCGGCTCGAGACGAGTCCTGTCCAGGTGCGCCGCCTCTCGCGTCCCGTTCGGGAATCGACCGCAACGAGCCGCGAAGGGCGGTCGAAGTCCGTTTTCAGCGCTACGAGCGTCGTGTCGTTCAGGGACACGGGATGAGTATAGGTGGTGTAGTTTTTCTCCGGCAGCGGCGTGAGGGTACGGCCCGAATCCGTGACCTTCGGCAGCGAATCCCAGAAACGGTTCAGGTCGGCGAAGGCGTCCCGGAAGAGGATGCCCTCGCCCGTGCCGTAGAATTTGCGCAAGGCGACGCTGGTGCTGAAGGTCAGCATGTAGGCGTTGCGGACGCCGTAGCGCAGGGTCTTGTCCCAGATTCCGTCCCCATAGCGGTCGTAGCCGTAGGCGACCATCTGATAGCCCATTTGGTAGTGGTCGGGAACGAAATCGCGGAAGGAGCCGCAGAACCACTTGTCGCAGTTGCGCCTGCGGAGCACCTCGTAACCCAGGGCACGATATTCGATGGTGAAGCGCGGCTGGCGGCCCCGGCCGTAGGAGGACATCTCGGTTTCGTTCATCACCGCATCGCCTTCGAGCGCCCAGAGGGGCATGAAAAGCAGTCCGACGGTCGATCCTTGCTGCCCGATCAGGTAACTCAGGATGCGGATCAACCCCCGGTTGAGGTTGTTGTACTGAACGGCGTGGCGGTATTCGTGGGCTACGAGCTGCTTGACCCAGGGCATCGAGTAGCTATCGACGGAGGGCGTGGTGAGAAATTCGATGCGTTTGGGCATCCACATCACCAGACCGTTGGACTGGAAATTTTCGGTATGCAGCACGAAAGGGATTTTCAGCGGCGGGTGGCTGAAACCGTGTGTAATCGTGGGGCGTACCGCCTGGATATAATACAGGGTTCGGTGCGCCAGCGCCGATGCCGTGTCGGGAAAGACGACCCGTACGTCCTCGGTGCGCAGGTGTTTCCAGCGCAGCGCAGCCGCATCCGCACCCCACGAATAGTATTGGGCGCGAACGGATTTTCCTCCGATGAAGAGGAATCCCAGCAGGAACAGAATCGCTGCGAAACGGCGCATGGGAGCAGGCCGGGTCATCCGCCGGCCTTTTGCATTTGTAACCCGCTTTGGCGAGGATTTCGACCACCCGGTCGCGGTGGTCGCCCTGGATGATGATTTCGCCGTCCTTGGCTGCCCCGCCCACGCCGCAGCGGGTTTTGAGCAGGCGGGCCAGTTCCCCCAGGTCGGCATCCGAGCCGACGAAACCTTTGACGAGCGTGACGGTCTTGCCGCCCCGCTGCTTGCGGTCGAGCCAGACGCGCAGGTCCTGTCGTTCGGGGGCGAGGGTTTCGATCTGCGGAGCCTCCTCGGTGTCGTATTTGAAATTCGGGTTGGTCGAATAGACCATTCCCAATCTCGCTTTCCAGTCGTTCGTCATGTGTGAAATATGCGGTCGTTGTTCTTTTTGCCGGAAAAGCTGGCACTTTTGCAACGAAATATTTTTGCAAATATAGTGTAAGCCGGGGGCTGCGCCAAATTTATTTGAGTCAGGACGGGCGCCGTTTGTTTTAGGTGTCGCCGTATCGATCGTCCGGAATGTCGGGGTGATTGGGTGGGCGCAGAAAAAACTCTTTCAATCATATTTCGGCGACTGTTAAGGAGTTTGCGCTTATTGCCGCCGGTGCACGGATAAAATGAAAAAACCGTCTATCTTGTTGATACACGGTTTTCAATTTTTCAGGTAGCTCCGTTTGCAGAACTTGGTGGGAGCTGAGGGATTCGAACCCCCGACCCTCTGCTTGTAAGGCAGACGCTCTGAACCAGCTGAGCTAAGCTCCCGAAAGGCAAGAAGCCTTCTTAAGCGCCTGAACAAGGACTTGAACCTAGGACCCCATGATTAACAGTCATGTGCTCTAACCAACTGAGCTATTCAGGCTTTTTCGAAAACCCGGGTTTACCCCTGTTTTCGGAGTGCAAATATATAGCATTTTTTTATTCCTGCAAAATTTGTCCCGTTTTTTTTGCAAAAACCTCGTATCTTTACGAAGAATTAATCGTATTACGAGATGTTTCGAAAAACCTACCAACTGACTTTTGTGCTGATTTTGAACGCTTTGTCGTGCCTGGCCCAATCCGGGCTGGTATTCGACCGGCCCGCGTGGGATTTCGGCACCATCCGCGAAACCGACGGCCCGGTTACGCATCGTTTCGTCTGCCGCAACGAAGGGGAACACCCCGAAGTGATCCTCCAGGTCACTACGACCTGCGGTTGCACCACACCCCGATATACGCGTAAACCGATTCTCCCGGGCGAGGAGGCTGAAATCACGGTAACTTACGATCCTGCCAACCGCCCCGGCAACTTTTCGCGGAAATTGGCCGTCTTTACGGCCGACCGCCGCATCGCCGCCAAACTGCGCATTACGGGTTCCGTCATCGGTCGTCCGAAGACCCCCGAAGAGCTCTATCCCATCGACTGCGGCGACGGACTGCGACTCGAAGACAATTTTCACGCTTTCACCTATATTTATAACGGCCGAACTTCGGTCGCTACCATCGGATATGCCAACCTTTCGGACAAACCCCTGACTTTGGAGCTGCGTCCCGAAGAGGCGAGCGGACTTCTTCAGGCGGACTATCCCCGCCGGATCGCTCCGAACGAACGAGGAGTCCTTACCTTCAGCTACGACCTGCCGGCGGACAATCCCCGTTACGGCACGTTGAAAGAGTTGCTCACGGTTTGTATCGACGGTCGTCCTACACGGACCGACATCTTTCTGCACGGCTTTGCCGTGGACGATCCCCGCCGGGTGGAACAAGAAAACGCCCCAAAGTGGCAAGTGAACAAAAATATTATTAATTTTGGCCCCGTGAAACGGACAGGAGCTCCGGCAGAGCGATCTCTGACACTTGGTAATTACGGCAAATCGACCCTGATAATCCGGGCCGTAGAAACTCCGAAAGGTGTCGGATGTTCGCTTCGCGGCGGAGAGCGGATCGAACCCGGCCAGGCGTGCGAAATCGTGGTGACATTCGATGCGTCGCGGCGGGATTACGGTCTTTGGTCGGAGCGATTGATACTTATCGCCAACGACCCCGCGCGTCCGATGCAGAGCATCCGCCTGATGGCCGCTGTCGAAGAGTAAGGTACGAAGAGACCCGGCCGAAACAGGAGGCCGGACGGAAAAAGACGGGAACTCCGACATTTTCCGGCAGACAGGCGCGGTACCGACCTGTACGGACGGAGCCGAGCGGAGAGAACGGAAACAAATAGAACCTTTTATAAAAAAGTAATGTACACAATCCTTGAAAAAAGAGTGCTCGCGGAGAACATTTATTTGATGCGCATTCATGCGCCCCGCGTAGCACGAGCGGCAAAACCCGGACAGTTCATCATCGTTCGCATCGACGAATTCGGCGAACGAGTACCCCTGACCATCTCCGATTACGACGCCGAGCAAGGCTCGGTAACGATCGTCACGCAGGCTATCGGAGCCTCGACCCGCAAGCTCTGCGCCCTGGAGCAGGGCGATGCGCTGGCCGATTTCGTCGGTCCGCTGGGGCACCCCTCGGAGTTCATTCACGAAGATCTCGACACCCTGCGCAAGAAACGCTTCCTGTTTGTAGCGGGCGGCGTGGGTACGGCTCCGGTCTATCCGCAGGTAAAATGGCTTCACGAACACGGGGTGAAAGCGGATGTCATCATCGGTGCCAAGACCAAGTCGATGCTGATCTATACCGAGGAGATGGCCCGTGTAGCGGACAATCTCTACATCGCTACCGACGACGGCAGCGAAGGCTTCAAAGGTATGGTAACGGCCCTGATCAAAGACCTGATCGACAACCGGGGCAAGCAGTACGACGTCTGCGTGGCCATCGGTCCGATGATTATGATGAAGTTCGTGACGCTCACGACCAAGGAGTACTCCCTGCCGACGGTCGTATCGCTCAATACGCTGATGGTCGACGGAACGGGCATGTGCGGCGCCTGCCGCGTGACGGTGGGCGGCAAGACCGTCTTCACCTGTGTCGATGGCCCCGAATTCGACGGGTTCCAGGTCGATTTCGACGAAGCGATGCGCCGTCAGGGTATGTACCGCACGCAGGAAGAGCGTGCCCGCGCCATCGAGCAGGAGCGCGAGAACGGTCACAAATGCCGTGTCGGGCTCGACAAATAACTACCGATCCACACACAACCGGACGTTTCCGGCAGACGAGTATGGAGCGATGCTCTGCGTCCGAATGCCGAAGGCGTCCACAGAACAATGAAAGCAAACAACTATGGCAAATAAAATTCCGCGCGTTCCCGTGCGCGAACAAGATCCGAAAGTCCGGGCCACCAACTTCGAGGAGGTGTGCTACGGTTATAATGTCGAGGAAGCCACGCTCGAAGCGTCCCGCTGCCTGAATTGCAAGAATCCCCGCTGCGTGGCGGCGTGTCCGGTGAATATCCGTATTCCGGATTTCATCCATCAGGTCGTGGAGGGTAATTTCGCTGCGGCTGCCGCCGTTATCTCCGAGGACAGCTCGCTGCCGAGCGTTTGCGGCCGCGTCTGCCCGCAGGAGAGCCAGTGCGAAGGCTCCTGCGTTTTGGGAGTCAAGGGCGAGCCGGTGGCTATCGGCAAGCTGGAGCGCTTCGTCGGCGACTGGAAAATCGAGAATGCCGACAAGATGCCCGCTCCCGACATCAAGCGCAACGGACACAAGGTAGCGGTCATCGGCAGCGGTCCTTCGGGACTGGCCTGCGCGAGCGACCTGGCCCGCATGGGCTACGAAGTGAAGATTTTCGAAGCGCTGCACAAGGTCGGCGGCGTATTGGTGTACGGTATTCCCGAATTCCGTCTTCCCAAGGAGAAGATCGTAGCCAGGGAGGTCGAGGCCGTGAAGAAGCTGGGTGTAGAGATCGAAACCGACGTGATCGTGGGCCGCACCGTGACGATCGACGAACTGATGAACGAAGAGGGTTACGAGGCCGTCTTCATCGGCTCGGGCGCCGGGCTGCCCCGTTTCATGGGCATCCCGGGCGAGAACCTCAACGGCGTGGTTTCGGCCAACGAGTTCCTGACGCGTACCAACCTGATGAAGGCTTACGATACGCATTACGATACACCGATCTATGTCGGTCAGCGCGTAGTGGTGGTCGGCGGCGGTAACGTGGCGATGGATGCCGTACGTACGGCTAAGCGCCTGGGGGCCGAAGCGACCATCGTATATCGCCGCAGCGAGAAGGAGCTGCCCGCCCGCGTGGAGGAGGTCCACCACGCCAAGGAGGAGGGGATCGAATTCCGCATGCTGACCAATCCGACTTCGATCATCGGCGACGAGAAGGGCTGGGTCGTAGGTATCAGTTGCGTCGAGATGGAGTTGGGCGAGCCCGACGAAAGCGGACGCCGCTCTCCGATCGAAAAGGCCGGTTCGGATTTCGAAATTCCGTGCGACGTGGTGATTATGGCGCTCGGCACTTCGCCGAACCCGCTGCTCAAGATGACCACCGAAGGGTTGGAAACCAACCGCAAGGGGTGTCTGGTGGCCGATGAAAAGGGTGCGACTACCCGTGAAGGGATCTTCGCCGGCGGCGATGCCGTAACCGGAGCCGCGACGGTCATCCTGGCCATGGGCGCCGGCCGTAAAGCCGCCAAGTCCATCGACGAATACATCCGTCAAAAAAAGCATTAAACGCTTGCAAGATATGAGGAAATTTTGTTTCGCCGCATTCGCTGCTGTGCTCATCGGGACGACGGCTTGTACACCCAAAGCTCCGGAGCAATTCACGGGTAAGATCGTCGATGGAACGATGAATACCGTCACGGTAGAGTCCCCGGCCGACGGAAGAAGGGTGACTTTCACCACGGAGGATGCCGATATGCAGGAGGCTTACGGCCTGCTGCTGGGCAATACGACCGTTACCTACCGGGGGGAAGCTCGGCGAGACGACTCCGGCTTTGAAGGTGGTGACCGATCCCGCCTATGTTACGGCCATCGGCCGCTGGGTGGAGCCCAATCCGATCGACCCCGAGCAGGAACAAGGCATTGAAATTCGAGTAAACGGCGTCGCCGCTTCGATCAATATGCTGACTCTGCGCTACGAAGCTTGGGAATTGGCGCCCGAAGGAGATCGAATTATCTTGAGCGGCGTATCGGAAGGAAGCGGCGGGCCGTATCCTTTCGAGCAAACGGCTGAAATTATCGAGATGGACGGCAAGCCGGCCCTCAAGATCGATGCGGTCGTTCTGACCAAAAAAGATCTGATCTAAATTGGATGCCGTTTCATATACGGCTTGGTTCGATAAAAAACTCACGCTTGAAAAGCGTGAGTTTTTTTATCGGGTGCCGGAAATCGGGATTCGGAACCAAACAACGGAACTTCGTCGGGAAGGAGTGCGGAAACAGGTAAAAAATGGGAGCAAAGGGAATCGACGAAACGATAAGCCGAAATTACTCCGTTTTACCGACCAACCGCTCGACCCGGTCGAGGATCATCTGCGGTTCTATGCTCCAGATACAGCGGTAATCGCCATATTTACAGGGTTTCTTTCCATATACGGAGCAAGGTCGGCAAGCGAAATCGGTCTGCAAGACACCTTCCTGTCCGAACCCGTAACCCAGAAAGCCGAGCCAGGGATGGGTCGCTCCCCACACCGACACGGTGGGCGTAGCCATGAGCGAAGCCAGATGCATCACCAGCGAATCCATCGACACCACGCAATCCAGGTTGGAAATGAGGTTCATCTCATCCCCCAGCTTTATCTTGCCATACAATGCCGTGACGTTCGGATAGAGCGCCTCCATGCGGCGGGCGAATTCGGCTTCCTCTCCGCCGCCGCTGTGGACGAAAACCCGGTCGAAACGCCCGCTCAACAGACGGACGGCTTCGGCGCTCAACTTTTCGGGATAAGTCTTGCCCGGCTGGGCGGAGAACGGCGCGAAACCGATCCATATACCCTGTTTTTCTCCCATGGGATTGGGTCGGGGGCGTTTCTCGGCCGGCCGGGGATCGGGAAAGTCGAATCCCAAGCGACGGAAGACGTCGCAATAACGGATGACGGTGTGTTTCAAAGGTTTCACACCTTCCGAACCGCGTCCCAGCCGCATGTATTTTTCGATCCGCCCCTTGTGAATTACCGAAACGGGAATCCCCCGCAGGTGGAGTGCCGCACGCACCATCTTCGAACGCAGTACATTGTGCATGTCGGCCACCGCGTCGATCTTCAACTCGGCCGCTTCGCGGGCGAACCGAATGGCGCCCCGGATACCCCGGTGCGTGCGGCGGGTTTCGATATCCAAAAAATCGACATCCACCCCTTCGAAAAAGGGATGGAACAGCGATTTGGTCGCAACGGTCACCTTCACCTCGGGATACGCCTCCTTCAGGGCGCGGAGCGCATGGGGCAACATCGCCACATCGCCCATCGCCGAAGTACGGATCACGAGCAGGTGCCGGGGCAGCTTTTTATTTTTTCGCGGCATAAAGCACGGGATTGAGCGCCGGATCGTTATACATCTTCATCTGTTTGTAGGTCTTCATGTATTTACGTCCGGCTTCAATATCCTCGATCAACTCCTCGATCGCAGTCGAAAGATCAACCTGCTGCGACAGCAGCACATCGAGTTTTTGCTGGCAGGCAGCGCGATGCGCCTCGTCCACATCCTTGCGGAGCACCTCCTGACGCATGTGGTAAATCTTCAGGGCCAGGATCGAGAGGCGGTCGATGGCCCAGGCCGGGGTTTCGGTATTGATACGCGCCCCCGGCTGCACGTCTATATTCTTATACTTATCGAGCAGGTAGGAATCCACGTACTCCACCATGTCCGTACGGTCCTGGTTCGACTTGTCGATGCGGCGCTTGATCTTCAGCGCCTCGACCGGATCGATCCGGGGATCACGGATAATGTCTTCCAGGTGCCACTGCACCGTATCCACCCAGTTCTTCATATAGAGCAGGTGGTCGATCGTTCCCTCCGCATAGGGATTCGAAAGCTGATGATCCACGTCGTCGTAACGATGGTAATCGTCGATCGCCTGGGCGAATATTTTATTCGCATTTTGAGTAAACATAGTCTATCCTTTTTATTTTGTAATTATCCGAGGAAACGATTATCTTTGCAGAAGATAGGATATATCCAAAGCCGGTTCGAACAAGTTCGGCTTGCCGATCGGCTTTCACTGTCTTTGCATACAAAGATCAAACAAAGGTAATGAATTTTTATCACAAAGCAATATCCCTGGCGGGTTTTGTATTACTGACCGTCCTCCCTGCGCAGGCTCAAGTGCGGCAAACGCGGGAAGAATACATAAACAAGTACAAAAAAATAGCCGTCGCCCACATGGAACGCTACGGGATTCCCGCCAGCATTACCATGGCCCAGGGCATCCTGGAATCCGATTGCGGCAACAGTTGGCTGTCACAGGCTTCGAACAACCATTTCGGAATCAAGTGCAAGCGTAACTGGACGGGCGACGTGGTCTATTACGACGACGATGAAAAGGGCGAATGTTTCCGCAGCTATCCTTCGGTCGAGGCGTCCTATCAGGATCATGCCGAATTTCTCGACAGCCAGCCGCGCTACGACTCGCTCTTTTCCTATGCTCCCAACGATTATAAAAGCTGGGCCCGGGGGCTGAAGGCCGCCGGTTACGCTACGGCTCCGGACTATGCGCAGCGACTCATCCGCATCATCGAAGAGAGTAAACTCTACCTGCTCGACCGCGAGGACGGACTTACCATTTACGGAGCGCAAACCGGACACCTCACCGACGACTGGTTCTCGGGCCAAAGCAACGTCGATCAAGCCGCAGCGATCGCTTCGGGGGCAGTCGATCCCGACGACTACCGCGTGACGGTCAATGCCCATAAGGGTTACAACGTCTATCGTACCAACGGCGTGAACTACATCCTGGCTCACGACGGAGATACCTTCGAGAAAATTTCCCGCGACTTCCGCATTTCGGCCCGCAACCTGCGTAAATTCAACGATGTAAGCAAAAATGCCCAGCCCGTTGCCAACGAAGTGATCTACATCGGCCGCAAGAAGAAGCGCTGGGACGGCAACGTTCTGCTGCACACCGTGCGCGAGGGCGAAACCCTCTGGTCGCTCGGACAGTCCTACGGCATCCGCACCAAATCGCTGGCACGTCTGAACAAACTCAAGGAAGGCGATGCGCTGACTCCCGGTACAACGATCAAGATACGATAATCAATCCTTCGATATAGCATGGAAAGCATACCCCTGCGAAAGAAAATCCTCGAAACCATCGTAAGCAAATCGACGCTCAAACAGAAGGTTTTCGACAACACGTTCGCCACATTCAACGACCTGAAAGAAACCCTGCTGGAGATGGCTTCCGAAATGGACGACCAGTTGGACGGACTCCTCGACCGCCGCGTGCGGCTCGAATACCGCGACCGCGGCAAGTTCGAAGCCCAGCTGCAGGTGGCCAACGACATCCTGATCTTCCAGATGCACACCGACGTCTTCGAGTTCGAGCCGAACCACGTCATCTGGCAGAATCCCTACGTGCAGGCCGACCGCGACAACTCCTACTGCGGACTGATCAACATCTACAACTTCCTCTCCGACTCGTTCAAGTTCAACCGCAACGCCGACGAAGGCTATCTGATCGGCCGCATCTTCATCAACCGTGAAAAGTGCTACTTCGTCGAAGGCAAACAGCAGACCTCGATGCGCCCCATGCAGTTTGGCAAAGCGGAGATCGATTCCGAGGCGCTGGTCCGCATTCTCGAATCGGCGATCTATTATGCCCTCAATTTCGACCTGCTGCTGCCCCCCTACGAGGACAACAAGCGCGTGACGGTCGATCAGTTCAATACCAAACTCGATAATTCGAAATTCGTAACCGGCAAGCGCCTGGGATACGATTTCGATGTGGACGACATTTAGAATCAGAAACAGATATAGAGAACCATGCTGAAAAAATTACTCCTGCTGATCCTTCTCGGCACTGCTTTCACCGCACAAGCGGAAGCCGCCGCTCCCTCCACTTACCGCGACATCGCCCGGCTCCGTGCGATGAACCAGCGGGCGCAGGGCATCCGTCCCGCAGCCGACGGAAAATCCTATACGACTCTTCGCGGCAACGCCATCGAGCGTCACAGCTACACGAAGGACGCTCCCGGCGAGCTGCTGTTCGAATGGAAGAACGACAAAGAAAACCGCGATATCGCCGACTATCAGTTTTCACCCGACGGAAAACTGCTGCTGCTCTCGATCGGCTCCGAACCGATCTACCGGCACTCCTATACCACCGATTACTACCTGAAAGACGCCGACGGCCTGCGCCCCATTCTGACCGATCTGTCCGACACGCGCGACGCTTCGTTCTCGCCCGACGGACGGACGATCGCCTTCTCGAGCGCAACAACCTCTACCTCTACGACATCGTCGGGGATTCCGTGCGTCCGATCACGACAGACGGTGCATGGAACCGGATTATCAACGGTACGACCGACTGGGTATATGAAGAGGAGTGCGCCTTCACGAAGGCTTACGCTTTTTCGCCCGACGGACAGAAGATCGCCTACCTGCGTTTCGACGAATCCCGCGTACCCGTTTTCGAGATGATGCGTTACGACGGCAAGCTCTATAACGAAGCCTATTCGTTCAAATACCCCAAAGCGGGCGACGCCAATTCGGTGGTCGATCTCTACGTTTACGACCTTAAAACGGGCGAAACGGAGCGTGTCGATGTCGGTCCCGACCGGGGACAGTACATCCTTCAACCGGAATGGACGCCCGACGGACGGCTCTGTTTCCAGCGGATGAACCGTCGTCAGAACCATTTCGAAGCGGTACTGTGCAATCCGGATGGCACGCAGCAGGTGATCTATGACGAACGCTCGCCCAAATACGTCGATCACCTCAACAAGACTTTTTATTTCCTGGAAGACGGACGCCGTTTCATCGTTCGGGAGGAGACCTCGACGGGTTATATGCACCTCTACCTGTACGGCATCGGCCAAGGTGTGCTTCACCCCATTACGCAGGGTGAGTGGGAAGTTACCGATTTCGTCGGACTGCGCAGCGACAAGGTTTACTACATCTCGACCGAAAGTTCGCCCCTGAAACGCGACCTCTACCGAATCGGACTCGACGGCAAGCACAAGGAGCGCCTCACTCCCGGCGACGGTTACTATTCGATCTATCCCAGCGCCGACCTGTCCTACTACATCTGCGAAGGCGGCGGCAGCTCCGCCCCCGGCCGTACCGACGTTTTCAACGCCGCCGGCAAACGGGTGCGCACGCTCTATGACAACGCACCGCTGAAGGAAGCGCTCGCGGAGGCGGGGCTTCCCGTCCGGGAGTTCTTCACCTTCACCACCGAGCGGGGCGACGAGCTGAACGGTTACATGCTCAAGCCGCTCGACTTCGACCCGGCAAAATGCTACCCCGTGCTGCTGACCCAGTATTCCGGTCCGGGATCGCAGCAGGTTGCCGAAGTGTGGGGTCCCGACTGGGAGGACGCGCTCGTCACGCATGGCTATATCGTCGTGTGCGTCGATCCCCGAGGCACCGGATACCGGGGCGAAGAGTTCAAGAAACTCACTTACGGCGACCTCGGCCGGCTGGAGGTCGAAGACCAGATTTCGACCGCCCGCTACATGGCCCGTCAGAGCTGGGTCGATCCCGCGCGCATCGGCATCTACGGCTGGTCCTACGGCGGATTCATGGCCCTAGGATGCGCTTTCAGGGGCGAAGGCCTTTTCAAAATGGCGATCGCCGTAGCTCCCGTCACTTCGTGGCGCTACTACGATTCGATCTATACGGAAAATTTCAACGGTCTTCCCGAAGACCATCCGAAGGGATACGACGACAATTCGCCCGTCAATCTCGCGCACCTGTTCCGCGACGACAGCACGCGTCTGCTGATCGTTCACGGTACGGCGGACGACAACGTCCATTTCCAGAACACGATGGAGATGGTCCGTGCATTGAACAAGCTCGGGAAGCAGTACGACATGATGGTCTATCCCGACCAGAACCATTCGATGATGCCCGACGATATGATACACGTCCGCGAGAAAATGCTCCGTTATACGTTGGAAAATTTGTAACCGGCAAAATACCGTGAAAAATCTGCTGCTGCATCCCACACCGATCGGAACGGTCGGAATCGTCGAGAACGGCCGGGCCATCACCGACATTCTCTTCGAAGAACAACTCCCCGGGGATGCCGTCCAACATACGACCCCCTTGCTCGAACAGGCAGCGAAACAGTTGGACGAATATTTCACCGGAAAGCGCACCTCCTTCGATCTGCCGCTCGAACCGGAGGGAACCCCTTATCGGAAGAAAGTTTGGCAGGTCCTCACGGAAATTCCTTATGGACAAACCATGACTTACGGCGAAATCGCCCGTCGGACAGGTAATCCGCAGGCTTCGCGGGCCGTAGGCGGTGCCAACCATCACAATCCGATTCCGATCGTCATTCCCTGCCATCGGGTCATCGGTGCGGGCGGCAAGCTGACCGGTTACGCCGGCGGTCTGCCGCGCAAAGAGTTCCTGCTCGCCCTCGAAAGGAACAGGCTGCCGAAATAAAAAACGAAGGCCGGAGTGAAAACTCCGGCCTTTTTCGCAGGCTCTGCTCCGCATCACGCAGGCTTGAACATATCTTTGCCTACGCCGCAAAGCGGGCAGCTCCCAATCGTCGGGCAGATCTTCGAAAGCGGTGCCGGGAGCGATGCCGCTGTCCGGATCACCGACCGCAGGGTCATAGATGTAGTCACAAACTGTGCAACGATACTTTTTCATAGTCCGAAAATATTTAGATTAAGTGAAACTGTATTTTTACAAATATAATACCTCTTCCGGGATTCCTCGTGTTTTTCCCCGAAAATTTACGATAATTCTGTATATACCGGATAAAATCGCTCCGTAGGCATCGAAGCCGGGTACTACGCCGCAGCTGTCGGGCCGAACAATCCTCCGCAGGAGGCAAGACAGCTCCGAAAGGAAGACGACAAAAAACGCCGCCGCAATCTATGTGCGACGGCGTAATATTCGTTCTTTCCACCCGGGCAGAAGAAGCCCGGTTCGAACGGAAGTCTTTATTTGATGCGCTCGTAATATTCGCGGGTACGCGTATCGACGCGGATCTTGTCGCCGGTATTGATGAACAGGGGAACCTTGATCGTCGCACCCGTATTCACCGTTGCGGGTTTGAGCGAGTTGGTCGAGGCGGTATCGCCTTTGATGCCCGGTTCGGTATAGGTCACTTCCATATCGACGATCGGGGGCAGCTCGGCGGAAAGAACGGTCTCCTTCTCGGTGTGGAACATCACCTCGACGATCTGGCCGTCGGCCATCAGGTCGTAGTTGGCGATCAGGTTCTTGTCGATGTTGATCTCCTCGAAAGTTTCCGTATGCATGAAGTGCGCACCCAGATCGTCTTCGTAGGTGAACTGATAGGGACGGCGCTCCACACGCACCGGCTCGATCTTCGCACCGGCGGAGAAGGTATTCTCCAGCACGCGGCCGTTTTCCAGGTTTTTGAGTTTGGTACGCACGAAAGCGGGGCCCTTGCCCGGTTTCACGTGCTGAAAATCTACGATCTGGAAGGTCTTGCCGTCCAATTCGATGCACATGCCGATCTTGATGTCTGCTGTAGTTGCCATAGGAATATTTTTATTTACGATTTTTCGCGGAGGCAAAGTTACGAAAAATCTGCGTAAATCGGGCAACGTCGGCTTATTTTTCCGAATCCGAATCGTTTCGTCCCGCCGATCGTCCCTCGCCGGTCCATCGGTAGCGCGGTCCGGAAATACCTAAAAGAGCCGTGACCCGCTCGGCCACCGACCGGCACAACTCCTCTACGGACGAGGGGCGGGCGTAAAATCCGGGGGAAGCGGGCAACACGACGGCGCCGGCTTCGGTAAGAGCGGTCATGTTGCGCAGGTGAATCAGCGAGAGGGGCGTTTCTCGCACGACCAGCACCAGGCGGCGGCGCTCCTTGAGCATCACGTCCGCAGCCCGTTCGATCAAGCTTTGCGAAACGCCGCAGGCGATGCGTCCCAGGGTTCCGACCGAACAAGGAACGACCGCCATCGCGTCGTAATCGGCCGAACCGCTGGCCGGAGGAGCGAACAAATCGTCGTTGTCGAAAATGCGGATGCGAGGATCTTCTGGCATAGTAACTCCTTCGAAATCAGCCACTTCACTGGCATGAGTGCTGTAAACGAGCGCGATTTCGGAAACCTCTTCGGCCCGGAGCAGTTGCTCGAGGCAAAGGCGGGCATACAGAGCGCCGCTGGCGGCTGTGACGGCGACGACGATTTTCATAGAGTTACAATTCGATGGTTTTGCATTTGAGCCCCAACTTCCGGATCTTGTCCAACGTGCGGGGCAAGGCATAACGCATGTTCCGGAACGATTTTTCGCTGTCGTGGAAAACCACGATAGCTCCCGGTTCGAGGTGTTTGGTTACGTTCTTCAGGCATTTGCGGGGCGAGAGCGACCGGCTGTAATCGCGCGAAAGCACGTCCCACATCACCAGCTTGTAGCGCTGCGACAACGCCCGGGCCTGCGCCGGCGTGATCCGGGCGTAGGGTGGTCGGAACAGTTCGCTGTGAATCAAATCGTTGGCGAAATCGACATCCTCGATGTAGCGTTCCAGGCTCATCCCCCAGCCTTTCTGGTGGGAGTAGGTATGGTTACCGACCTTGTGGCCCGCGTCCACGATGCGGCGGAAAAGATCGGGATAAGCCTCCACGTTTTTGCCCAGAACGAAAAACGTCGCCTTGGCGTCGTACTTCTCCAGCATCGCCAGAATCCACTCCGTGATGCCCGGTGTGGGGCCGTCGTCGAAGGTCAGGAAAACCCCCTCCGGGTCGTCGATCTCCCAGATCAGCGACGGGAACAGGTGACGGATTATTTTGGGCGGCTTGAGTTTCATGACGAGAAAAAATACTCCGGCGGAGTACGGCATCGACAAAGATAGTACAAAATCGCCGATTTTCAACAGACGATCTTCCGGTGCGTTCGCTTTATAGGCAAAATGAAAAATATGAATTCCTCCTTTGCGGAATATGCCGCTGATTCTCGAAACCCCCGACGAATTGCGTTGGGCGGAGGAGATCGCGGAATTAAAACGGTTTTGGGAAGAATAGTCGAACGGTTGCGATTCGCTTCCCGTCGAAACGGCTGTTTCGGCGGGAACTTTCGTGCGAAAATATTTGCAGGATTTGATCGAGTTATCTATCTTTGAGAAAAATACGCTACTGTAGTTTGTCTGCAAAAACGTTATGCCTATGAAGAAATCGTACTTTTTGTTGCTTGCAGTCCTGTTGTGGGGTTGCTCGACGTTCGAAGAGGAGGTTCTTCCGGCCCCGGGGGATTCTCCGCGTCAGTTGTCGGTTTCGGCGGTGGAAGAGCCTGGTCCCGATCCGGGTTCGTTGGAGATCATGCAGCGTGCGGTGGACAGCGTTGCTGCCCATAGCGGGCAGCGCAGCCGTTCTGCCTCGGTATCGGGTGCTCAGATCGAACCTACCCACCGTTACGTACGTTTCTCTCCGGCCACGAAAGCGCAGTTCGACGCTTTGTTCGATCAGGATGAATTTACCTGTTATAACTTTCCGTTGGATGAGGTTTCTCCGGTAAGTGCGGATGAGGGCTTCCGGATGTCCGGACCTTCGGATACTCCGGAACAGCTCTACGCGGTACTTCGTACGACGGTCGTCTTGCCCGATACGATTGCGAGCGAGGTTTTGAAAGAGTTGTACGACCCGTCGGTTACGGAGCGGGGCGTTGCGGATCCAGTGTGGGCGGATCGGGTCTGGGCCGAGGCTCGTGCTTTGATCGACGACGGGCGCCATCCGGGGAAAATAATTCCTTACATTCCTTCCGGAGAGATTAAGGTTTGGGACAATATTGCCGGAGATTACATTCCGATCGAGGGTGTTATGGTTACTATCATGCCTCCTGATAACTTGTTGAGGGTCTTGACAACGAGGACAGATAAGGATGGTAAATTCAGAATGTCGGGGTCGGTTCAGGAGCCAGTTAATTATGCGCTTTCGTGGAATACGGTGTATTGGACGATCAAGAGCAGCGCCGTGAGTTCGGCGAACTTGCGGGGTCCCAGCGTGCAGGGCGCCTGGAATGTGAAGATTTCCGGAGATGATGTTATTAGTGGTCCTGCGACGGTTTTTCGGGCCGCTTACCGATACTGGCACAAGATGCCGGCATTGGGATTGACCGCACCCAATTTGGGTAGGAAAGTGAGAATTACATGCCATAATTCGGTAGGTTTCACATATTATTGGAATGGAAAAGAGTTAAGTGCTTCCGGCCTATTTCATCCTGTCGTAAATAGTGATGCTGATCCTGATATAGAAGTGGCCTGTAAGAGAAATGCCAGCTATGTTTTCGGAACTGTAGCTCATGAGATTGGGCATGCGGCCCATTATGCTTTCAATCCGAAATTTAATGGAAAGACGAATGCCTTGATTAAGGAGAGTTGGGCACAATTTACCCGCTACATTTTAACGGAAACGGAATACAAGGATTTGGGCCTATATGGTAAATTGCATAAAAGTCGATTATTTAATCCGAATCAGCATTTGGTGGCATTTCAGGTTCCGGATTATTATAATCAGCAAATGTGGTACTTGGGATTAGGGGCTGAAAGAGATGAGACTGTGCGATTGTACACTCCCATGTTTGTAGATTTATACGATACATTCAATCAAAATAAATGGTATGGATATTGGTCTCCCGGCAGAACAAAAGATGATTTGGACAGGACCCCGGATGATGATATTTGCATGCTGACTATTCGGGAAATCCAAGAGATTGCTTTTGGATCGAAAAACAAATCGGAGGCTATCGGATGGATTCGGCAGTACGCCGCCCGATACGGTTTTACTTCGGAGGAAATCGATCGGTACTGGGCGGTTTACTCTTTAATCGAGGATGAAGATTATGATCGGTATAAATAGTATGAATAATTATTGAAAAAACATTGGATTATGAAAAATTTGATATGGATATTGGCGGCGATTATGCTTGCAGGCTGTGGTGACAACGAAGAGGGTCAGGATATGGGGCTGCATGGCGATCCTCCCGGATATAGCCTTTTTATTTGGTCGAATGAGAGTGATCACCGGATAACGATGACGGTAACCGATCGATTCGAGAAGAAAGAGATCCTTCCCGGAGAAAGCCTGTTGCAGGAGGAGGTCGGTTTCGTTACCCCTCCGAGCCTTGAAGGATATATGATAGACGGTGTTTCGATTGTGTTCGACGATGGCCCGTACGGGGGTGTATTTTTCAGGACAGATAAGGTTACGGCGTTTAATCCCTGTCTTGAATGTAATTATACGGTGGAACGGTCGAATATCGATGGTTATATTGGATTTTGCAGGTGGACCTATACCTTCACCAACGCCGACTACGATGCGGCCGTGGCTCGCGGGCCGATGAAGGAGCAGTAACCATACGGGAGCGACTTGTTTGCAGGCACGAAACCCGGCCGGGGAATATTTCCCGGCCGGGTTTTTGCAGGAAACTCTGCCGAAGCCGTTTGCATTCTCGAAAAATATCCCTACATTTGTAGTAAACAGATTAACCGGACCGGACTATGAAAAAATTATCGTATCTGCTGACATTGCTGCTACTCGTTACCCTCATGACGGGCTGCAAAGCGTTCCATACTCTGATGGATTCGAAACTCAAAGCCGCTCAGGGGGCACCGTACGAATTGATTGTCGTGTGCAACCAACAGTTGTGGGAGAGCGAGTTGGGTGATACGCTGCGTTCGGTGCTGTTGGCTCCGATTCCCTATCTGAACGAACGGGAACCTCTGTTCAACGTGATGCAGTTTCCGGAATCGGGATTCAAAGGTACGGTCGTCGATTACCGCAATATCCTCAAAGTGCTCGTCGATCCCTCCCTTGCGGCGGCTTCGGCCGGTGTGCAATACGATGTTACGGCTTCTCCGCAGGTCGTGGTGACGCTTCAGGGACCGACCCGGGAGGCACTTACGCAATATGTCGCGGAGCATCGTGCGGAGTTGGTGCAAACCTTCGAAGGGGCCGAGCGCGACCGCTCGATCGCTTTCGCCAACAAGTTCAATCAGACGGAATCCGGCAAGCTCGTTCGAGAAAAGTTCGGCGTGGAGATGAAGATTCCCAAAGGCTACATCCTGGCCCAACAAAGCGATGATTTCCTCTGGTTCCGGTACGAATTCCCGGCTGCGAGCCAGGGCTTCATGCTCTATTCCTATCCTTACGAAGGGAAGCAGTCCCTTTCGGAGGAGGCGTTGCTGGCTGCCCGCAACCGTTTCGCCGCTCGCATTCCGGGGCCGAGCGACGGCTCCTATATGACCACATCGAAAGTCTTTACGCCCCGGTATCGGTTTTTCCGGCTCGAAGGCAGAGCCTGGGTCGAAATGCGCGGATTCTGGGATGTCGAAGGGGATTTCATGGGAGGTCCGTTCGTAAGCTATACGACCGTCGATACGGCGACCGACCGGGTTTTCACGCTGGATTGTTATGTTTATTCTCCGAAACTTCCCAAACGCAATTATATGCGCGAAGTGGAACACTTGCTTCATCTGGTGAAATTCCCCGCAGCGACCGGTTCCGCATCTGCGACTGTCACCGCTGGCAGGCGGGAGGCGGCAAAATCAGATGCTCCGGCATCCCGGGACGCAAATCCGAAACCCGAAGCAATCTCGTCGGAATCCTGATAATCCGCCGCCCCGGTGTTGCAATTCCTGACATATCTGTTCATCGCCATCTATACGGCGACGGTTATCGGCATCATCCTGGTTGTCATTTTGGGCAACCGCAACCCGCTCAAGACGATCCCGTGGGTCGTCGTGCTGATTTTCGCTCCGGTCGTGGGATTGGTTTTCTATTTCTTCTTCGGGCAGGATCTGCGGCGCAAGCGGATTATTTCGCGCCGTACCTACAAGCGGCTCATGGTCTATGCTCTTCCGGCCCATGTGCGTCGAAGCGATGCCCCCGTTCCGGCCGCATGTCAATCCCTGTCCACTCTGCTTACCAATACTTCGCAGGCGGTTTCCTTTTACGGCAGCCGCCTGACCCATTACGGCGACGGGGCTTCCAAGATGACCGCCCTGCTCGAAGAGATCGAAAAGGCCCGCGACCATATTCACATTCTCTATTATATTTTTTGTGACGATGAAACGGGTGCCCGTCTTCAGCAGGCGCTGATCCGCAAGGCAAAGGAGGGTGTCAAAGTCCGCGTACTCTATGACGACGTAGGCTGCAACGGGGTCAAGAAAGAATTTTTCCAGCAGATGCGCGATGCGGGTGCGGAGGTTCATGCCCTGCTGCATGTACGCTTTCCGATGCTGACCGACCGGGTCAATTACCGCAACCACCGCAAGATCGTGGTCATCGACGGCCGGGTAGGTTTTTTCGGCGGTATGAATATCGCCGACCGCTATGTGAAAGGACCGGGTTGGGGGGTATGGCGGGACAGCCACTTCAAGGTAGAAGGAAAGGGGGTGTATGGCCTGCAATCCGCATTTCTGGTGGATTGGTCGACCGTCGAACGCGTACACCTGGATACCTCGAAGTTTTTTCCCGAAGCCGACAACTATACCTCATCGACCATGCAATTCGCTACCAGCGGTCCGTTGGGGCCCTGGCGAACGTTGTTGCAGGGTATTATGACGGCTATCGCCGGTGCGCGACGGAGTATCTGCATCCAGACGCCCTATTTCCTGCCGACCGAGGGCCTGAACTCCCTGTTGCAAACGGCGGCATTGGGCGGTATTGACGTACAATTGATGCTGCCCGAGCGTTCCGATTCCCGGATTATCGATAAAGCCGTGCATTCGTTCATCGACGATATGCTCCGGGCCGGGGTGAAGGTTTACTTTTATACCAAAGGCTTCCTGCATGCCAAAATGCTTATCGTCGATGATCTGCTGACGGTTGTGGGTTCTGCGAACATGGATTTCCGCAGTTTCGAGCACAACTTCGAAATCAACGCGTTCGTTTACGGACAGGATTTCAATACGGCAATGCGTCGTGTTTTCGACGAAGACCTGCGCTCGTGCCGGCGGCTTATTCCTTCGGAATGGTTGCGGCGACCTCTTCCGCAGCGATTGAGCGAGTCGTTCATGCGGCTCTTTCCCCGCTGTTGTAAGGCCGGAGGAGGCGATGACGGCGATCGGGGTTTCCGTTGTTGTCCGATTCGCAAAAAACATAGCCACACCACGGAAAGCCCGGAGCCTGTAAAAAATATTTGGAGAATCCGATTTAACTTTCTATCTTTGTAAAACAAACGTATCAGGGTTCTGACCTTCACGGGTCGGGATTCTTATTTTTTTTGATAAAACCATGGCAAAAGAGATTATTTATCTGACGGCAGAGGGTTACAAGAAGCTCAAGGACGAACTCGACCATATGCGCTCGGTGGAGCGTCCGGCTATATCGGCGGCCATTGCCGAAGCACGCGACAAGGGAGACCTGTCGGAAAACGCCGAATACGACGCGGCCCGGGAAGCACAGGGACTGCTCGAAATGCGTATCGCCAAAATGGAAGATACCATTGCCAATGCGCGTATCATCGACGAATCGAAAGTCGATAAGAGCAAGGTGCAGATCTTGAGTCGGGTAACTCTTCTGAACCACAATACCGGCAAGGAGGTGATCTATACTATCGTCGCCGAGCACGAAGCCAACCTGCGCGAAGGCAAGCTGGCGATCGGCACGCCCATCGCCAAGGCGCTGCTGGGGCATAAGAAAGGGGACCGGGTGGACGTGACCGTGCCTGCCGGGACGATCCATTTCGAAATTCTGGATATCAACATCTGAAATAGGGAGATCGGGGTGAGGCAATCTTTTTAGGATGTAGAAACTGTTGTTGATTATTTTTTGGTAAGGAATGCTTTCGGGCGTTCCTTTTTTGTTCGTATTTGTATGATTCCGGTGCTTTGTCAGTCGATACCGGCGATTGCTGCTATGTACGGCGGATTGCATGCAAGGGGAGTTCGGTGCCATGATCGCGCAATAAACGGAACGTCCGACCTTAAGGTCGGACGTTCTCTGTTTTCTCGTTTTGGAGGAGCTATTTTAACGATGTGCGAATTTTGCCTGTCGCATATCCATAAGATTGATATTTGACAGGCCACCACCGATGAGTTCTCCGGCGGGGCTTGCACCCTCTTTGGTCAGATTTACCATTTGGCGGATAACGGGTCCATAGTTGCCTTCTGCATCCGCTGCTACGCCACAGATGGTGTTTTCATCCCAATAGACTGCCAGCAACTGATCTACCGCATCCTTAAATTCAGGTATTCCGTAAGTAACCAGATTGTTGATTATGCTGCGGTCCGAATATTCGTCCGGATTACTCAAATCGCCCATGAAACATCCTGTCCACCAATGAGCTGCCTTGTCGTTGTGGGATACTTTCAACAACAGAACGGCATATTCTTCGAAGCCTGCGAAGTTGATGGGATCCAATTGGGCGAGTTCTGCGCCATCATACCATGCGTAGCTGTCGATGCTTACTTCGGCAAGCGCAGCGGTATTCTCTTCTACCGTATATGTTTCACTGATGATGAAGGGAGCGACAGGGACTCCTTTTTGATCGATGGCAACGGCCCACATTCGCAATTGATCGCCTGTCTGAAGATTCCGTTCAAATTCTACAGGACCTGTGGCCGCGAGCATGGAAACCGCCTCGGCATGCAGGCCGGTGGTGCCCATATAGTCTTTGATTTTGGATTCAAGCACTTTTTTCATACCCTCCTCGATATTTTCGCCGAAGGCCTGATAATCCTCTTCCGAGATAAGATCGAATATGTAAACGACATCGTCTGCTGACGGAACGGTGGAGAACTTGGAGGCGACAACCGAACTTAAAGTGCATTCGAATTGAACGTCGAACGTTTGGGGATCCCCTCCTTCAAGAGTCTTGAATGTTTCGGTTTTGATCGGTGTGGTCGGGAATCCCTGTTCGCATCCGAAAACCGCAATTTGATATTCCCAGCCCGGGTTGAGTTCTTTTGCTTCATACGTGAAAGGTCCCTCGTGGAGATACATGTCGAGCATACCCCAGCCGAAATAACGATCGATCAGATATTTTTGATAATCCGTACCCGTCGGCACCTGGGACTGGATGTCAGCCGACAGAACATCCAGGAAGTAAACATCGCTGTTCGACGGTGTAACGGTAATCGATGCTCCTGTCTGTGTGATTGCTGTCGTTGCGATTTCGAATGTATTGGTGGATTCGGGTGCAGTCTGCGCTGTAAAAGCTTCTGCGGTAGGCTTCGTCGTCGTGTGTCCGTCGGCATCGATACCTACTGCGACGGCCCAATACTTGGCTCCCGGTTCGAGTCCTCTGGCCGTATATGCATCGTTGCCGTAAGAAGTAATGGCTTTGACCGCCTCCTCGCGGGTCATCTCCTGCTGCTCCATCATCACTACCTCGATGAAATATTGTAGGTAATCGTCAAAACCGTGTTTTTGGGATTCCAGCCAATCGGCGTCGGTGACGATATCACTGAAATAACTTTTTGTTTCGTTGCTCGGAGAAACCGTGATTTCAGCTGTCGTCGGAGTAATGTTACTTACTGATACCTTGAATGTCAGTTGATTAGGATCAGTTTGGGGGGGGTACGTCGGTTTTGTCGTCACTGCATGCTCCGGCGAACACCGCCAAAATAAGAAAAGGAATTAAAATTTTTTTCATAATCTTATTATTTTTTAGTGATTAATTCACTACTAAAATAAATAAAAGTAGTGAGAAAACAAAAAACGGATGATTTTTTAGGATGTTAAATTTAAGTTTTTTAAAATTGGATTGATGTCTTATGAAGAGGTAACTTTGTATTCGTATTCTCGGAACTGCCGGAAGTAAAGAAACCGGTCATAGTAACTTGGGGTATGATGCTGTTGTGATATTATATTGACCATTCGAATAAATTCGGAGCCTGTGTCCGTTTATACCCGAGGAAAAGGGTATGTTTGGGATTCGAGATATTGATATTTGATTCCCTGCAGAAGCATCCCAATATATAGGTATTTGGGAGAGTGCACCTTGCCGGGTAACCTTTTTTCATTATTTTTGCACCTGAAATGAGCGGACAAAAACTCATACGGGTATTCAATGCGGGGGCGCTGCTGCTGATCCTGCTCGCGGCCTATGCGGGCAAAAGCCTGCATACCCATCCCGATGAGTACTATCGTTACCTCACGGAGAACGATGCAAATACCACGTCGCCGGCTCTTGTGGACGACTGTGCGATTTGCCATTTCCATTTCTTCTCGTATATCCATTCTACCGACTGGGTCCTCGACAGTGAGTTCCGTTTGCTGGAAACCTTTTTCCGGCCGGAGTGTTACGATCCGGCAATCGTTGCGATATCGGGCTCGCAGCTCCGTGCGCCGCCTGCAATCGGGTAGATAAATTCGTTCCGGAACCATTCGTTTCCGGGACTATTCGACCGCACGTGCCGAGCGGCGCGGCAAAACATCGTTTTCACAGGGTATTCTCTCTCATCGGCCGTATTACGGGCCGTTGCCCCTGCCTGGCGAAAACAGACCCATTTTACATCTTAAAACATAGGATTATATTGTGTATCCATTTGGGAGCATAGCGCCCCGAGTCCATTCCGAGGAGGAGATTTAGGAGGACTTCATTACAGACGCAGCCTCCGGCCGCGAATAAACGCCCTCGAACTCGATTCCGCGACCGTCGGATAATGGGACATTGAAGATATAATCGCTTAATTATTATAATATGAAAAAATTGATCCTCTTGGCCGTAATGTGCCTGGTTTATCATACACTTTTTGCAGACGAAACGACCCCGAAACCTCAAAGCGACGCTCATCTTTACGGTCATGTCATCGACAGCGAAACAGGCGAACATCTGCCGTATGTTACTGTTACGATCCCCGGCACGACCATCGGCACCATGACCGATGCGAGCGGGCACTATTTCCTGAAGAATCTGCCGACGGGCACTATCACCGTCGAGGCCCGCATGATGAGTTACGATCCCGTGCGCCACGAAGTAACGCTAAAAAAAGGACAGTCCCTCGAACTCAACTTCGAAATCACGGAAAACGGAATTACCATGGACGACGTAGTCGTCTCGGCCAGCCGCAGCGAAACCACGCGTCGCAAAGCCCCGGCCTTGGTGAACGTCCTCGACCGCAAAATTTTCGACAACACCAATTCGGCCTGTCTGGCCCAGGGACTCGGGTTCCAGCCCGGCGTGCGCGTCGAGGACGACTGCCAGAACTGCGGCTTCACGCAGGTGCGCATCAACGGTCTCGACGGCCACTATTCGCAGATTCTCGTCGATTCGCATCCCGTCTTCTCGGCACTCTCGGGCGTCTATGGACTGGAGCAGATTCCGGCCAACATGATCGAGCGGGTCGAGGTGCTGCGCGGCGGCGGGTCGGCGCTCTTCGGGTCGTCGGCCATCGGCGGCACGATCAACATCATCACCAAGGACCCCGACCGCAACAGCGCCGAAGTCGGTCACACGATCACGGCGATCGGCAACAGCAGCAGTTACGACAACGTCACCTCGGCCAATGCCTCGCTCGTCACCGACAGCCGTAAGGCGGGACTTTATGTCTATGGACAGAACCGCCACCGCTCGGGGTACGACCACGACGGGGACGGCTTCACCGAAATTCCGCAACTGCAATCCCAATCCCTCGGACTGCGCTCATTCTTCAAGACCAGCGCTTATTCGCGTATTACGCTCCAGTACAATACCGTCATGGAGTACCGCCGGGGCGGCGACCGGCTCGACCTGCCGCCGCACGAAGCGATGATCGCCGAGCAGACCGACCACAACATCAACGGCGGCAGCCTCTCGTTCGACCTCTCGTCCGCCGACTTCTCCAACCGTGTGAATGTCTATGCTTCGTTCCAGCACATCGCCCGCAAGAGCTACTACGGCTCCAAGCAGGATCCCGACGCTTACGGTCGCACGCACGACCTCACCGTGGCGACCGGCGCCCAGTACATCCATTCGTTCGACCGGTTGTGGTTCCTTCCCGCCGACCTGACCCTGGGCGTGGAATATAACTACAACGATCTGGACGACGAATCGATCGGCTATGATTATCGAACGAAGCAAAAGGTGCACATCATCGGCGCCTACCTGCAAAACGAGTGGAAAAACGAGCATTGGTCGCTGCTTATCGGCGGCCGTCTGGATAAGCACAGCCTCGTCGATCACGTAATCTTCAGTCCGCGTGCCAACCTGCGCTACAATCCCGGAGAGGGGGCGAGCCTGCGCCTAAGCTATTCGAGCGGCTTCCGTGCTCCGCAGGCCTTCGACGAGGACATGCACATCGCCATCGTGGGCGGCGAGCGGTACGCATTCGCCTGGCGGACGATCTGCGCGAGGAGCGATCGCACAGCCTCAGCCTCTCGGCAGATCTTTATCACCGTTTCGGAAAAGTCCAGACCAACTTGCTCGTCGAAGGTTTTTACACGACGCTCGACCACGTTTTCGCCTTGCGTCCGCTGCCCGATCCGGATACGGACGGGAGTACGATCAAGGAGCGTTACAACGGCTCGGGCGCCCGCGTCATGGGCATCAATATCGAAGGCAAGGCCGCCTTCACCCGCTGGTTCGACCTGCAGGCCGGAATCACCCTTCAGCAGAGCCGCTACAAGGAACCGGAACAGTGGAGCGAAGATCCGGAGGTCGCACCGACCCGCAAGATGTTCCGCACGCCGAACACCTACGGCTACCTTACGGCTGAATTGACCCCCGTACGCAATTTGCAGGCAGCCATTACCGGAACTTACACGGGCAAAATGCTCGTGCAGCACATGGCGGGTTCGGGCACGCCCGTCGATCGGGCCGTCACGACACCCCGTTTCTTCGACCTGAACCTCAAAGTGTCGTACGACGTCATTCTCTATAAGGAGATCGCCCTGCAACTCCATGCCGGCATCCAAAATATCTTCAACGCCTACCAGAAAGACTTCGACCGGGGGGCCAACCGCGATTCGGGTTACATCTATGGCCCGTCGCTACCCCGCAGCTGGTTCGTCGGCGCGAAGATCAGCTTCTGACGGTCTGCCGGAAGCTCCGGCGGCTCCTTGCTTCGCCGGACAGGGAATATCGTTGTCGCTCATCCGGATCGACGGCATACGGAACTTTTTTGAAAATATCGCTTTCGGAAAGTCATGATATTTTCCGGATATAAACCGAACGGAGCTGCCTGGCGGCTCCGTTCACTCATGGCGGCCGAACGCCTTTAGGAATATATTGCATCGATTTGCACGAACCGTAAAACAATTTTACGGTTTTTCTCGTTTTTAATATATCGATCCATCCGTTAAAATTCGTATTTGCTGCGATTTTTGTTCTGTTCTCGAAACAGGGGTGGGTTGAATAACCGACATACGATCCCCATAATCAGATTTAACCCTGAATCGTTATGTTTAACTCCCGATCTTCCATCTCCATCTCGACGTTTCTGTCTTCACTGATTGGATCTATCGTGCGCGGGCGACGCTCCGTCCGCTGCGGCCAGACGTGCGAATACCGCAAGGCCAGACTCATCCTGACCCACGACCCGGGCGAAGAACTGTTTCTGGGGGCCCTTCATCCGGCTGCGGCTCTTTTCCGGGAACATATCGACATTCCCGAACTCATCGCCGAACATGCTACTTACCGCAGAGTGCTCGAGGAGGCCGGGGCGAGAGTGCTCACGGTACGTCAGATCCTGCTCGACGGAACCGGTGCGGACGGGAAACCTGCCGACCGGACCAAGCTGGAGAACCTGCGCCGCTTCGCGGCCGGTTTTCTCACCTTCGACACCCAGAACCTCTCTCCGGAAACAGCCGGGCAGCAGAAGGAGTACCGACAATCCATTCTCGCCAAGACATCGCCTCGGGACTTGGTTCGTATCATTCTGCGACAACCGATCATCCGGCTGTCGGAAACGCAGATCAACACGGGTCTCAAGGCCGAATATTCGGAAAACCCCGTGATGAACCTCTTCTATACGCGGGACCAATTGATAACTACTGCCAAAGGCGTCGTAATCGGACGCATGAACTCCCCGCAGCGGGAGAAAGGATGCGACATTCTGCAATTCTGCCTCGAAAAAATCGGCATGAAACCGTTACACCGCATCGATGGGGAGGGAGCTCATCTCGAAGGCGGGGATTTCTATCCGTTCGGCGATACGGCTTTCATCGGCTGCGGGATGCGCACCACGCAACCGGCCATCGATCAGCTCATGGAGCACGATTTGCTGGGCTGCAACCGTCTGGTCGTGGTCAAGGACCGGTTGTTCAGCCAGGCGGAAATGCACTTGGACACCTATTTCAACATTATAGACCGCAATCTGGTGACGCTCACAGCCCGGCGTATGACCACCGATCCGGATTCTCCGGATCTGTTGCTGGCCGATATTTATCTCCGAGGTGCAAACGGCGTCTATACCAAAACCGAAGAAGATGTCGGATTCGTCGAATTGTTGAGGAGCCGTATCGGTGCCGCCATCATCCCCATTTCCGAAGAGGATGCCGACCGGCTGGCGGGTAATTTCCTGACGGTCGGGTCGCGCCGTATCATCGGGGTAGCGGGCCAGTCCGAAGCCCTGCGGACCGAACTGAAACACCGAGGGGTGAAGGTCACCTGGGTCGGGCTTGACAACCTTTGCAAAGGCTACGGTGCCGCACACTGCATGACGCAGGTGCTTCGCAGACGGTGAAGACTGTCCTCCGACGTATGTAAAAAAGACACTCCGGGGAAGTGAAAAGTTTTTCCGGGAGCGACCGTTGTCGCAATGTTCCGAAAGAATATGGCCGCTGTTGCCCGGCAAGGAGCGAAATCGGTTGTTATGTTCCGTTCATACGGGTCAGACGGGAAACTTTCCGCTTCCGGATGCGGGTAAGTTTCTTATAGAATACGACTTACTTCCGACGAAATGTGCGGCGGAAGGCTCTTTCACGAAAAATCCCCGGTCGAAAGACCGGGGATCTGCTATCGTTGTCGGCAAACGCTTACAACGCCTTGATCTCGTGCAGCACCTGGTTGGTCTTGCGGACCGCAGCGGCCGATGCCTCGAATTTGGCAGCCTCTTCCTTGGTGAGGTCGAGTTTGACGATCTTCTCGATACCCTTGCGGCCGATGATCGCGGGAACGCCGATGCAGATGTCCTTCTGGCCGTATTCGCCTTCGAGGTAGCAGCAGCAGGGGACGATCTTCTTCTGATCATGCAGGATCGATTCGACCATCATCGAAGCAGCGGCGCCCGGAGCATACCAGGCCGAAGTGCCGATGAGTTTGGTCAGCGTGGCTCCGCCGACCATCGTGTTGGCGACGGCCTCTTCGAGTTTCTTCTTCGATGCGAATTGCGTCACGGGCACGCCATTGACCGAAGCCTTCGAAAGCAGCGGAATCATCGTCGTGTCGCCGTGGCCGCCGATGACCATGCCGTCGACGTTGTTGATGTTGGCGCCGGTGGCTTTGGCCAGGTAACATTTGAAACGGGCCGAATCCAAGGCGCCGCCCATGCCGATGATGCGGTTCTTCGGAAGTCCCGAAGCCTTGAGCGCCAGATAGGTCAGCGTGTCCATCGGGTTGGCGACCACGATGATGATGGCGCGGGGCGAGTATTTAACTACGTTCTCGATCACGCCCTTCATGATGTTGGCGTTGGTGCCGATCAGCTCCTCGCGGGTCATGCCCGGCTTGCGGGGAATGCCCGAGGTGATGACCACGACGTCCGAATTGGCGGTCTTCTTGTAGTCGTTGGTGACGCCTACGAGCTTCGTGTCGAAATCCATCAGCGTCGAGCACTGGTACATGTCCAGCATCTTGCCCTCCGAGAGACCCTCCTTGATGTCGATGAGGACCACTTCGCTCGCCACTTCGCGGCAAGCCATCACATTGGCGCAAGTAGCGCCCACGGCGCCCGCGCCCACAACTGTTACCTTTGACATAATGTTATAGTTTTAAGGCGAGTCCGACGTATTGATTTCGGATGTAAAACAAAAATACTGTCACAACAGAACACGTCGGACTCACGTTACGGTATCTTTTGATGCCGGATTCCATCCTGACACTCCCTGCCGACACCCGTCGAAAACGGGAGGCTGCGGGGTTCGATTTACATCGAACGAATATTAGCCGATCAACTCTTTGTACTGCGCGTCGGTAAGCAGCGACTCGCACTCCTTGGGATCGGTCAGTTTCACTTTGACGAGCCAACCCTCTCCGTAGGGATCGCGGTTCACGATGGAGGGATCGGCATCCACTGCAGGGTTGAACTCCAACACTTCGGCGCCGACGGGAATGAAAGCGTCGCTCACGGTCTTCACGGCCTCGATCGAGCCGAAGACGTCACCGGCGGACAAGGTTTCGCCCACGGTCGGAACATCGACGAATACGATGTCGCCCAACTGGCTCTGTGCGAAGTCGGTAATGCCGATAAAAGCCTCACCGCCCTCTACGCGGCACCATTCGTGGTCATTGGAATACTTCAGATTTGCAGGTACGTTCATAATTTTCGGTATTTGAATTGGTTAAAATGAAATTTATTCGCGGTCTAAAATATCATTGCAAATATAAGGTTATTTTTCGTTCGGCCAACGTTATCCTGTTATTTTTTTAACACGCAGCCCGTCCCGTCCGTTCGAGCCGTCCGCTTCCCCTCGATAACGAACTCTATCTCCCGGAACAGATACCCTTCGGTACGGCCGTCGGGCAGCTCCAGCAGCAGCTCTCCCGAAGGGCGCACGCCCCGCAGCACGGCCTCCACTGTCCGGCCGTCGGGATAACGGTACCGATGCCGCTCTCCGAGCCGGTACATCCGCCGTCGGTAGTCGGCTTGCAGCGCCTCCCGATCCCCTTTCTCGAGTTGTTCGTACCGGGCGGCCAGACAGTCGCCCAAGCGGTGCAGTACCTCCTGCCGATCGTATTCGCAGCCAGTTTCGAGGCACATCGACGACGGGTTCGGCAACGACGGATCGAACCGGGTCTGATTGACGTTCACCCCGATTCCGACGATCGTACGCGACAGGCGGTCGCCCGTCAGGTTGTGTTCGATCAGGATGCCGACCAGCTTGCGGTCGCCCGCATAGATGTCGTTCGTCCATTTGATCCGGGCGTCGATGCCGTAACCGCCGAAAAGGTCCGTCAAAGCCAAAGCTACCGCTTCCGAAAGCAGAAACTGTTCCGAAACGGGCAGGAAACGGGGTTCCCATACCAGCGAGAACATCAGGTTGCGTCCCTCCTCGCTGCTCCAGGTATGCCCCCGCTGGCCGCGTCCGGCAGTCTGCCGCTCGGCGCAGATCGCATCGCCGTGTCCGTAGCGAGGATTCCGGGCCTCGTCGTTGGTCGAGGTCGTCTCTTCGAGAAAGTGATAACGGGTCCTGTGCATCCGAAAGGTACTATACCGAAACTCCGAAATCCCGGAGCGCCGCGGTGAGCGAAGTTTTTTTCTTGTCGGTGGACTCCTTGCGGCGTCCGATAATCAGCGCACAGGGAACGCCGTACTCCCCGGCCGGGAAACGCTTGGGGTAGCTGCCCGGAATGACCACCGATCCGGCGGGGACGTATCCCTTGTACTGTTTGGGTTCCGCCTCCGTTACGTCGATAATATGCGTCGATCCGGTAATCACCACGCCGGCGCCCAGCACCGATTCGCGGCAGATGTGCGCCCCTTCGACCACGATGGCCCGGGAGCCGATGAAACAGTCGTCCTCGATGATGACGGGGGCCGCCTGCACGGGTTCCAGCACACCGCCCACGCCCACACCGCCGCTCAGGTGGACGCGCTCGCCGACCTGGGCGCAGGAGCCGACCGTCGCCCACGTATCGACCATCGTGCCGGCACCGACCCAGGCTCCGATATTGACGTAGGAGGGCATCAGGATCGCCCCCGGCGAAATGTAAGCTCCGTAGCGCGCCACGGCGTGCGGTACAACCCGTACGCCCAGCTCCTCGTAGCCGTGCTTGAGGTCCATTTTGTCGTGCCATTCGAGTTCTCCGGCCCGCATGGTGCGCATCTCCTGCATCGGAAAATAGAGCAGAATCGCCTTCTTGACCCACTCATTGACCTGCCATTGGCTCCGGGACGGATCGATGGGTTCGGCCGTTCGCAGGCGGCCCTTGTCCAGTTCTTCGATAACGGCGCGGACCGCCTCCCGCACACGGGACTCCGCAAGCAATGCCCGGTCGTTCCAGGCCTCTTCGATAATTTGTCGCAACTGATTGTCCATTCCTGTTTTTCGCTTTCGTTATTCCGGTTTCAAAGTTACAAAATTCTCCTGCGGATCGCCGGATGCCGGCAACTTTCGTATATTCTGCGAATATATGGAATGTTCGGACAATCTTTGCGAACAAACCTGCACGATTGCGCCGGACTTTTCGTATATTTGTCTTTCGAAACCCTTCAAATACTAAAATATGTTAAAACACGTTAAAATTACTTTGGCGGTTTTCTGTGCCGCTGCTGCACTTACCGCCTGTAAGTCATCTATGAAAATCAAACACCTGCCTTATCCCGATGCCGAGCGTACGGAAGTCGTGGATAACTACTTCGGCACCGAAGTCGCCGACCCCTACCGCTGGCTCGAAGACGACCGTTCGGAACAGACGGCCGCCTGGGTCGCTGCCGAAAATGCCGTGACGCAGAATTACCTGGATCAAATTCCGTTCCGCGAGGCGATGCGTGCCCGCCTGACCGAGCTGTGGGCTTATCCCTGGGAGGGAGCTCCGGCTAAATTCGGGGATTATTACTATTTTTACCGCAACGACGGACGACAGAACCAGGCCGTGCTGTACCGCCAGGCTTCGCTCGACGCCGAGCCGGAGGTATTCCTCGATCCCAACACGCTCTCCGAGGACGGAACGGTTGCGCTGTCGGGCATCTCTTTCTCGGAAGATGGCCGCTACCTGGCTTATGCGGCTTCGGCTTCAGGTTCGGACTGGAGCGACATTCATGTCATCCGTACGGCGGACAAGCAGCCCACGGGCGATATCGTAAAATGGGTGAAGCTCTCCAACGCAGTGTGGACACCCGACGAAAAGGGATTCTATTACAGTACGTTCGACGTTCCGGAAGCGGGCGTCTATTCTTCCCAGAACCAATATCAGAAGGTATATTATCACACGCTCGGTAAGCCTCAGTCTTCCGATCGTCTGATTCATATGGACACACAACATCCGTTGCGCTATTTCGCTTCCAGTGTCAGCAAGGACGGCAAGTGGCTTTTCATCACGGCATCGGAGGGTACGTCGGGCAGTGAGATCCTCTACCGAAAAAGCAGCGATAAGAAGTTCAAGGTGCTGCTTCCCGGCTTTGCCAACGACCACGAGATTATTCGCGCCGAGAACGATAAACTTTACGTGCGTACCAACCTCGATGCTCCCAACTACCGCGTGATCCGCATCGACCTGAATAATCCTTCGGTGATCGAGGAGATTATCCCCGAAAATCCGAAGAATATGCTTGAGATCGTCAGCAAACCGGGCGACTATCTGATGGCTTCCTACCTGGAGGATGCCCAAAGCCAGGTTTACCAGTACGACTGGAACGGCAAGCTCATTCGGAAAGTCGAGCTGCCCGCCATCGGATCGGCAGGCGGATTCTCCGGTAAAAAAGGCGAAACGGAGGCCTTCTATTCGCTGACCAACTTCACGACACCTTCGACCGTTTACCGTTACGACCTCGCAACGGGCGAATCGACCCTGTATAAGCGTCCCGAAGTGAAATTCAACCCCGAAGACTACACTACGGAACAGGTGTTCTACACCAGCAAGGACGGCACGAAAGTCCCGATGTTCATCGTCTATCGCAACGGACTGAAGCTCGACGGCAACAACCCCTGTTACCTCTACGCTTACGGTGGGTTCCAAGTCAGCCTCGCGCCCTGGTTCAACCCGGCTGCCATTATGTTCATGGAACAGGGCGGCGTTTATTGTGTAGCCAACCTGCGCGGTGGCCTGGAATACGGAGAAGAGTGGCACAAGGGCGGCATGCTGGACAAAAAACAGAACGTTTTCGATGATTTCATCGCAGCGGCCGAATACCTCATTGCCAACAAATATACCTCGTCGAAGAAACTCGCCATCGCGGGCGGTTCGAACGGCGGCCTGCTGGTGGGTGCCTGCGAAGTGCAGCGTCCCGACCTGTTCGGCGTCTGCCTGCCGGCGGTCGGCGTGATGGACATGCTCCGCTACCACAAGTTCACCATCGGCTGGGGCTGGGTCGTAGAGTACGGCTCGAGCGACGACGAGGAGCAGTTCGGCTACCTCTACAAATACTCCCCGCTGCATAACATCAAGAAGGGCACGAAGTATCCTGCGACGCTGATAACGACTGCCGACCACGATGACCGTGTCGTGCCGGCTCATTCGTTCAAGTTCGCCGCCGAGATGCAGCACGCCCAGGCGGGCGACGCTCCGATCCTGATCCGCATCGACTCGAAGGCGGGCCACGGCGCCGGCAAACCCGTCTCGAAGCGCATCGAAGAGGCTACCGACGTGTTCTCGTTCCTGTTCGAGAATACGGACACGCCTTACAAGACGGTCGAAACGAAATAATGCTATTCCGGTCGCATGTCCGAAACTTCGTTGAAAACGGAGTTTCGGAAGCAGCCGGGCCGATCCCGATGCGGGTCCGGAACCCGGCACGACGAAGTACCGGCCGATAACCATACTGTTTTATTGAGCGATGAAAGTTTACAAGTTCGGCGGCGCATCGGTCCGCAACGCGGACGGTGTGCAAAACCTGCTGAAGATCATCGGTGACGAACGGGATCTGTTCATCATCGTATCGGCAATGGGTAAGACCACGAATGCCTTGGAGAAGGTTTTCGAAGGGTTGCAGAAGGGCGACAAAGCCTTCTCGATGGAGCACATCACCGCGCTGAGGCAATACCACGCCGAAATCGTAAACGAACTGTACGGCGCTCCGACCCGGCTCGAGAAGATCGAACGGCTTTTCGGGGAGCTCGAACAGGTGGCGACCGAAACGGTCTATCGTCCGGAAGACGCCGAGCTGTGGTACGACACCGTCGTCGCTTTCGGCGAGCTGATCTCGACGACGATCATTTCGGAGTACCTCTCCGAACGGGGTATCGACAATTGCTGGCTCGATATGCGACGTTGCTTCCGCACCGAACAGCGACACAAGGACGCCTCGGTCGATATCGCCGCATCGCGGACTCTGCTGCGCAACGCCATGAAACAGTCTAAGGCCTGTATTTTCATCGGGCAGGGCTTCATCGGCGGCGCGCCCGACGGCACGACCACGACCCTGGGGCGCGAAGGCTCGGACTACTCGGCGGCCGTGGCGGCCAATATCCTCGACGCGGAATCCATGTCGGTATGGAAAGATGTGGACGGCATCCTGAATGCCGACCCGAAGGTTTTCCCCGATGCGGTGCAGATCGCGGAACTGAACTACCTGGACACCATCGAGCTGGCTTACAGCGGGGCACAGATCATCCACCCCAAAACGATCAAACCGCTGCAAAACAAGAACATCCCGCTCTACGTGCGGCCTTTCGGGGACAAGCGAAAACCGGGCACGGTGATTCGCCGTATGTCGGCGCCGGTCGAGGTGCCGATCCTGATTCTCAAGAAGGATCAGGTGCTGCTGACGATCCGTTCGCGCGACTTCTCGTTCGTGCTGGAGGAGAAGTTCGCGACGATCTTCTCGCTGCTGGAGCGATACCGTATCAAGGTCAATCTGGTGCATAACTCGGCGGTGAACCTCAGCCTCTGCGTGGATAACTCCTGGCATATCGACGAGGCGATCCAAGCCCTCCGAAACGAGGAGTTCGACGTAATGAAGGTCGAGAACATGGAGTTGCTCACCATCCGGGGCTATAACGGCGATTTGATGGAGCGATATGCTTCGGGGCCGGAGGTTTTTCTGTTGCAGAGAACTCAATCGACGGCCCGTATTGTCCGGAAAAACCGGTAGTCCAACTTCGAAAAAAGACGCTAAAATAAAAGAAGAGAAGTGGGGTCGATGTTGGACGAATACAAGAAAAACATTAGAAAACCGAATCCGGAGGAGCTACGACTCATTAAGTTTTTGGTACAAAAGGCATCTTTGAATATGTCCGAGGGCTGGGAAAGATCTTTGACTGTTTCTTGTTTGAATGATGGAGGAATGGGCAGTATGAAATTATATATGTCTTTACCGCCGAAAGAAATAATATCAACGATTTTTGTCAGTGAGTGCTCTTTTAAGGATTCTGATGGAATAGATGTGTTAGCCTCATTATATCTCGATCAAGATCATGAGATTTGTGAAGTGGATATTTGGAAAGCTGATTTTTCTCCTTTGATAAGGATCTCTTCGGATATTAGCTTATAAAACGGAGGAACATGGGAGATTTGGGATATTCGAAGCATGCATTTCGTGTAAATGGTGAAACTTATTATCCTGGAAAATTATGAAAAAATTAATAATTTTATTGATCAGTCTTTTCTTCATTGCCTCCTGTGCCGTTGTAAAATCCAGCAGAATAGTTGGAAAATGTTACTTGGGTTATCCTTATCGCCAGATTATGGTATTCATTTGTATGCTGAGTTTTATGCCGATAGTACGTTTTTATATAGGTCAGCTGGCTGTTATGATATAATCGGCCATTGGTACATAAGCGGTGATACAGTGATTTTATCTTCGCCAAATTTCAATGTCGAAACTCGTCCTATTGATCTTTATATTTTTGCAGAAGAAGAGATTACAGATTGGCGTTTTCCTGATGAGTATTATAAATTTACGGATATGGAGGGTAATAGAGATGCATATATTATTAAAGGAGATACTTTATATCCTGTACTGAAACGGGAAGTCTCTAATAGAATATTTGTACGCAATACCGAAACCGGGCCCTGAATTAGGTCTATATAATAGAGGAATTTATTTTGGGCCGAAAAAAGATAAGTAATCTTTGATTGTTACTGCCGGACTTAATGTCCGGCAGTTTTCTTTTGTAGATTGGTGAATTTTATCTATCTTTCTACAAAGAAAAAATGTAATTATGAAACGACTAATAATTTTGTTAATCGGACTTTTCTTTATTGTTTCCTGTTGTAGTGTCAGGCCCGGCAAACTGACCGGTAAATGGTTTCGAAGTACAACTTGTGTAGATGATGCAAGAACTCCTGGATTATATGTTTACTTTTATCCTGATGGCGGCTTTTTGTACCAAATGGCCTATGCTGACGGAGCTACAGGTGCTTGGCGAATCGAAGGCGATACTGTTATTTTATGGTCTCCGGATTTCAGTATCGTGTTGGATAGTGTTTTGCTGCCGTACGGCCCACGCTGTTGGCCTAATTTGAATAAATATACAGATGCTACAGAAAATAATCAAAATTGTCGCAAACTAACTAATGAACGAAAAAATTTGCCTTGTTTTTAATCTGAAATTTTATGTATAAGGGAAAACGCCGCATTTTTTCGGCCCTTTCTCCTTAACCTTTATAGATACGATGCAATTCAATTCCACCGAATTATTTTACAAACTGCATCAGATAGTTTTCGCAAAATCCAGCTAACGGGAATTTCACCATCTCGTTCCGTCCGTCGGGTGTGGTGTATTGGAATAGGATTGTATCGGCTTTCACGTGGTAGTCGAACAAATTCACCTTTTCGCCCGTTCCCTCGATTTGTGCCTCGTTAGCCGTCATTGTGCCGATTATCCCGTCCATATCTTCGAGTTCGCATTTTCATCCAAATATGTATTGTCGGTTCTTTGTAAGGACAATTTCGACGGGTTTTGTAATGTCTGCCATATTAGGGGCAAACAAGTAGATAAATGTTTCGGGAAATATTTCGTCTTTGGGTTTTCCTACAAGCAGGACTATTCCCTCTGTTTGGCTCCATTTAACCGCCTTTTGGATTATCTGTTTATCCTCTCATGCGTCGGTCTTTCATTCAGTTTTAGGTTGTTTGTATCTGTTCATTTTAGCTAAAATTTAATTGTTATTTATCTTTTAAGATCGAGAAACGGTGCAAGGTCTTTTGCAGTATAAAGATAAGATTATTAGCGAAATAAACAAAATAAGAAAGTGACAAACTCTGCAAAAGGGTCTTATAGATTAACCTTTTCACAAAGTCTGTCACTCGGAATAGAAAGGACAAACTTACACAAACAGTTTAATTTATAGACCGTTTTCCAAAGTCTGTCCTAATATTTTGTCTTTTTTTATTTTATCCTTTTGTACGTTTCAGTTTCTTCAAATTTTTCGTGTGCATCCTCTCCACTACGGAATAAAACAAGTTGTGATTGAGATAGTTTCTTAATTTGAAAAACATTTTGAAATTCACCTGTTGATTCTGTCATTGTGAGTGTGTTGCCATTAACAGAATATGTGAAATGCATGGGCGAGCTATCATCGTTTTTATTATCTGAATAGTCGGTTTGCACACAAGTTCCATTTTCATTGAAAGTGTATGTCCAATAATAGTTGCCTTCTGACGTAAGGGGATATGCATCCGACCAATCATCTCGTGTACCATCGCTGAACGTCGCCCACCCTTCATAATAAGTAATCTGCCACGTTCCAACAATTGACGCATCCTTGTTGTCATCATCATCGGAACAAGCCGAGAAAGAAACTACCGCAAACATAGCGGCTACAATAAGAAACAACTTTTTCATAGTTGCAATAAGTTTAGGTTGTCGCCCAGCACCAACGCGACGGTTAATTTTTAGATTTAATTAAACAGAAAGCGTGGTGCTGAAAACTTACTTTTGTAGAGAGGCTCTGGTATGCCCTGCGATAAAATAAGCAACAACACCACGCCGTATCCGTAAAGGATATGACGCGGTAAGATGTTCGCCTATTCTCATCGCTTGAAATTTACCAGATTTCTCTACGAGAATAAGCTACACTTTCCGTGTATTCAATATGTTACTGCAAAAGTAGCATATTCAGCGGAAATTGCAAAACATCCTGCCCTTTCGGGTGCTGTTGCTGTGATTAATTGTGCAAAGTTCTTGAAAACAAAGTTTCTATCCAATAGTCGGGAGTATGGAATCGAAACTTTGTTAGTTGTAAGTTGGGTTAATCGTTCCCGCAGATTTCTTGTATTACGCCGTCCATGTAAATAGCCTGCCCGCTTGTCAGCCGTCCCCACCAACGACACCCTAATTCGTCGATGATGATTTCGCCCTGCTCTTTCAGTCGTTCGGCCAGCCACGGAGTAACAAGCCACCATTCCAACACCTCGTCCCCATTAAAGGGATAGAGGTATTCCTCGTCGATTTTCCCCGCTTGGATCAGCTCTTCGATAACCGTGCTTTGTCCCCATAAAACATGGATGTCCGTAATCCGTTTAGCTCTCTCTTGTGTTTCGTACATAGCGGTTAAGTTTTTGTTTATCGCTTATCAGTAGTAATCCAACTTCATGTAATATCAATAATCTTATGCTGTTAGATGGTTTCGGGCATAAATAGGGGGTGGTCTGTTTTATGTGGAATCCTATTAATGGAATAGATAAAAATTCGGTTTTCCATCCGAAAATGGGGAGGGGTGAAAAATAGGGATTGTCCGCTCGGTCGGGGTATCAAAGCAAAACGCCCCGACTATAAAATCGGAGCGTCTGAACGAAAGTATATTATGTGAGTAGAAAAGATTGTGAATGTAGCTTGTTTGCCTTTATCGGGTCTTGGGTGCATAACACTTTAACGAAATAAGCCAGCGACACGGATTCGGGAATCATCTTGCACCGTTCATTAAGGGCATAAGTAACCGACAGCGGATTATCGGCCGACAGATTCGTAATGTTGTATTTAGTAAGAATCCGATTCATTGCCCGTTCATTTCATTGTGGCGGATTCGTTCCCTTTGTCATGCAGAATCGGCATATTTCATTATAGACGGCGTGTGCCGTGTCTTTCTGCGGCGGGTTTATAAAGCAATCATCCGTTATTTCGTAGCCGTTCGGCAGGGCCTTAATCAGACCTAATCCGTTACTCTCTTTAATAAGAGCGGAAACCGTATTACGATTCATTCCGACAGCATCGGCAATCTGTCCGATATTTCAAAGGAGGATAGAATTCGTATTATTAAGACATATAGCCTTTAATAAGAGCAGAAAGCCCGCAATTTTCGGCGGGTGGCTCTTTGTAAAGAATCGGTTATCCACGAAATAGAAATCCGTTTGGGGATTGGCTATATAATAGGAATTACGGCGTTTGCATCCGTCGATTATGCGGGTTGTAACCTGCATTGCTCCGCACTCCTTTAATCGTTGGACAGACCGTTTGACGGTACGGATATTTACTCCCGTTATTTGGGACAGCCTTTCTTCCGTTATATGGCTTGTCTGTGTCTTGTAGTCCGATTTGCATTTAATCGTTGCTCAAACGTAAATGTCGGTCGGTTTGCCGTTGCCCGTCTGAAGCTGGCAAATTGATTTTGGAATCGTTGTATAATTCATCGTTAGCGACGTAATTAGTAAATAGTATTTCTTTTGTTTTTAATAATTTCCGAAAGCAGGCGGAGCCTAATGCGGCTTTGGCGGCTTTTCGGTTGTCGAATCATTTGTTTTGCGTTACATAGTACAGCATAGTCTGAAAATCGGGTTTGAGGCTCTTCAGAGCCGAGAGCCTAAATTAGGTGTTGGTTGGGTAGGTAGTGGTATAAGTGCCACTTTTGAGCACGAAGCAGGGGACAGATTTAGGCATCGCCCTTATCCCTCTTGCTGGCTTCTGTAAAGGTACAGAGGTTATTTTCAGCAAACAAATGAATCGGGGAATTCTTTATCGGGAGCCGAAATGAGGGCTTTTCAGCGAAATTCGCTAAATTTGGAAATAAAATAATTTGGATTATGAGTATTAGAACCGACGATTTAGGATTTGTCTTTTATGAAGCCGACGAACAAGAAGAAAAAGAGTTGGAATATGTATATGCGATTACCGATTCTTGGAATTATATGGGTGATGAAGTCATAGACACTTTCCCACGCAGATTTTGGGATAGGGTCTGTCAGGAGAAGATAAAAGCCCCGTTTACAAAAGAAATGTTTTTGCAGGAAACGGATATTATAGCGACAATTAAAGGCTTCGGATTGGACGTAAATAAATTTTGGTGGGCTGTGCTGTTTGTTTACGATTGGTCGATTGAAAAGTTTACCAAATGTTTTTGGGTTAAACTCCCGCCAAAATCATTAACCAAAATATTGGACTATATCGGAGATTCAAAAGATTTTGAGATTACATTCCGCGTAAAGGGTAAAAAGAGCCGCGAAGCAGACCCAAATGTAAAAGCAGCAGTTATGTATGGATTAAGGCAAAAACTCAAAGAGTGGAAAGACAAGGAGTTTTACCGCATAATAGATCATTCTACCTACACAACGACATTCACAAATTCATCCTATTATATGTGCTTTGCGGCGGATAAGTTCAAACATCTGTTCGATGCTTTGAAATTGCCGAATCGAGGTGCGGCGAATGAACACAGATGCGATAAAGAGGTATCTTATAATAAAATGTTGCTTATTTCCCGTCTGTTCTATTTTATGCGGCTGACACGAAATGTAAACTTTAAGGATAGCGATGAATCGCTGAAAGGAGTGCTGAAAACCTATGCAAACAAGCTGCCGCATACTGAATCCGCTATCTATGGATTTTAGGGAGTAGGAAATGGGCTGTTTTTTACTCCCTGCAAAGGGTCGCTGACAATAGTATTTTTGCAGTGTCGAATGGGATAAACCCGACGACCTGCAAACGCTTGGGCAAGGGATGCAGCATAATTTAGGGATAGTCATTTAATTCCTTCAATTTGAATTAACCAGCAGACTTTCCCTTATTTTTCCGATCATACTCATCGTTTTTTATATCATCGGCTCTGTTTTTAGGGCCGATTTTTTCATTTTCAGTCACGTCTGGAGCTACCACTCCCGTAAAGTCGTGTTCCATGCGTGGAACATCAGGCTGCAAGAGCTACTTGGACTGACTCTCGTCTTGCAAGGTTTACCACATTTGCTGTGTGGATACCGAAGAAGATCAGCATGATCTCTGTCGATTTTATCCTTGCAGCAATCTTTCGCAGACCATAATGCTCCTTCTGAGTTCCAAAAGAGCCTTCCATTGCTGTAGCTCGAACGCGTGCAAGTTCTCGTTTAGTAGCGTTCTTAACTTCATTCTTTCCAGTTCGTCCTTTCTGAGTGAATGAGGTTTCAATACCATTCTCCTTGCAGAAAGTTCTGTTGTCATTACCCGAGTAACCCTGGTCGCCACCTATCTTTTTTACATCAACGCCTGTAAGTTTCTTCGACAATGACACACAGTGCTTAAGTCTCTCGTTCCTTCATTGAATGCATTGAATGATAGCTTCTCAATAAACGATATTCCGTCAATCAATATGTTGTTGCACTTCGCTCCAAATTCGACTATCGTGGTCTCCTTGCCTCTGACTATCGGTCTGATGTAAGGCTTGCTGAGACTTACAATACGGTTAGGGATACTCTCACGAGAGTCACCACTCTTGAAGTGGTTCTTCTGCTGACGATATACCCTTGTGACAGTCTCAAGCATATCCAACTGCTTGTAATTCAATAGTTCTTCATCCGGATGGACGCGCATCTGTCTGCGGATTTCTCCCAGTATCTTGCCCAGCAATGCAAGCAGTCTCATTATCATCTTTCTGGTCTGCTTATGAGTATGTTTGCGCTGCTTCCTATATGCCAGGTTCGCCTTGTCGATATCATTGTACTTTGTTCTCATTCGATGCTCACCAAGCTGAGAACTGATACCGCACATCATCTTGTATGCTCTATCTACACATTCCCAAAGCAACTTCACGTCAGTTGGAAAGCGCATCAGGCTTTCATAGCAGCTGGCATCTGTATAGACAGTATCAAGGTTCTTCATGTACGGCTTCCATGCATCTGCAAGTACCTTCTGCTGCTCCTGAATCTTCAGTTTCTTGGACAATTCTACCAGAATGCTGTCGATCAGCTTGTAGTTTGTCAACTGGTTCTCAGGACTGATCCTGATCCCGCAGAAGATCTGATAATGGATGTTTCCATTCAACGCATCCATCAGCTTCGGAGCTGACAATCCTGTATACATCTTCAAGAACGCCAACGCCACCTTGCCCTCAGGTGTGAAGAAGGACTTTCGTCCTCGCTTCACTCTCAAACTCTTCGGCTTCTCTTCTACTAAACCGAACGATATCGCCATCTCTCGAAGAGGAAGAAGTGACTTGATCCGTCCAAGTTCCGATGTTTTGAAGCTCTCTTCGTATCGCTGATAAAAATCAAACTCTGTAAATGCAATCTCTTGCTGAATGTCAGATAAATTTCGTACTTTTTGCCATGAGTTGAGTTAATTTTTGCTCATTTCCTCCGAAAGTCACTTTTCCAGGGTGTTCGGAGGAATTTTTAATTCCTGTAGCTAAGATATGAAATTTTTATCACATTGACAATCAATTTGTTATAATTTTAAGCCTATTTCGCGACTGTCCCTAATGTATCCGTCGAACATATTTTTCAGCACGCCGTTGTAGCCCAGCTTGATATTGATGCGCTGTCCGACCTTGAATGTCGTCTCGTCAACCAGACGCTGCGCGCTGCGTTTCTCGATGATGACACCGTCCTGCATCACATCCGTCGTTATCCTCGACACGTCCTTGCCCTCCAATGTCACGTTCCCGATAATCGTGGAGCGGCATACCGACCCTTTCGGGAATATCACTTTGGCCGTTCCGATCAGCTTCTTGTAACTCTCGTTGATTTCGAGCGACTGGACTTCCGTAATCTCCACGCCGTTCTGTATCCTCATCGGATTGGATGGGTCGGCAATCCCCGATGGTGATGCGACAGCAGAGGATATCCATTGCAGCTATACCCATAAACGTGTCAGTTTAAGCAACGAGGCGGGGTCGATGACCTCCGTACCGAATTTAACATACTTGATCCACTTGTTCGTGTGCTTGATGGCCGTGTCCACCTTTTCCTGTTCCGCCAGTTTCAGTTCCACGGCTTCCGATGGCTCCACGGCGACACAGTTCAGCGAATACGGCTGCACGTTCCGGCAATCCGTAGGCTGTAAGGTATAGCCCTGTATAATCAACCGTGAAATGTTGAACTGGCGCAATACCGTGTTGTCGCAATCGATGACACCCTTGTATTGTACCAGCCTGATAAACTTGGACACTTCCGCCTCGGGATACACGTCCGGGTATTTGGAGGTGATCTTGCCGTTGATGGTAATCTCGAGGTCACCCCCGGATATATATTCCTTGCGGGTATAGTCCCGCCCCTGTACCCGGGTCAGCAGGATATTGTTCCGGCTGCTGACCACCTGTACCTGCGGTCCCAGGTCCACGAATGTCACCAGTCCATACCGGCTGTTCGGCAAAACCTTGCACTCGCTGTTGTCATAATACTTCCCCTCCTCTGATATGGACAGTTCCAGAAAATCCGCCACTGTCCGGCCGACGATGGAATCGATATGGTTTTTTTCTTCTGCGCCACCGCCTGCTGTTCCCTGATGAGCTGGTAGTACTGTCCGGTCTTGTTCGCAAGGCTGGACTGCGACTGTGTCTGAAGATATTTGTCCCGCACCTGCTGTTCCCAGTATTTGAGGTATCGGGGATAGGAACGTAGCAACCCGTAAGCCGTCTGCGAGGCAACCTGTATGGCTGCCCGTTTGAGCAGGTCATGGTGCCTGGAGAAGTAATGTACCTGCCCGTCCTGCAATTCGGCAAGCCCCATGCCCAACGCCAGACGCGTGGCGTTGCTGATGTATCCGCCAAGCGAACCGTGGTTGAGTATGCCTCCGCTCAACAAAGTCGAGGCCGCCCGATTTGTATCAGTCTTCCCATAATCCTTTCATTTTTTATGCGTTCCAGGAGGCATCGAAGTCATGCACGACATCGATGAGCGCCTGTGCCAGTTGTTCTTTCAGGTTCTGTATCTCTTCCGTCTGCCCCTCCTTCGACTTCATCAGGTCGATGGTCCTGACACTGAGCAGGCTCTCTATGTTCACGATGACCGGTTTAGGTGCCGCCGAGGACAACCGCCCCGTGCCGGAATAGTTGCCGCCGGCCCCTCCGTCATCCAGATGCGTGTTGGTAATCGGGTTGGCAGCAAACGGACGTGTATCGTTGGAATCCGGTTCGTTGCCGTACTGGTCGGGAGTGAAGCCCGCCACGCGGAGGATGTTCTCGGCTGCCTCCGCCGAACCTCCGAAAGTCTGCCGGAGCGATGAAAAGAACTTCACGAGTGTCGTATGTGCCAGCTTGCGATGCGCGATGTTGTCTATACGCTGCGCATCGGTGGCGTTCTGCCCCAGTGCCCGCTGTTTCCATAGCCCGTTTTCGTCCTGCTCGAATCCCCAGGCCCTGAACTGGTCAAAGTCGAACCCTCCCTTACGCATCAGCTCATGCGCATTGGCGGCACTCGATATGGCATTCCGATAAGCGGTGGCGGCACGCACAATCTCCGGAACGGTCTGCGTGTTCATGTACCGGGCATAGTCGTATGTGCGGGCGGCAACCGCTTCCGACCTGTCCCCGATATCATTCACATAGACGGCCTTGCCATCCTGCATACGCCACAAAGACTTGTCGAGATCCTTCTCCTGTTGCCCGAAACGCTCCTTTACCGTCTTGAGGAAAGCGTCCACTTCCAATACCGTACCCATCTTCCCGAACTCGGCGTACGCGGCATCGATACGTGTCTGGCTGTCGCGTTTGGCAAGGGTGACAAGCGCATCCCTGATGTCATCCTGACGGGCTTTGTCCATGTTATACACATGGTCTCGCGATACCATCCCCTCAGATGAAGCGATGGCAAATTTCCCCCCAAGAACCCGGCCCACCAGTTGGATGTGAAGGCTCCGATTTTATGTCCCGAAGCCTCTTCGATACTTTTGCCGGCAACGACCTCGTCCACGGCACGCTTTGTCTTGACAGCCATGTTATAGGTCTCGCTCAGGGGGAGGAGTAAAGTGCCTCTATGGACGGATAACGGTACTTGCGGTTCGATTCGATCTCTTCCAGTACGGCATCCTTCGCCTCCTTTATCTTCCAGGTCTTGTAAGCCACCCATCCCAAAGTCCCGACCAATGCGGCTATACCTGCCGTGGCGGCAACCGCGCCTGTACTGATGGCACTCAACGAGGCGGCAGCACCGGTCAGTCCGCTGCCGGTAGCCACCTGTGTGGCAAACAGCGACTGCAGGACTCCTTTGGCTCCGATGACACCGCCCCCGGCCATCAAGGCGCGGTTCATCGCTCCCCGTCCCGCCACGCCTGCGGACTGCATGGCCGACACGATGGCCCGCTTCTGGGCAAACGAAACCTTACCGATACCACCCGCCCCCAGCAGCCCCTGCACGGCACTGATTGATGTCGTGGCCGCAGACTGTTTGCCGATAAACCCCATGGCGATGCCGATATTCGTCAGGGCTCCCGCCACCTTGAACAGCCGGGTCGCGACAACGCCTGTAAAGACAAGCGGTTCTATCCAATGGAAATTGCGGGTCACCCATGCGCCGATATTGCCGATCACGGTGAAGATGTCCAACAAGGCATTCCCGATGGACACCAGGCCACGGGTAAATTCCGGAGCCTTGAACTTTGCCAGAAAAGTGCGGAGCACAGTGCGGATAGAGGGTTCCAACACCTCGTATGCCTGCATGAACCCTTCGGTCAGCTGGGAGGTCACCTGCGCCCACAATCCCTTGGTCGTATTCTGCTTTACCAATGCCAGTTCTGAGGAAACGCCCTGGGACCCCCGGTTATATGAAGTCAGTTCTCGTAGTTTGTCGTAGTTCTTCAGGAACATCATCGCCGCGTTACCGCCAATTTTCCCGAAGATTGCCTGGACATCCGCCATCGACGCGCCCTTCTTGTTCAATTCCTCGAAAATGTCCGCTATAGGACGGAGTTTCTCGACCTGCACCCCCTCGATGTCGCGCATTTCCGTGAACCGGATGCCCAGGCGGTCCAGAACTTCCTGTGCCTCCTTGGTAGGTTTGGCAAAACGTGTGGAAAGAGCACGCAACGAGGTTCCCGCCAGCGTTCCCTTCAGACCCATATTGCCCAAAAGACCGATGGCGGCACTGCTTTCCGTGAAGTCCACGCCCGCCATACGCAGGTAACCGGCAGCCATCTTGTATGACTCCGCCATCTCCACGATATTCACATTCGAGCGGGAAATGGTGGAGGAGATAATGTCCGCCACGCTGTCCATGCTGTCGTTATGGATATCATAACCGGCCATGATGTTCGTGGCCAGGTCGGCGATATACGACACGTCGTTGTCACCGATAAGTGCCAGGTTCGTGATCGGGCGGATGGGACTTGTTGATTGTCTCGATATTCATGCCCGCCATCGACAGGTATTTGACGGCACCGGCAATCTCCACGGCTGTGTATTTCGTGTCGATGCCGATTTTACGGACATGACGGGCCATACTGTCAAAACGGGTCTCGAATGTCTTGAGGTCGCTGTCCGCCACACGGAGGATGGAATGTGCCGATTCCATGATGTTGGAATAGTCGATGGCCTTCGTCAGTTCCGAACGGATCAGGCTGTAACCCATATAGGCATTGAGCATCGAAGCGAACGGGAGGTTCCTGAGTGACGGCGCTTTCGAATACTGGATACGGTTGATGGCGGCACGGCGTTTACTGCGGTAGAGCGTACCGGCTGCAGTATGTTCCCGCTGCATGAGCCTGACGGACTGCATCGCATTGCGCTGTTCCTGCCGTCTTGCAGCCTGCTCGGCCTTTATACGTTCCGTTTCTGCCTTACGGCGTGCCTGTTCTGCCTGCCGGCGTATTTTCTCCGCAGCACGGGCGGCATTCTTGCACTCCCGTTCTTTAGCCCGCGCTTCATCGGCACGCCGCTTTTCCGCCGCGGCGGTTTCTGCCAGAGCCGCCTTACGGCGCTGGTCTGCGGTAAAGAGCTCCTCCGCGTGGACCAGTTTCTGGCGATGCAGCTGCTGTCCTGCATAAAGCCGTTCCATCAGTTTTTGCCGGGCCTTTTCGGGCATTACGAAGGCCTGCGGAGCATATGGCACCGGAACGGAAGGTGTGAGTCCTTCGGATGGTATGCCTCCCTGCATGTTGAAAGAAATGACAGAAGCACTTTTGATACGACCCAATAGGGAAAGTATCTGCTGCAACCTGTTTTCCGCCGTCCCGGTCTTGATTTGCAGTTCCCGGTCACGTTCCATGGAAACCAGGGCGGAGTTGATTTTCCCGATGGCTTTGGTAATGCGTTTCTGCGCGTCTGCCATCGTGCCAACGGACGAGGCGGCATTCTTTTCGATCTCCGCTTTGCGCATCTCGGCAGCCTTTTTCTCGTAAAGGCTTTTGGCGTTGGCCTTGATTTTCTTGCTGTCCAAAGCCTGACCGGCATTGATGGTCAGGCTGATGCCTTTGGAAAGCGTGGAAATATCCGTGAGTAACCCCTTGATACGTTCCAGCTTCTCTTCGCTTTTTTTCGTATCGATGGTCAGGCGGTAATCGAAATTACGTTTCTTGCCGTTCTTGGTGCGGAACACGCGGTCTATCTCGTCCATCATATTCTTGATGTTCGTGACGGCCGGAGTCAGGGACGCTTTCGCCTGTACCAGCTTGCCTACCGCCTCACCGAAGGCGATAACCTGCTTGGTGCCCTGAGAGGCATCCACGTTGATGGAGTAGTTGACCTGATAGTTCTGTTCCTGAGCCATGGTAATGGGTACTGCGTTAAAAAAGAATAGTCTTTCCGCAAGGGCGGAGATTATGAAACGAAGGCCGCCGCAAACCGGAAGCTTACGGCGGCAGGTCAAGGAGTCCTCTCCGGCAATGACATCGGAACGGGCATACGGCTGATGAGCATCTGCTCGTGCAGCCACAACGCCTCTTCGGAAAGCATCGCGAACTCCTCGTCGGAAATCGTGTCGAGGTTGACGCCGGGAAAGTAGTGGCGGACATAGATCATCCGCTGGCGGATGCGCTGCTCGTCGGTCACTACCCACCGGCTTATAAGTTTACCAGGACACTCTGGCGGGTGGTGATCAGCTCGGAAAGCTGTCCCATCAGACCGAACAGGAAGAGCGACTCGTCGTCCACGAGTTCCTTATCTCCGTCCACGAAGCAGTCGCGGGCCAACGTGCGCATGGCGATTACCTCGTCCTTTTTGGAAGCGGCCATGAATTTGCTGAACTGCGGAAAGCTCGGTTCGGACATGTAGGCCACATAAATCTCTTTCTCGCCGTTTGCGGTGTCTCCGAAAACGACCATCGGACAAATCTTGCGGAGTTTCTTCTCCTCTTTCAGTTTGAGGGCTTTTTCCTTGATCTTGATCTCCTGTTCCAATGAAAGCATTTTTTCGTCCATATCGAATTTGTTTTGATTCACCGAAAGAGTAGGACAAAGAATCGTGGAAAGGTTGAAGACACGGTTCTTATTCACTTGTAATCCATATGTTATACAAAAAACTTCTTTGCTCCTGATATTCCCAGATCAGTCTTTAAAGGAAATTTCGCTGAATATATTTCATATATTTCTTTGATATATAGTATATAATCGTTAATTTTGCATATTCTCAAACATAAATGATTATGTGCAAAATAGATGATTTTATAGATGTGACAAGCCGGTACATCGCTGAATTGCTTGATTTGAGGGCGGACATCAGGCCGGTCGAAAAGGATGTCTTGCATACATTCCCAGCCAATATTACTGCCGGTTATACATTTTGTACGGCTAACTTGTTGGGGCATGACGTAGTTCTTCTGTATAGTGCAGACAGTTCTGCATATACTCCGGGGCAGATGCGGAAACAAAAAGAACTGACGGTTGAGCGAAAAGCCCAATGCCCGGTAATATTTGTATTGCGTACAGTGGCGGCCTATAATGTACGGCGTCTTGTCAGACATCGTGTAAATTTCATCATACCGCAAAAGCAAATGTTCATACCGGATTTGTTGATAGATTTGAAACCGCATAAAAATAATATCGGGGGCGGTGAAGAAACGCAGATTCCTGCAATTGCCCAATGCATAATCCTTTATCATCTTGAAGTAAAGTCTCTCGAAGGGAAAGGAACTTATGATATTGCAGATCTTTTTCAACGTGTCGTATGCCAATGTAAACCGGGCGGTCAGATGGCTGAAAGATAAAGAAGTTATCGCTTTATCCGGCGGCAAGACAAAGAGTATGATATTTCAGTTCAAAAAGCGTGAATTATGGGACAGGATGTTGCCGTTCCTGGCGAACCCCATCGAGCGGATTGTATATACCGATAGTCTGCCTGATGAAGTATTTTGTATTAGTGGAGTAAATGCCTTGTCGGAATATTCAATGCTGAACAAGGAAAAAAATGACACTTATGCCATTGCAAAAGAAGAAGCTCGACGGTTGCAAATCCGGACAGACAAGGAATATGGCGAGACCCGCATAGAGATATGGCGTTACAATCCATGTTTTTTCTCAAAAAACGGCATTGTAGACAAATTGTCTTTATTTCTGGCCATGAAGGATATGGATGATGAACGCATTCAAATAGAATTGGAAACTATGATAAATAATATGATATGGTAAGAGGAATTGATAAATTCAGGGAGTTTTTCACCGGATATGAAGGAAACTATGTCATCATAGGTGGTACTGCCTGTGAAATGCATGAAGAAATATATGCACAAACTCCAAGGGCGACCAAGGACATAGACATTATACTGATTGTGGAGGCGCTGTCTTCGGATTTTGCTGCAAAATTCTGGGAGTTTGTAAAAACCGCAGGGTACAGACAAAGGAATAAAGGGAACCGGGAACGGGGAATGCAGGCATGAATATATTACAGGTTCAAGGAACCGGGAAATCCGGATTTCCCGTATCAGATAGAACTCTTTTCACGAAATATCGGGGTTGTCAAATTCCCGGACGATGCCCACATTACCCCCATTCCGGTTGATGATGACCTGTCAAGTCTGTCAGCCATTTTGATGGATGATGACTATTATAATTATACCATTGAACACAGCACGTTGGAGGAGGGCGTACATATTGCGAACATTGAAAGTCTTATCTGTCTGAAATGCAGGGCCTATTTAGAAATGACCGAGCGGAAAAACAATGGAGAACAAGTGGACAGCAAACATATCGTCAAGCACAAGAAAGATGTATTCCGGCTGGTTGCCATGCTTGCTCCTGCCGACACCTACGAAGTTCCTGATTCGCTTAAACAAGATGTTGACAGGTTTTGCCTGGCTGTCAAAGAAGAAGTGCCAAACTCTGATTTTTTCAAATCGGCAGGACTTAAAAGCATTTCCGGAGAACAGTTATTGGAACAAACTTGAAGCCAATTTCATAACACAACAATGAGAATCCAATACGCATCCGACCTGCATCTCGAGTTTCGGGAGAACAGCAGTTTTTTGAAGCACAACCCGCTGGCTGTTGCCGGAGAAGTGCTTGTCCTTGCCGGAGATATAGGATATATCGGAGATGAGAACTACTCCAGACATCCGTTCTGGGACTGGGCTTCCGGAAATTACAGCCGGGTCATCGTGGTTCCCGGAAACCACGAGTTTTACAAGATGTTCGACATAGACAAGCTGTATAACGGCTGGTCGCTCAAAATCAGGGAAAACATCACCTGCCACTATAATGCCGTTATCCCATTGGGTAACGATATAGAATTGATCGCTACCACACTGTGGTCACATATCCTGTTGCAGGATGCCTATGAAACTGAGGCAGCCATCACAGATTTCCGCAGGATGCGTTACGGCAGCGAACCGCTGGACTGGACAAGGTTCAATGACGAACATTCGCGCTGTTTCCGTTTTCTGGAACAGAGCGTAAAAACAAAGTACTGCCAGACATCTCATTGTCGCCACTCATCATGTACCGTCATTCGAACTGATGGCGCCGGAGTTCAAGGGCAGTCCGCTCAATGGGGCATTTACCGTGGAGCTTGGCGGTTTCATTGCAGACAGCCCGATTGAATACTGGATATATGGCCACTCGCACCGCAATATCAATAAGGTCATCGGAAACACCCGGTGCATATGCAACCAGTTGGGCTATGTGTTCAGTAACGAGCATACGTCATTCGATAAGGAAGCGCATATTTCGATTTAAGTCTGCCATACATAAATCCCGTCTGTCAGCCAAGGTCAATATCCGGCAAACAGACGGGTTATTATGTAACAAATTTATGGTTGACTATTGAAGTCGTGGCTTCACCAACTTCCCGTCGATACCGCATGTTTCCAGAACCGCGGTATTTTTTCTTTGTTGAAGGCGATCAGGCATGACGGCGCTCCGGCCGTACCACCCTGTTCCCCGTAACATGGTAAAAAACTGAGCCGTCCCTTGATAAAGAGTATTGAATCGGCGTTTGGGAATATCAGTTCGTGGAACAGGCGCGTGTCCGTGCGGGCAAAAGTGAGCGCGACGGCATTCCTGTGTTCGACACACCTGCGGATAAACCGGACAATCAGTGCAGTGTCATAGGGAGGATTGCAGAACACACGTCCGAACCAGGGTTGTTGCAGGCCGTCATCCTCAATGGTATAGTGATGTCGCGCCGTATCCCATGGGCGGTTTACGGGCGAACACGGATCCAAATCGAACGGCCCCAGCCTCCGAAGCAGGCAGGGGGAGGCGTGAGCCATTCGTTCTTTCCGGTAGAAGATTTCCCCTCGAAAGTTACATCCATGACAGCTTAGATTGTATCACCCGAGCCGATTTGGATATCGAACGGGTTGAGATCGAATTCATGGGTGATATTGGTATCATCCTGCTGTGACTCGAGACAATCCTCCGTGAAGATGCAACCTTTGAAGCGTTACGGTCGTCGTTGTCCAGTCCTCGCCGGCCATCGGGTTGGCAAAGCTGATAATCAGGTCGAACTCGCCGATTTCGAGCAGCGAGCCGTACACCGAACGCAACAGCTGTTGCGTGGCATAGTCCATCGTGATGCTCGCCGTATAGGTAATGTTCCCGAACCCCTCGACACCGGCCGTCCTCCCATGCCGTAGTTACTTTCGACCTTGCGCTTCTTCGACCATTTGATGGCCGACACGCCTTCAAGGGTCGTGGAACCTTCATCGATTCCCAGGGCGGTCGATGACAGGGTTATCATCGACCACGAGTATGCTACATTGTTGATTATTGCCATATGCTATGTCTTATTTGCGGTTAATGACAGTCCTTCCTCTACATAAATCTTCACGGCCACGCCCACCGGGACAAGGACATAGGAGATGCGCAGCGTGTCGTCCACCAACACGTTCTGGTTCGGGTCGATAGTGACGGCGTATCCTGAAATTTCCTGCGCCGCCTGCATCTTGGCCAGTATATCCCCGATGAGTGTCTTGAAAGCTGTAATCTTCGACGGGGCGAGGAACCCGGTTGAAGGATTGACCATCAGCGGTGAGTTCACATACGGCAGCAGGGCTGCACGCACGGCACGGCGGCTCTTGTTGATGGTGCGGTTCCGGGCAATGGTACGGAAATCCCCATGTGAGCATGTCTGGTCTTTCGAGATGTAGATCCCGTTCTCGCGGCCGGCATACTTGATGGGAAAAATATACCCCCCTTATCGTCGAGTTCGTCCAGCAGTGACGGGGAGAGTGACTCGTACCGGTTCAGGCTGAGGAAGTTCTCCTCTGCCTCGTCGAGGTTGATGTCCCCGAACCCCAACTCTATTTCCTGGAAATCGTCCGCGAAGAGATTGAACTGCTTGACCCATGCGATGGATTCGTGCACGTTGGCCTTTGCTATGGCTCCCATAACCGCTCCCAAAAATCCCACGGGCGTATGGTTCCTGTTGCACATCTGACCATCGTGGAGATCTTTTCGTGATGCGCCTGGCCGAATATACAGCTGATACGGCTTGATTCACAGATGCATGAAGGTATTTTATTCAGGTCAATCTGACGCCCCTCAGTCGTATCCGCCCCCGTATTGGAAGGATTGGCGGAAAGGATGAGCGAGAGCGGCTGGTTCTGCTCCGCAAGCCCCACGGCCACGTCGTTGAGCCCCTTTACCAGATTGAGGTTGTATTGTTCCGATGCGCCGTTCGCTTTCCACAGCGGCTGTTCCGTCCATATGCCTATCTGGTTGATCATACCCCCGGCAGCACGCTGCATGATTTCCAGCGCATCCCAGTTCGCCGAACAGTCCGCGAACATCACGTAGAGTTTTCCTGAACCGCCCGGATTGCCGGACATGCGGAAAAATTCACGGATATGGTATGCCGGGATGCCGTGCAGGAAATTGACATTCATCTCCTCCTCGTCGGTTGCCTCCACACGTTCGATGATACCGAAGTCGTTCACGGCGGACTTGAACGAGGTGATGTAGCAGACATCGCCAGGCTTGAGCCTGGTCTCATTGGTTTTACCATACCCCTCCGTGAAAAGCGTCGGCTGGAGGGACACGTCGAACAGCAGTCCCGTCACCTTCTCGCCCGACGAGCCGGTATCGTAAGGAATATTGCCGTCCACATCCTTGATAAATACATTACCGAGTGCCATTATGATTTCTTTTTTTAAGTTCGTTGTAGAAAGGATTCCTGTAGAGTACGGCCTTGCCCCTGATGGCGGCCGCCGTGTCCGGCGCATAGGTTCCTCCGTGCGTGTCGATGTACAGCGACGGATATGCCGGGAACTTTTTCAACAGGGACAGGATGTGAGGCTCTGTCGTCTCCTCCGACCCTGCATTCCCTTTCCCCGCGGTCTTGGCCGGCAGCCTGTCTTCAGTCTCGCCGCCTGTCCCGAGGTTTTCCGATGCCGTTTCCGGAACGGGCACCGCCTGAGCCTCCGGTGCAGGAATATTATGTTGTTGTCTGTCTGCGGAGTTTCCTCCGTGTTGATTTTCTTTGCCATAACAGTAGAATGAAAATGGGGAACGGGGCCTTGCCTCCGCTCCCCGGGTGGATATTGAGAATGAAGAAAGGTGTGTTATTCGCTCTTCTTGTAGGCGGTATGGACCACGATCTCCGCCGGGCGGACGATGTTCACGTCCATTTTCATGCGCATCTGGAAAAAAGAACAGCTCGGAGTTGGCCTGCAGACGGTCGATTTTCAGGATGTCCGTGTCGTTCGCGTAATCCACCCCCATCCACAGGTTGGAGTCCATGCCGGTGGAGAACTCGCCGAGCACCATCGTGTGTTCGGGGATTCCCACGACCGGGACGATGCGCTTGCCCTTGAAGCGATAGCGGTTGACCTCGGTATTCTCGGAATACTTGACCTGCTTGTCCGAGATATATTGGTCATACGCGTCCCAGGCGTCCCATCCGACCACAAAGGTCAGAGATGTCTTCTTTCGGATCTGCTTCGGGACATTTCCTCCACATCGCATAGAGCGCCGCCTCCACCGCGGCCCCGTCCGTCAGCTCGGTCGTTCCCGAAATGATGCACTGCCCTCCGGCAACCACCTCGGCATCGGAGGAGTTCACATTGTCGAGGATCCGTTTGATGACCCCGTCAAAATATTTCTCCTTGTTGGCTCCGATTTTCGTGCAGCCTTCCGGTGCGGTAATCTTGGCCACCGTCTCTCCTCCGCGGGCGGAAGTCCAGATGGCGTTTCCGATATACTCGTTTTTCTTGTCCATAAGGAGACGGAGCATCGTCGCCTGGATTTTCGGGTCGAGCTCGCGGAACACGAGATTGCCTTCCGGCTGCGCGAAACGCCAGTACTTCTCGTAGTCCCTCGGGTTAAACTCGAGATAGACCATAAAATCGGACGGCTCAAGATGGCGTTCGGTGAACTGGTACTCGTTCGTGCCGTCATCGCCCTTGGCTCCGTGGATGGGTTGTGGGGTCGGCACGTTGTCCTGGATAATGTTGCCCAGCTTGATGGCAGGAAGCGTATAGCGGTGCTGGATGCCCGTCTTGATATGAATCAGTCCCTCGCGGACTGTATCATTGCCCTGCACGGTATAGGTCAGCAAGTCCTCAAGTACTTCGCCGCTATACCCGTTTTGAAGAAAGTTTACTGTATCAGCCATTGTCGTTTTAAGTTTTCCGTTGAAGAATGAAACTCGGCCGACTGGCGGATACCTGCTGTTTCCGCGCGAGACACTGCGGTCTCCGGCATGTCAGTTAAAATCGGGCGGACGCCCGCGGATAGTCTGTCAGAGCTTTCGGAACTTGAAATCCGCACCGACCACTTCCGCCACCTTCTCGGCCATCAGCTGTTCGGCGGTCTTTGTCGCTTCCGCCGTGGCCTGGATGTTGGCAGGGTCATCGGCGATTTCCTTCGAGATTTTCTCCCGCGCGGGAATGGAAGCCAGCGTGCTTTCCGCCAACTCGAAGTTGGAACCGGCCATCTCCACCCACCACTGCGTTTTCGCCTCACGGTCAATCTTGCCTTCTGCAATGGCATTCTCCACCAATGTCTCGATACGGGAAGCCTGCTCGTCCTTCTCTTTCTGCTCGTAGGCGGAAAGGCGTGCCGTCGCTGCGGCCAGGTCTGTCTGCAAGTTCCGGATGGAGGCGTCTTTTCCGGCGATGACGGTCTGCGCGTCGCTCAGTGATTTCTGTATTTCTCTGTATTTGGGTTCCATCGCGGCCAGTTCAGAGATACGTGCCATCACGTCCTTGACCTCACCGTCCTTCATGCCCAGCGAGGCTGCAATCGCCCCGTACTCAAAGCCTTGTGTCTTGTTTTCGTTTGCCATATCGTTTTCCGTTTCTGTAAGAGTAGGTTCAATGCCTTTGAAAGGTTTATTTCCCGCGCTGACACGGCTCATCAGTTCCTGGATGGCGGCCGTATCGGTCAATCCTTCTATCTCGTCATGCACTTTACGGCAAAGCTGCTTCGAGGTATGGATGACATGGCTCCGCAGGTATGATGCCGGCCTTGACGGCAGCCTGTGCGTCGAAATAGGTCCCGTCCTTTCCTGCCTGTCCGTCCATGATGGCCCGCACATGCTCCGCTTTCAGGCCGAACCGTTTCCGGTAAATCGTCTCGATCTGTTTGGTAAAAGCCGTTACCATGTCCGACGGTTCCCCTCCGTCATCGTCCGGCAACATCGGGTTATGAATCATCAGTATGGCATAATCACGCATGAGAGAACGCTTGCCCGCCGCCCAGATGATGGAGGCCATCGATGCCGCGACCCCTTCGATGATACATTCCGTATCCACCGTGGCATTGGCGATGGTGGAATAGGTGGACATGCCGTAAAGGACACTGCCGCCCTCCGAGTTGATCAACACACGGATACAGGAGGGACGGATGATATTTTCCAAAAAGTCGAACTCGTCATTGAAACGTGAGGTCGTCTCTTCCGTCACGCGACCGAAGAAACGGATAACAGCCGGCTGGCCTGCCTTCGCCTCTCCGACGACATATTGAAGTGTGTTCATATCCATATGCAAGGGTTATTTGAACAAGAGTAGGCGGTGGGAAAAGAAAAGGTTTTGCACTGCTATTTATGGAAGTGGAAATATGAGAATCCATCCATTTATGGAAATGCGATTATCTTTACAGTATAATAGATTGTTCAAATTACAGACCGGTTGCAACTATTTGTATCAAGACCGGCATGCTGAACATTCTAAATTCAGCAAGTACAGAAAATGTATCATGAGTCTTGTATTATCTGCTGATTCATGTCTGTTTATACGCAGTGCGGATAAATCTCCTGCATGGATTTCAATTTTTCGATCCGGTATCCGAAAAACCAGATACTTCGTCATGTTCCGGACGCGGATGGAAGCCGTGTCCGCCGCTGTCATGTTGCGGCGCATCGCTGTGTTGGGTGAACGGGGGCATGACCACATACCTTTTTACCCAGTCCCTGTATTTCCACGCGGAAGATTCCCTGAACCATACCTCGTAGTCTATCCAGTACGCCTGCAACATATTGGTTGAAAGCGGCATGTCGAAATAGGTCAGGTTGCACCGCTCGCTCAGCGCCGGCTCATGGTTCTTGGCATCCTGTATGGCTACATTGAGCCGCTGGAAGACCAGAAACGCCTCGCATTCCTTGTCTTCGTCCGCATTGTTGAGTGTATTCAGGATAAACCGCACGCGCATGGTGGCGCGTCCCTCACCGATACGCTGTTGCTGTACCAGGTACCTCACGTTGATAAAGTGGATGAACACGGCAGGGAACACAGTCTCATACTCCGTGTTATCGTCACGAACAATGCGGGCGAACTGGCCGTTGTCGATAGCGACGGTTTTGAACAGGGGCGGCGACAACGGGTCGTCCGGATTCTCCCGCAGGGTCAGGACAGCCCGCTTAACGGCCCGGTATATCTCCACGAAAGGGTTCGCGGAAACTTCTTCAGGCAGGCTCTCCGCCGGTGCCGACGGTTGTGCGGGCTGTGGTGCGGGGTGTTTGTTCTTTTATCATAGCGGCTGGTGTGGAAATCCTTTAAAAATCATATCTATGAAATGGACGGCGATATAGTCGTCCGTTTTCGGTGAGAATCCGATGAACTGCCGGTGTACGGGACGGCGCGTGGAATACTGGTTTACCGTGTACAGCCCGAACTTCGGATCGGTATTGTGTATGGCGGCATAATGCCCGTAACGCTCCTTGCTGCGTCCCCGCTTGCCCTTGACTGGAAAGCTCTTTTCCGTAGTCCACATGCAATACCTGGCGCCTTTCCGGAAGATGCGCGTACGGTCCGAACGCCGTCCCACTATGTCTGTCCGGCCGGCTTCCGACTGTATGCTCCGGGCCAGAGTCCCCGTATCGTTCATGAGAGGATGGGTGAACCTCTTTCCCCATTTGGAGGTACGAGGCGCCCATTTGCTACCGTTGAATCCCCCCGAAGCGAATGAGGACAGGAACTGCTGCCTGGTATAGTCACCGGCAGCAGTTGCGAAGTCGAATACGTTGAACTCTAGCCGGCTGGCCATGACGCGCGTACTGGTCCTGCTTACCCAGTGGCTGCAAAACTCATCAAGCGTTATCTTGGGCATAGGCGAACTTTCCTTTAATGCGTTTCACAATATCATTCATGTAACCCGGAAGCGGGACGGAGAAATAGCGGTGCGCATCGGAAAAGATACGCCCGCCGGTTGCCAGGCTCTCCCGGAAGACCGGATCCACCTTTTCCAGATAGTCTCCCTTATCCGGCAAAGCCGCCCGGACAGCGGCGAACCCCTCCGCGACCAGAAAGCAGCGGCATCCCCATTCGATCGGCGGTATCAGTTCCGGAGGAAACTCGGATTTGCGGAAGGAAATCCCTTCCAATGAAAGATGCCAGGCACGTACCCGTTCATCGCCTTGTGTCATGTAGGTAAGCACGGTATCCATATCCACCGCCATCCACCATGCGGCCATCGAGGCCGCGAAGAATACCTGGTTGTTCTCTCTTCCTCCGCATGGACGAGGTTATACCTGCGGCATATCTTTTTCGTGTGCTTCCATGTCCTGTTCATCCGCTGTCTCGGGCAGTTCCCCGAGCATGGAATACTCCTCTGCCGCGGCAAAATCCACCAGGTTGTCTATGGCTGCAATCAGGATGTCACGCTGCTGCCGTTCCCTCTCTGTTGTAAAGGAGTTGTGATTTTTCAGTATCTCCAATGCCCGGTCCATGTCGATTCGCAGACCTGTCAGCGCACGGTCTATGAGGAAAGAGGCACGCAGGGTGATGATGTCCTCTATAATGTCGAGACGTTCCGCGCTGTTCTCCCAATAGAGGATCAGCCTGCGGAATGCATCGAAAATGACACGATACTCCTTTTCCGTATCGGATTCCGTGGTTGCAGATGCCCTGACAGCTCTGAACGGAGCGTTGTCCGGGAGCGGAAGACGGGCTTCTATTCCGCTCCCCGCAGAAAATTTCCGACCTTCGCCCCCCGGGGGCGTCCGTAACGCCGGAAATACTCCTCGTCCGACATGATGCCCCGGTCGTTGTGGCTGAGACCGGATGAGCCGCCTTCGGCTCCGAAACCTAATCCCGGGATAACATTGAGCTGCCGGCCCACATTGATACCGAACTCTTTCTCGATCTCATCGGCCGCCACTTCATATTTGTCCGTGATCAGCGAATAGAGCTTGATGCGGTCCTCGTTGCTCATCTCTATCCGGTTCGAATACCGGAACTCCAATCCTCCGGGGATATACCCGATAGCCACCAGGCGGGGATTATCTCCTCGTTCATGATGTTTTCGATATACCGACGGTAGACTTCGATACGGTCGCGGAAAATGTCCTGGTGTGCTTTCGTGGAACCCACGTACGACTGCATCCCTCCGGCCATCGACTCGGAGCCGAGCACGAGGTTGGCAACTTCCTTATTCACAAAGTCGATAAGTCCCGTGTAGATCTTCTCCGAGTTGGACATCGTGAAGGTCTTGATATCGACCCCTCGTCCTCAATGCCGGTAACCACCACCTTGTTCTGTGCCGCGTTGGCTATCTCGTTAGCCAGCCTCTTGCGGTCGGCGTTGCTCTCGCTGACCGTCTTTCCGTGGATAATCGGCTGTCCGTAAGTATGGGAAAAGTTCACATAGTTGGCCACCGTGAATTTCTTGGCCAGTATCAAAGGGGTCGTGGCGGAAAAAAGTCCCAAGTCGCCGGAGTTTACCAGTACATAACAACGGTAATATGCCGGGTCATGTAAATCCCAATGCGGCTCCCACAGTCCCTGCCGCTTCAGTACCGTTTTCTGGTCCGGCAACACATTACGCCGTTCGATGATGTTGACTTCCGCCAGCCTGCCCGTTCTGGGGTCAGTATGCGGCATGATTTCAAGCAGGGTGTACCCGTAGAGTTTGGATTCCACTATGCCCTTGATTATCTTGTCGAACTGCGAACCCTGTATCTTCAGGGAGTTCGCCACGTCCTTGATGTATTTTCCCTTTTCGTTTTACACGGGCAAGCATATAGCGGTCGCCGAGAATCTGGCTTTCCAGTGTCTCGACAACGGAACGTATATGAGCGTCCTGTTGCAGGCAGGCTTCATACAGGTCAATGAGCCGGGCGCGGTCATCGAGAATATATCCCGAACCGGTATCCTGACGACATGAACGGTAGCGGTTGTTGCGCTCGATTTCGCGAACATACTCCTGAATTGTCTTTTTGGAGGTCTTAAAAATACTCTCCAAGAGTTCCCCGTTAAATGATTTGTCCGATGTAGCCATAATTTTTTTGTTTCTTGTTCAAAGAGTAGAGACAATCCTCAAGAGAGGTTTTTACGGCTAAAAAGAATATATGGAGAACGGGACTCTTAATGCTTGATTTACAAACCGAAATATGCAACTTAAAAATATATAGATATTTCGGTTTTATTTGCGTTGTAAATATCTTATTATCAGTAATTAACAATTTATTAAAAGTGTAATTTATGTATATATTTATAGTGTATTTCAATATTAAAAAGATATATCTTTGCACCACGTTAGATACAAATCCAAGAACAATGAAAAAGAGAACATGAAAGAAGAAAAGATTCCCTGCCGGATAATCCGGTACAGGGAGTTCCCCGATCTGCTTTTCGGAACGTTACGGGAAGACGGACCGGTCTATTTCGACGCGACACGCTTCATCCAGGCCAAAGGAGATGCACGCCGGCATAATGTCCGTGATTTCCGTGTCGCTTTCCATCACTGGGCAACGGCGTTGGCAGACGCCTACGGAATAGACAGGGAAAAGATGATCATCCGTGACGAGGCGTCGGGACACCTGTTAATTGATGAATGTCTGGCTCTATTATTTGTCGTTTACATCGATCCCGCGTTCGGTGTCTACCTTCTGGAGCGCGTGGACGAACTGCTGTCCGGTGGATTTACGGTTTCAGACACTTGGCTGGTACAGGCTGCCGGTCTTAGATTTACAAAGGAGGAATTAACGCAAATTTTAGAACAACATGAGACGCAGCACATTTAAACGACCCAAGATGGTGCTCATCTTCAACGGGGCACAGGTTCTTGTAGCGGTCACGCGCTCGCTGCACAGCGCGGCGGAATTGACAAAAGGCAACTTGCAGGCTATCTCATTCTGTTGCACGGGCAAGTATGTATGCAGCGGCGGACTCTATTTCAGGCATCTGCATCCGGATGTGGAAATCGAGCTGGCCGACCTCGGCACACTGATGCTGAAAGATTATGACGCCCTTTGCGGCGAGAAACGCACGTACTATCCGGTGCGCAAGATGGCACATAAGAGAGCCTTGCTTGAAAACAAACGTAAGTCTGATAACCAAAAGAAAGGAGGAAATACCTATGAGGGAAAATAGGAATGTTCCGTTCCGGGACTGGAACATAAGGGTTTCCCGGAACCATAACGGCCAGCTCCATATCTGCGCCGTGGATATATGCGATATACTCAAGCGGGACGAACTGCTTGAAAACGGCGCCATCGCCCGTGTTTGCCCGACGGCATTGAAAATCAGTTTCCGGAAAAACGGCAGGGAACAGTGGGGTTTCCGTCCCATCGATATGCGTCGGCTTTTACAACTGGTACGCAAGGAGACTATTATACCCCGTGACCTGCTTGATGAATTGGAAGTGTGGGGCAACAAGCTTCTGGAACTGGAAGCCGGGGAGCTGCACGCCGTCCCGCAGGACGACATCGTCATGCACTTCGAGGAAGGGTTCCCCGTCACGTTCCGGCGTGTCGGCGACAAGCTGATGGTCAACGCCACGCAGATCACGATGCACTTCGGGAAAATCCCGTCTGAATGGCTACGCATCGCTTCCACGGATATGCTCCGCAGGAAATGGCCGGCAACGGACATACCGGGAAATACGAGTCGCAAGTCTTCACCACACGGGGGCGGGGGCACGGTGCGACCTGGTTGGAATCACCGCTTGTCATACCGTTGGCCAGATGGATCGCCCCTGACCTGTCTTTGGCGGAATGGTTGGGGCGAGGCTATCGGCAAACTCTCCGTGAAACGAGGGAAGACAATCGTACGCGAACGCCCCAGGGTGGCGGCACCCGGTCTGCCCTGTATGGATTGTCCCATGCCGCAGGATATGGAATCGGCGACGAGACTGATTCTGGAACTGCGGAAGGTGGTGAGTGAATCCCTGCCGAAAATCGTATTCTACGAGGAGTTTATCGAGAACAGGGACTGGTTCAAGAGCACGCGCATCGCTGACGAACTCGGCATATCGCCGCGACAGTTGCACCAGTTCCTTGCCGAAGAGGGCATCTGCAAGTACGAGAAGCGGCAATGGGTGGTCTTTCCTTCCTGCCGGGCCTGGCAATGCGATGTGCCTTACACGTGGGGAGAACAGCCGGGGCAAGGTATATACTTTCGGATCCACCAAACGATGGACACAGGCCGGACGGGAGTGTATCATAGAACTGTGGCGCAAGAGGAACCCTGAATACTGCCCACCGGGTGCATAGCGATGGAAACGGCATTACAGCGGATCATCCGCAAGACAGGAAGACGGCCGGTAGAGTGCCGTTGCCGTCTGTGCAGGCAGCAATGCCGGATACCGTGCCTCGGTACGCCGGAAGACATCCTCCGGTTGCTGAAAGCCGGATACAGGGAGCGTCTTGCACCCACTCGGTGGGCGGTAGGCCTGCTGTTGGGGAAAAATCCCGTATATCGTGCCGATGGTACAGGCGAAACAGGAAGCAGGCGGGTGCACGTTCTTTCAGGACGGACTGTGTGAACTGCACGCGGCAGGGCTCAAGCCCACTGAAGGCAGGTTGTCGCACCATACCATCACCCTGGAGAACCTGAAGTTCGGAATGTCGCTCTCGTGGAACGTGGCCAAAGAATGGCTGGACGAGCGGAACTTCGACACGATACGGGAGATTGTCCGGATAATGGGAAAATAGATGAGGGACGGTTTCATGAATGAAGTATCAGTATAACCGGTTGATTCCTCCTTTGCCGATTTCATGGAAACCGCCTCTTATTAATTCATACCATTTACAAACAGTTCGTATTAGTCGCGGCTATCCTTTATCAGGAAAACATTTAAACGCGAATGATATGAAACTGAAAAGCAGAATGACCGTCGGGGAGATGTCGGAACACCTGACGGAACATACCGGCAAGTTCGCCAACCGCGTATCCGTGGGGCGTTACGCCAAAAAACTGGGATACGCCGTGTATAAACCGATGATAAACGGCAGGATATGCCAGTTCTATGTCAATCCGTCGATTAAGGATGACGGGGAAGCGGAAACATTACGGACGAACGAACGCGAAAACGGACATGAAAGGGAATGACGACAAAAGGCAACACGTGATACCGTTTATGAAATGCTTCACCGGGCTGGTCGGCGCGTTCACCCCGGAAGAGGTCATCTTCATGCTGTACATGGCAGACCGTACACGCCTGCGTGAAAAAAAGGTTACGACACCTTGCGCAGCAAGCGGTACTAC
>VOFJ01003660.1_pt1 | contig 150425 bp, 197 predicted proteins | sample 5384081 | NCBI WGS metagenome assembly VOFJ01 (sample SAMN12384729, study PRJNA508395) | human gut metagenome | isolation source: healthy gut I | host: Homo sapiens
TACCGGTATTGAAGAAGTCTTTCGGATCATATCTTTTTATCTGTCAGATCTCCCCAGCTGAACAAGCCTGAACTTGTTCCGTATCTGTTCTGCATCTCAGGCATAATATATGCCTTGGAGAAGGTCGTACTATTGGAAACAGTAAGTGATATCTTTTTCTTTTTCCCTTTCTTTGTGTTAACCAGGACTACTCCATTGGCTGCGGCAGAGCCATAAAGGGCAGCAGCTGACGGTCCGGTCATCATACTTATACTTTCTATATCGTCCGGGTTTAAGTCTGCTACTGCATCAGAACCACCCATTGATCCGTACTGACCGTCACCACCACTTGAACCTGTGTTAAAACATAGGTACACCGTCAATCACATATAAAGCATTGTTATTCTTGGTCAATGACTTCATACCACGCATATAACACGTGTAGCACCACCGGCACTGTAGCACCGCTGCTTATCTGCACACCGGCTACTTTACCTGCAAGCGAATTGATAAAGTTGGCATCTTTCACCGCTGTTAAAGCTTCTCCCTTTACTTGCTGTACATTATAACTCAACGCTTTTTTGTTCACGTTTGATACCCAACGCAGTAACTACTACTTCGTCCAAGGTTTGCGTGTCTTCACCCATTGTGACTTTTAGGGGTTGGGCGTTGGCAAGCGTGATTGATTGGGAGGCATAACCGATATAGGAGATTTCTAACACATCACCTTTGGCAGCTTGTATTTTGAAATTTCCATCCATATCAGTAATCGCACCAGTAGCTGTTCCTTTCACCAGAATGCTAACTCCAATTAAAGGTTCACCTTGTGCATCTGTTACTGTTCCCGTTGCAACGATTGGTGTTTTTTTCTGTTGTTCTACTTCTTTCTTAGTAGAAAGTACAATATGTTTATCGACTATTGAATAACTGATATTTGTTCCTTTAAACAACTGACCCATAACATTAGTCAGCGACTCTTTAGAAACTTTAATAGATATGACACGATTAATATCGACGTCATTTTTGTGTTGTATACTACTGACATTGAAGTTTGTTTCTCTATCTCTTTCAATGCAGTATTTAGAGGTACCTTCGATAGATTAAGGGTAATCATTCGTTCCTGCCCATAAGCTGAGGCAAAACTCGAAAACAATAAAAGGAAAAATAACAAGTATGGAAACTTGTGTTTTATAATTTCTTTCATCTTATTCTTTTTAATTAGAAATAGTTTTTAGGTAGTTAACAAACATGTGCGGGTAATAAATATAACCGCCACTCATACAAAGGATCTATGTATCTCTGTTTCTCATATTTATAAATTTAAAGGTTACACTAAAAATGATTTTTCATAAGCGCTTATTTATCAGTAATACATTTGATACTGCAACCATACTAAACGAAAATAAGATTTTTTTTCGTAAAAATGGTTAGACTAAGCATTTTTTTTTGAAAAATAAATACATAATCATTTGATAAATAGAGCATTAAGTAATTCTGAAAAACTATTCAATTTATTACATTTGCATGCAATTTGCATATATTCAAATAACAGATAGATATAAAGAATCATTTTATGTTCAAATATTCAAAAGATGGAGTTTCTGTATTGACCATATTAGACACCAGAAGGGCTAAAATTAATGGATTATTTCCAGTTAAAGTTCAAGTCGTATTTAGGAGAAAGCAGAAATATTATTCTACGGGGAAAGAATTGTCAAAAGAAGACTGGGATAGATTGTTAAAGGCAAAAAGTCAGTTATTAATGGAGGTAAGGACTGATATCGAAAGTAGTTTTTCTATTATAAAACAACAAGTTAGCGAACTTATCCAAAAAAAAGGAGAATTTAGTTTTGAAATATTGAGTATCAGACTTGGAAGGCATACGAAAGAAATCAATCTGCGTACAGCTTTCGAATTAAAGATGAAGGAATTAGAGGATAATGAGCAGGCAAGTACATATTTAAATTATCGAAGTGCTTTTGAAGAGTTTAGAATGTTTTGGTGGTACCAATATTCCATTAGACAGAATTACTGTGGAGTGGCTGAAGCACTGTGAGCGGTTTTGGATTTCTAACGGTAAGAGCTATTCAAGTGTGAGTATTTATTTTCGAACCTTAAAGTGCATATTAAACCGTGCAGTACGAGATGGAATACTGAAAGAATCATCATTTCCTTTTGGAAAGAATAAATATGAAATACCAGAAGGACATGGTCGAAAGCTGGCTCTCACTCTTCCTGAGATAAAAAGAGTCATGTCTTTCCAGGATTCTACCAATGAATTAGAGGAATTTCGTGATTTATGGTTCTTCTCTTATTTATGTAATGGAATTAATTTTATGGATCTGTTATTTCTCCAGTACTCAAATATTGTAGATGGAGAAATCTGTTTTATACGTTCCAAAACATCCAGGACTACTAAACATAGTAAAGAAATACGTGCTACTATAACTCCTGAGATGTGGGATATCATTCATAAGTGGGGAAACCCTAATATAAGCCCACAAACCTATATTTTTAAATATGCCAAAAGGAAATGAAGATGCTTTTGAAAAGATCAAATTAGTGCGTCGTATCGTTACTAAATGTAATAGAAAATTAAAAAAAATAGCCCAAGGTACAGGTATTGCTCAACTGACTACTTATACAGCAAGACATTCATTTGCGACAGTACTAAAACGTGGTGGAGCCAAAACGTCTTATATTTCAGAAAGTCTTGGTCACTCTAATTTAGCTGTTACTGAGAATTATTTAGCATGTTTTGAAAAGGAAGAGAGGATTAGAAATGCTCGACTACTGACTAATTTCGATAATAAAATGTAAATTTGAATGGTGCATGCAAATTGTATGCACAACGCTACTTTTTGTGTTTATTGCATAGGCATAAAATAAATGAGTATACGATAATATGATGAATTATAGAAAAATCTCATTGTGTCTATATATCATTACAAGATATGATTAACCATATGGTTAATCATATCTTGTAATGTCGCATTTTATAAATAATAGAAAACATGAAATCAGTAAAATCAGCACATTCTTAAAAAAATGCATATTTAATGTGCCTATAATGTAATATATTACACTAAACTATATAAGAATTAGAAATAAAACCTTTATTCTTGATTTGTATTCAACGGCTTGATTTAAATAAACGTTATTAATAATTATATGGTTATTAAATCGTTTAAAAAATACAGGCGTTTTAATATAAATAACAATATATAGAATCATATTGTCATTTCAGAATCAAGCGAAAAATTAAATCAAATGGAGAAAAAGTTCTTTCAAAGTGCCCATATTTATCTTGGTTTTAAAGGAACTGGTGTTTCCTTTAAAACCAAAAAAATGCCGTTCCTTTTAAACCAACGACTGCTCCGTTCGTATATTTTAAAGCTCTTTCATAGAATTGAAGATGGCATTTTTATGCACTAAGCAATTGTTTTATACAAACACATCGCATAATCTTGCAATAAATTATACATTTTTTTGCTATTTATTAGATTTCATAGACTTTGACTACCTTGGCTATTCTTAAAAAATAGAACATAAAGAAGTATGAAAACAGCTATAAATTCATTACTCCCAAGCAATCACGTTGACCAATGCCCAGCCATTGAAAATAACAATGGGGGAAGATACACAAAAATTGGATGAAGTTGTTGTTACTGCTTTGGGTATCAAACGTTCTGAAAAAGCACTTAGCTATAATGTGCAGAAAGTTAACAATGATGCTTTAACTTCCGTAAAGGATGCTAACTTCGTCAATAGTCTAAACGGAAAAGTGGCTGGTGTGAATATACAACGCAGTGCTTCCGGTGTAGGAGGTAGTACTCGTGTTACAATGCGTGGTAACAAATCTATTAGCGGAGATAACAATGTTCTATATGTAGTTGATGGTGTACCAATTGGTAATCAAGCTGACAGAACTGGCGACGGAACAGGATTCGGAAGCGGCAGAACTTCAGGTGAAGGTATCGCCAATTTCAATCCGGATGATATTGAAAGTGTGTCAGTATTGACTGGACCGTCTGCTGCAGCATTGTATGGAGCAAGTGCAGCAAATGGAGTAATCTTAATCAATACGAAGAAAGGCGAAGCTGGAAAAATGCGTATAGATGTATCTTCTTCAGTAGAGTTTATGACACCGCTCACAATGCCTAAATTCCAAAAATAGATATGGAATATCAGGAAACTATTATTCGTGGGGAGATAAACTGGAAAATCAATCATCGTATGATCCTAAAGACTTCTTTGAATTAGGGGCAACCTTTAATAATTCATTTAATCTTTCAACCGGAAACGATAAGAATCAGACTTATTTTTCGATTGCTGCTGTAAATTCTGATGGTATTGTCCCCAATAACAAGTACCACCGTTACAATGTGACATTGAGAAATACTGCTAAATTCTTGAATGATAAGCTGACATTAGATGCATCTGCAAGTTATATACGTGAGTATTATAACAATATGATTTCTTATGGAACTTATTTTAATCAATTGTTGGCGCATACTTATATCCGCGCGGTGAAGATTTTGAGAAAGAGAAGTATTTTGAACGCTATAATAGTGAACTCGGATATTCTCAACAGCAATGGAGTCCCGGAGATTTTTGGTATGGATATACAAAACCCATATTGGATTGCCTATCGTAATATTCGTCCGGAAGTAAAAAAAGACCGTTATATGTTATATGCCTCTTTTAAAGTACGATATTACCAACTATTTGAATGTGGCAGGTCGTGTACGTTTAGATAATACATATACTGAAAAGGAAGATAAACGTTATGCATCTACCATAAACACATATGCTAGTACAAACGGACGCTATACATACTCTAACGAGACGTTTCGACAGAAATATGCAGATATAATGGTAAACTTCGATAAACAGTTTGCTGAAATCTATCATGCTACGATCAATGCAGGAACTTCTTTCGAAGAATATGATACAAAAGGACGTGGATATGGAGGGCAGTTGCTATTAGTACCGAATAAATTTGTATATAGTAATATAGACCCGACGCAGAGCACCGCAAGTCAAACCGGTGGAGACAGCCGCAGGAGAAATTTTGCTGTATTTGCTTCTGCTGAGGTATCATGGAATTCGGCCTTATACCTAACCTTGACAGGGAGAGCCGATAAGCCTTCTCAATTGGTAAACAGTGATGATCCGTGGATTTTCTATCCTTCAGTTGGTTTGTCTGCCATCGTTACTGAACTGTTACCCAATAATATTAAAGAAAAAATTAGAGCCAACTTTAGGTTTCCTGAAAGTCAGAGCTTCCTATACAGAGGTAGGTTCGCCGATCCCTTTATACAGGATTAACTCCCGGAACTCTCACTCACGAACTTGAAGGAGGAACCTTTAAACCTTTTAAATATTATCCGATTTCCAATCTGAAAGCTGAAAGAACTCGTTCTTATGAAGTAGGTCTTGATTCCAAATGGTTTAATAATACAATAACTTTCGGAGTTACGTATTATCATTCAAATACATATAATCAGTTACTGAAAGCTACATTGGGTAGTAATTTTGAATATATGTTTGTACAAGCTGGTAATGTCCAAAATAGAGGACTTGAATTAAGTTTAGGATTTGACAAGAAATTTGGTAATTTTAATTATAGTACAACGTTCACTGCAACGACAAATAAAAAAAATAAAATTATCCAATTGGCACGCGATGTCTTGAATCCGGTAACAAATAACTTGATAGATTTAACGGATATTCAGGTTGGGCGTTTCCGTTTGAGAGAAGGAGGAGAAATTGGTACTGTATATGCAAATGAATGGCTAAAAAAGAGATGGTGATAATTATGTAGACTATCAGCCAGGTCAAGCATTAACTACAGAAACCACCACACCCTACAAGCTAGGTAGCGTGAATCCTAAATGGAATTTGGGATGGCAGCATGGATTTAGTTACAAAGGATTTAATCTTAACTTGTTGTTCACAGCTCGTATTGGAGGAATCGTAATATCTAAAACACAAGCTATGTTAGACAGATATGGAGTATCTGGAAGCATCAGCAGATGCACGTGATGCAGGTGGTGTATCATTAGGATATTTCAAAGTTGATCCAAAAACTTATTATGATGCAGTTTCTAATTTGGATGCCTACTATACATACTCAGCAACTAATGTGAGATTGCAGGAAGCCAGACTAACTTATACTTTCCCCAATAAATGGTTTAAAGGAACTGTTAATAATTTGAGCTTGTCAGTATACGGTACTAATTTATGGATGATATACAATAAGGCCCCTTATGATCCTGAACTAACAGCTTCCACTGGTACTTTTGGTCAAGGATACGATTACTTTATGTTACCCAGCCAGTCTACTTATGGATTGAGTTTGAAATTTGGATTCTAAAATAAATAAAGGAATTGAATATGAAAAAATATATAATTCTGCTTTTGGCACTTTGTTCTATGTCAGCTTGTGATTATGAAGCTGTCAATACCAATCCTTACGGTGTCTCCGATGGGGAATTAGGTCCTCTTAAATATGGTGCCCGTTTCATGAATATGCAGCAAAGAGTGATCCCTATAGGTTCACCTAGTTTGACAACTGGACCTGGAAATGATTTACAAAATACTGATTTGATATCTTCTGGTAACTATATTGGTTATTTTGGCAATAATAATAATTGGGGATTTAATAATGAGGCTAATTGGAATTTTACAGATAGTAGAATGAATTATGCATATCAGAACTTTTACTCGCAAATCTTTTTTTGCCCTGGAATGAAATATATGAAATCGCTAAAGATTCGGATTCCCCATCAGAACAAGCTATATTGGAGATTGCTAATATTGTCAGAAATATAGCATGGTTGCGAGCTACAGACGTTTTCGGTCCTATTGCTTATAACTCAGCAGGTGATGGAAGTATTGCGCCAAAATTCGACAGCCGAGGAAGTTGTTTACAGAAGCATGCTGGCTGATCTGTCAAAATCAGTAGAATTGCTGAATACAATATCTTATAGTGTGATGGCTCAGTACGATTTGATATACAATGGCAATGTTCAAAACTGGGTAAAACTGGCTAACTCATTAATGTTGAGAATAGCTGTCAGAGTACATTTTATAGATGAGACTTTGGCTAAAGAATATATTACGAAAGCATTAGATCCTAAAAATGGCGGTGTTATCGAAGATATTTCAAGTGAAGCAAAGATCAAAAAGTTCTGATAAAATGCCATTGCTGAATTCAATGTTAGCATCTGTCAATGAATATAACGAAACAAGAATGGGCGCCACTATTTGGGGATATTTGGATGGATATAAAGACCCTAGGTTAAGTGCATATTTTACTGAAGGAACATATGGTTCTGGCAGTTGGGCGCAAACAGGTTATTTTCCGGTTGCACCGACGAATAGTAAATCTAAATCGGAAACCTCATATTCTGCAAAATTTGCATCGCGTCCGAAAGTAGATTCTAATTCTCCTTTATATTGGTTCAGAGCATCCGAAACTTATTTTCTGAAAGCAGAAGCTGCTCTATACCATTTGGATAGGTGGTGACCCCAAAACGTTCTATGAACAAGGAATAAATATTTCATTTCAAGAGCAAGGAGTCAGTGGAGTTGCCACATACCTGTCAGGAACAGGTAAAACCAACCGGACTCACTGGTAGTAATTACAAATATGGCACTTATAACCATGATTTAAGCATTGGAAATACTTCACCCAAATGGGATGATTACACAGGAAATTTGAGTAAGCAAGAAGAACAGTTACAGAAAATTATTACGCAAAAATATCTGGCACTATATCCGAACGCTGTGGAAGCCTGGACCGAATATCGCAGAACCGGTTTCCCATATTTAATGAAACCTATGGATGAAGCTGCTCCTGGAAGAATTGGCGCCTCAATAGAAGATTGCAGAGTTCCTGAACGCTTTAGATTTGCTCCTACAGCCTATAATTCCAATCCTAATATGGCTGAAATTCCAACATTGCTGGGAGGTGGAGATATAGGAGCTACTAAATTATGGTGGGTACGTTCAAACCCAGGCCCAAACAACCTAATCAGTAATAATGATATTCATTTTTAAGAAAAAAGAAAATTATGAAATTATTAAAGTATTTGTGTATAGGTATATCTGCCTTAAGTATACTAAGCTGTTCTGACTGGACATCTGAAGAAAGAGAGGTTTTTGAGAATCAAGAAGGAATGCACCGTCTGATTCCCCTAATAGAAGCCCAAACCGAAGAAGATCTTACACCGACCATGCGTGAATATTTCGCTCAAATAAGAGAATATAGAAAAACTCCTCATGTGAAAGGCTTTGGTTGGTTTGGTAACTGGACTGGAAAAGGAAACAACGCTCAAAATTATTTGAAGATGTTACCCGATAGTGTAGATTTTGTATCTCTCTGGGGAACAAGAGGTTACCTTTCTGATGAACAGAAAGCAGATTTTGAAATTCTTCCAGGAAGTGAAAGGAGGAAAGGCATTATTATGTTGGATTATTCAAGATTTGGGAGATCAGCTGACTCTAAAGGATTGAGAATGCAACGCAATATTGGGTAGAAGAAAAGGGACAAGGAAACTTCATTGAAGGAGTAAAAGCATATGCAAATGCTATTTGTGATAGTATTGAAAAGTACAATCTTGATGGTTTTGATATTGACTACGAACCTGGATATGGACATTCCGGAACTTTAGCAAACTACCAGACAATCAGTCCTAGCGGTAATAATAAGATGCAGGTTTTCATTGAAACTTTAAGTGCCCGTCTACGTCCTGCTGGAAGAATGTTAGTTATGGATGGTCAGCCGGATCTCTTTATCTACAGAAACTTCAAAATTGGTTGATCATTATATCTATCAGGCATACTGGGAATCAAGTACTAGTTCTGTAATTTATAAAATAAATAAACCGAATCTGGACGACTGGGAGCGTAAAACAATTATTACCGTAGAATTTGAACAAGGGTGGAAAAACTGGTGGTATAACTTATTATACAAGTGTACGTCCTGAATTGAACAGCATGGAAGGGAATCAGATTCCTTGACTATGCAACACTCGATTTGCCCAGTGGTAAGAGAATAGGTGGTATAGGCACTTATCATATGGAGTATGACTACCCGAATGACCCTCCTTACAAATGGTTGAGAAAAGCCTTGTATTTTGGTAATCAGGTATATCCTGGTAAGTTCGATTAATATTAAAGAATGACTATTATGAAAAAGAATATTTATTTAGCTGTTCTGTTATTCTTAACAGGTTGTCAAAATGAGTTATATAAAAATCCTTTGGATGATTTTCAAAGTGAGCAAGGAGTATATATAGCTAATAACGGCGTATTACAAAGCTTTGTGGAAGAAGGCAAAGATGTGGAAATTAAAAGGGCTGCAAGTAGCTTTAGCTGTTCAAGATACTAAAGAAATAAAAAGTTACATTGGAGGCTGGTAATCAAGCTCAGTTAGATGCTTATAATGCTAAAAATGGAACTAACTATATAGTACTTCCTAAAGAGATGTATGAGATCTCACAGAAAATAACATTTATGCCTCTTTATGCAATGATGGATGTTCCTATTTCTTTGAAGAATGTAAAATTCTCACTAGAAGGTAACTATGCTTTGCCTATACGTATTACAGGAGGTGACGTGAATATTATCAGAGGGCAAGAAGAGACTTTACTTGTACTTGAGCAAAGAGTGAATACAAAAGCGCTCCGGATAAGTACAAGTGGAAGTGGTTCGGGGAGCGAGGATGATAAAATGTTCCCTAACGATTTCAAAGTTGATCAATGGACAATGGAAGTTATGGTCAACAGGGCTAGTTACAAAAGTAACAATCGTTCTATTTGTGGAACTAAATTGGTTGCCAATGCTGGTCCCATGGATGAGATTTATACTCGTTTCGGTGATGTAACTATTAACCCTAATCAATTACAAATTAAGACGGGAAGCTCTCAGATTGATGTTCCCGCTGACAAATTCTCTGCACAGCCTGACACTTGGTATATGTTAGCTTTCGTATATGATGGTCAAAAGAATTATGTATACGTGAACGGAGTGCTGGTTGCTGACCGGGAAATCAGAACAGGTCCTTATGGATTGATTGGCTTTTGGATTGGTGGTTCAAACGAGCTGATTCGTGAGGTTCGTTTTTGGAAAACGGCCAGAACTTCGCAAGAGATAGCTTCGAATATATGGAAGATGGTAAATCCTGACGATGACAATTTACTGCTTTATTATCCATTGAATGGGAAGAAGAGGGATAGTGCTACCGGAGAAATTACAGAGGATGAGACTCTGCTTTGGGACTGGAGTAAGAATGGTAAGAATTTTTTACCCAAGCCATCAAGTTATTCTTTTGATGATAACAAAGGGAACGGGTTTATATTCCCACCGCAAGAATAGCAACAAACTACAATAAATTGTACATATAGAAAAGGCTGCCTTTGGAATGAGGCAGCCTTTGTTTTTACTATATATTGTAAATAATAACAACATAAATAAAGAGACAGAACTATCCACTCAACAATTCATATATTTACACAAATATATACAAATTATCAAATACAAATATCAATGGTTATATTTAGTATGAGATGTTCTTCTCTCATACTACTCCGCATATCTCCCAATCAATCACGCTTGCCAACGCCCAACCCCTAAAAGTCACAATGGGTGAAGACACGCAAACCTTGGACGAAGTAGTAGTTACTGCGTTGGGTATCAAACGTGAACAAAAAGCGTTGAGTTATAATGTACAGCAAGTAAAGGGAGAAGCTTTAACAGCGGTGAAAGATGCCAACTTTATCAATTCGCTTGCAGGTAAAGTAGCCGGTGTGCAGATAAGCAGCGGTGCTACAGGTGCCGGTGGTGCTACACGTGTTGTAATGCGTGGTATGAAGTCATTGACCAAGAATAACAATGCTTTATATGTGATTGACGGTGTACCTATGTTTAACACAGGTTCAAGTGGTGGTGACGGTCAGTACGGATCAATGGGTGGTTCTGATGCAGTAGCAGACTTAAACCCGGACGATATAGAAAGTATAAGTATGATGACCGGACCGTCAGCTGCTGCCCTTTATGGCTCTGCCGCAGCCAATGGAGTAGTCTGGTTAACACAAAGAAAGGGAAAAAAAGAAAAGATATCACTTACTGTTTCCAATAGTACGACCTTCTCCAAGGCATATATTATGCCTGAGATGCAGAACAGATACGGAACAAGTTCAGGCTTGTTCAGCTGGGGAGATCTGACAGATAAAAGATATGATCCGAAAGACTTCTTCAATACCGGTAGTAATATCATAAACTCCATTACATTATCGACAGGAAGCGATAAAAATCAGACTTACTTCTCAGCTTCCACGACAAATTCAGATGGTATTTTACCAAATAACAGCTACAACCGCTATAACTTTACCGCACGCAATACAACTAACTTCCTGAATGATAAGCTGACACTGGATATCGGTGCGCAATATATCATACAGAATAATACCAATATGGTATCTCAGGGACAATATTACAATCCCCTACCCGCTTTGTATCTGTTTCCACGCGGAGATAATTTTGATGAAATCCGCCTGTACGAACGTTACGATACAAATTACGGATTTATGAAACAATACTGGCCTTATGGCGACGGCGGACTGTCTTTGCAGAATCCTTACTGGACTCAAAACCGCATCAGACGTACCTCTGACAAAAAACGCTATATGCTGAATGCCTCTCTGAAATGGAAAGTTACAGACTGGTTAAATATCACCGGACGTGTCAATTTGGACAACTCGGATTATCGTAACAAAAACAGAAAAAATACGCTTCAACACTTGCCACTTTCTGCTCTGTCAATGGTGGTTTTGAAGATGCTATGCGTCAGGAACGTTCTTTATATACCGATTTAATGGCTACTGTTGATAAAACATTCGGAGATTTCCGTCTGAATACCAATATAGGTATGTCACTTTATCACACTTCCATGCAGACAATCGGCTTTGCTGGTGACCTGATTATACCTAACTTCTTTGCACTGAATAATATTAATTACGCTGCAAACTATAAACCACTACCTGACGGATACGATGACGAAGTACAAAGTATATTCGCTAATGTCGAATTAGGATGGAGAAGTCAACTTTACCTCACGTTGACCGGACGTAATGACTGGGATTCCAAACTGGCTTTCGCCACTCAGTCTTCATACTTCTACCCTTCTGTCGGCTTATCGGCCGTACTGACGGAAATGTTCGCTCTGCCTAAAATCATATCTTATGCAAAAAGTACGTGGTTCTTACACAGTTGTAGCCTCTTCTTTCGACCGCTACCTGACTAACCCGGGATATGAATATAACAGCCAGACTCACAACTGGGCAAACCCGACAGTTTACCCGATGGACAATCTGAAACCGGAGAAAACCAAATCATGGGAAATCGGTCTGAACTTGAAGTTCTGGGAAAACCGCTTCAATCTGGACGCAACCTATTATCGTTCCAATACTTTAAACCAGACATTTAAAGTAGATATTCCCTCTTCCTCCGGATATAATAAGGCAATCGTTCAGACTGGTAATGTACAAAACCAGGGGAATCGAACTGGCGCTCGGCTTCACCGACGAATGGGCAGGATTCAGATGGGCATCAAATGCTACTTTCACTCTGAACCGCAACAAGGTAAAACGTCTGGCAGGCGGTAGCACCAACCCCTGTAACGGGCGAACTGATTGATATGCCAAACATGCCTGTAGGATGGCTTGGTAAAGAGAATGTAGCTCCCCGAGTAATCGTGACAGAAGGAGGTACAATGACCGACATATACGTGTACAATGAATTAACCAAAGATATTAACGGAAATATAAAAGTGGATGCTCAAACCGGAGGACTTAGTATGCATACGGCAGAGACTCCTACCAAAGTCGGAAATTTGAACGCTAACTATAATTTAGGCTGGACCAACAATTTCACTTACAAAGGAATCAATCTGGGAGTCGTACTTTCCGCACGTGTAGGTGGTCTGGCATACTCAGCCACGCAAGGTGTTCCTGGACTACTATGGCGTATCAAGTATCACGGCAAATGCACGTGACAATAAAGGTGTACCAATGAATAACGGAAAAGTAGATACACAGAAATACTATCAGACCATCGGTACCGGTGAAGGCGGTTACGGAAGATACTATTTATACAGTGCCACCAATGTCCGTCTTCAGGAACTCAGTCTTAGCTATACACTTCCCAAGAAATGGCTGAACAATGTAGCCAATGTAACCTTCGGGCTTGTAGGACGCAACCTGTGGATGATCTATTGCAAAGCACCGTTTGACCCTGAATTGTCTGCTTCTACATCCAGTAACTACTATATGAATGTGGACTACTTCATGCAACCGAGCATGCGCAATATAGGATTTAATGTAAAAGTACAATTCTAAATTAATGAGAAAATTATTATGAAGAAATATCTAAGAAATATAACAGTCGGTACTGCTTTGGTATTAGTTGCCGGGAGTTGTACCGGTAATTTTGAAGAATACAACACCAATCAACAATTCCAGATTCATGAAGCTGACCCTTCTACTTTGATGAAGTCAATGATTGAGACGATTGTAAACATTCAACAGAATGACTCGCAGATGATGGATCAGATGGTCGGTCAGTTAGGAGGCTATCTGACATGTGCGAATGTATGGAGCGGCACTAACTTCGGCACATTCAATCAAAGTGATGCCTGGAATGCAGGTCCCTGGAATACTAATTTCGAGAAAATATACGGTAATTTCTTCCAGATACAGGAAGCAACTAATGAAAGCGGGCACTATTATGCTTTTGCACGTATGATACGGGCCATAACCATGCTGCGTGTTGCCGATTGTTACGGTCCGATGCCCTACAGTCAAGTGAAAAAAGGTAACTTCTATGTAGCTTATGACACAGAAGAACAAGTCTATAAGAATATAATGGAAGATTTTGCAAGCGCTGCCAACGTACTCTATAACTATTACAAAGATACCAATGGTAACGCACCGCTCGCCAGCAACGACCCTGTATTCAGCGGCAATTATGCTAACTGGGCAAGACTCGCAAATTCCATGCGACTGAGGGTGGCTATCCGCATCAGTACAGCATATCCGGAGATGGCAAAAAGAAAATGCGGAAGCTGCCGCATCTCATGAAGCCGGACTGATCGAAGCAAATAATGACAATGCCATGATGGATTGCGGCTCGCAGACAAACCCTTACCAATTGGCAGCTGTAAGCTGGGGTGATTTGCGTGTCAATGCCAATATCGTTGATTACATGAACGGATACGGTGATCCGCGTATGTCTAAATACTTCAACCATTCAACATTCACTGGTCACACTCAGGAATATGTAGGCATGCGCTCCGGAGAAGATGGTTTTGCCAAAAGTGACGTTGCAGGTTATTCCATACCGGCCATCACAGGAACTTCAAAGCTATTGGTATTCTGCGCTGCTGAAACAGCATTCCTCCGTGCGGAAGGCAAACTGAAGAACTGGTCTGTCGGCAATAAATCGGCTAAAGGAGTACTATGAAGAAGGAATCAAACTCTCCATGGAACAGTACGGCACAACAATGCCTGACAATTATCTGACAAATACCGAAAAACCGACAGTATCACATAATAATGATCCCAGAGGCCATGCATATACCATCTCCAACACCGTTGCCGTTGCATGGAATGACAACAATGAAGAAGAAAATCTTCAGCGTATCATTACTCAGAAATGGATAGCCAACTATCCGTTGGGACTGGAAGCATGGGCTGAATATCGCCGTACCGGTTATCCGGAACTCTATCCTTGCATCGACAATCTGTCTCCATCAGGAGTAGACAGCAAGCGTGGTATGCGTCGTCTGAGATTCCCTTACACGGAAGTACAGAACAACCATTCCAATTATCAGCAAGGTGTTTCGTATCTGAAAAATGGTGGTCCGGATAATGAAGCCACAGATTTGTCGTGGGGAAAAACTAATTAATATAACCTCCTAACTAGAATTAATATGAAAAAGAATTATTTACTATATTTTTTATTGTTAGCGTTGAGCACCCCAATATGGGTGAGCTGTAATGACTGGACAGAATCAGAAGCAAAAGATTACTTCGAAGGTCCTTCAGAAGAATACTATGCAGCCCTGCGCGCATATAAAAAGTCTGATCATCCCAAAGCTTTCGGATGGTTCGGCAACTGGACAGGCGAAGGCGCTTCATTAGTAAACAGCATGGCAGGAATCCCGGATAGCGTGGATGTCGTTTCCATCTGGGGGAATTGGTCGAATATTACAGAAGCGCAAAAGAAGGATCTCAAGTTCTGTCAAGAAGTAAAAGGAACTCGCTTCACCATGTGCTTTATCATCACTTCGGTAGGTACACAGATCACTCCACAACATATATATGACAATTGGGAGTCAATGGGATTCGCAAGCCAACAGGAAGCTGTTAATGATTTCTGGGGCTGGCCTTCGGACGAGTTCTGATAAAGAAGCCGTCGAAGCATCTATCCGCAAATATGCAAATGCTATCCGCTGATACGATCAACAAATACGGCTATGACGGATTCGATATCGACTACGAACCAAACTATGGTAATAAAAGGTAACATTGTGGACGACGATGACAGAATGTTCATATTCGTAGACGAACTTGGCAAACACTTCGGTCCTAAATCGGGAACCGGCAAGTTATTGATCATTGACGGCGAACCGCAAAGTATAAAGAACAGACCCGATGTAGGCCCTTACTTTGATTACTTTATCATTCAGGCCTATAAACCCGGTAATGACAACAATCTGGACAAACGTCTGATAGACGGTGGTGTAGCAGGTCGGGACTCGTTCAGACTTACGGTAGCGTAATGTCCGGAAGAGCAAATCACAAAGATGACCATCATGACCGAAAACTTTGAGGCTGTAGATGCTGCTATGGATGGCGGATATCCTTATACCGACCGTTATGGCAACAGCATGAAATCTTTGGAAGGAATGGCACGCTGGCAACCGAAAAATGGTTTCCGTAAAAGGCGGAGGGTAGGAAGCTATCATATGGAAGCAGAGTATCCGACAAATCCGGAATACAAGAATCTACGCAAAGCTATCCAGATTATGAATCCTTCTACCAAACCGTTAATTAAATATTAATTCACTATGAAACAGATTAAAAACATAAGAAACTTCTTGTTGATATCGCTTATCGCAGGCGGTACATGGATCGGCTGTGACGATGCGAATTATAGTACATTGGACACGCACGTCTTCTTCGAAGAAGCTTTAACTGCAACAAGCACCAAAGTGACTGTTATGGGCAGCGGTGAAACCAATGTCACACTGAACGCGCATATCAGCAATACACAACAGAAAGACAACAGCTATAGTCTGGCAATAGATCAGGCTGCTCTTGACGCATACAACAAGGCTAATGGTACAAACTACATCGCATTACCGGAAACCCATTACACCCCTTCCGGACAATATTACGATTAAGGCAGGTGCTTATAATGCAGATCCTATTTCCATACATATCAAAGCATTCTCCGAGGAAATGAATGCATCCGGTGAATCATATGCTTTACCCGTACGCCTGGTAGCCAAACAAGGTAGTATTGATGTAATGCCTGTTACCGGCAGCTTGGTGATTCTTGCCAATAGTATCATGGAATTTTCCGCCCGCAATTTGTCGGAAGTACAGAACTCGTAGCCAAGAAATTCTCTGAAGCTCCTGAAACCTACAACGAGTTTACTGTCGAAGTTCGTTTCAGGTAAGCAATACTGCCAATCGTAACCGTGCAGTATTCAGCACATCCGGCAGCGACGGCAAGAGCTTGTTATTGCGTTTCGAAGATCCGCAAAGCGACAATAGTGACCACAAAGCTCACTCATTAGTTCAGATTCAGACTCATGAAACCTATCTGAATCCGACCTACTCTTTCGAACCTAATAAGTGGCAACATCTTGCTGTGACATACAACGGTTCTAAATATCGTATCTATATTAACGGTAAAGACGGAGGTTCAAAAGACGTTGCCGGCGGGCCTTGTATATTTGGTAATATGAGTTGGTTCAGTGGCGGTAGCTGGTGGAGCGGATGTAAAATCTTGGTAAGTGAAGCCCGTATCTGGTCTGTATGCCGGTCGGAAATTCAGATTCAGAACAACATGACTATCACAAGTCCAAAATCTCCGGGATTAGAAGCTTATTGGAGATTCAATGAAGGTAAAGGTAATGTATTTGAAGATGCTACCGGTAAAGGGCATACTATTACCACAACAGTCACTCCTGTGTGGATAGATAAGATTCTGTCTACAGATGAAGCTACTCCATGGAAATAAAATGATGGTACAATTTTAATATAGTTACTATGAATAAAGTATTTCAATCAATAATCATTACACTCATGAGTGCAATGATCCCTTTCTTCTCATCTTGCAGCGATGATGATTCGGTCAACGAATGGGATATGAGCTATGTTTCTTTATTGCCGGCAGATTATTTGAGACCGACTCCTTCGTTTACACTAAAGCATGTGGAAGAAAGAAGGTATTGAAGGCAGTGTTGAGTTTCAGTTTATGGCTACAACACAAAAAGCTGTTACCCAGGATATAAATGTAAATATTGACGCTACCTGTGATGGAATCTCAGCAGATAAGATCAACTTAACTTCCAAAACAGCCGTAATAAAGGCAAATGCTACAGCTTCAGAACCTATTACCTTAAGTATTACGGACTGGGATGAGTTGGAAAGTATCAAAGGAGAGGCAAACTATACTCTGAGAATAAAAATAACAGGTATAGAATCAACAGCAACAGATGTTGCCAATGCAGCATACTATCAGGAGATAGTACTGAAAATCTCTAAAAAGCGCTGAAAGGAAAAAGGAGAATGTACTGCTCACCAATGCTAAAGACTGGATCTTCACCTTTATGGAAGGAGTAGAAAATCCTGAATCAAACTCGGTCGCAGGAACAGGAAGCAGTGATGTTGCGACCAACGGAATACCTTTCTGGTTGACTGTTGACCTAAAAACAGTGAAAACTCTGACAGGCATTCAAACCAGACATTGGGGAGCTGGATATGCTCCTACGAAAGTCGAGATATTCACATCTGAAGATGGCGAAAAATGGGTATCCATCGGTCAATGGACTACAAAGGGAGGAACTCAGACTATCACATTTGAAGAAAGTGTCAAAACACGCTATCTGAAGTATCAGATGATCACTGTTCCCAGCCGTGTAGATATTACAAGGTTCTATATTTATGCATGGTAATAAGCGTATGGAATAAGTTTTTCCATCAATTAAATATCGGACAAGAGCAGACTTACAAGAAAAATGTATAAGTTTGCTCTTGTTTTTATATAGAGCTACAATCCACCTTTAGCAAACATAAATTAGATAAAATGAAAAAACATCATCTATTAGGAGTCATTCTTTTATGCAGTGGACTATTTTCCTATTCTTCAGGAGTTATTCAGCAGGCAAACTACGAAGTTATTCCTCTGCCTCAGGAAATCAAAATTACGACCGGAAGCTTTGTACTAAATGACCGTACTTCCATCGTCTATCCGAAAGATAACAAAGAAATGCAGCAAAATGCAAATCTGTTGGCGGAATACATTCATCAGATGTCCGGCAAAAAGCTGAAAGTCATTGACGAGCCAGTCACTTCAAACGCAATAATCTTAGCAACAGGTCTGAATGCAGACAATGCCGAAGCATATCAACTAAAAAGTAACCCAAGACAACGTAACCATCACAGGTACTTCAGAAGCAGGAACTTTTTATGGCATACAGACTTTACGGAAGTCACTCCCAATTACAAACAAAGGAGACATAAGCCTTCCTGCTGCCGAAATTAACGACTATCCACGTTTCTCCTATCGCGGAGTACATTTAGATGTTTCACGCCATTTCTTCCCGGCCGACTCTGTCAAACACTTTATTGATATGATGGCTTTACACAATATCAACCGTCTTCATTGGCATCTGACCGATGATCAGGGATGGAGAATTGAAATCAAAAAAACGTCCGGAGTTGACCACTATCGGTTCCAAAAGCTCGGAGACAGTCATCGGACATAATTCCGGAGAATATGACGGCATTCCCTATAGTGGTTTTTATACACAGGATGAAGCTAGGGAGATTGTAAAAAATATGCAAAGGAACGCCATATCACAGTAATACCGGAAATTGACCTTCCGGGACATATGCAGGCTGCGCTTGCTGCTTACCCCGAATTGGGTTGCACGGGCGGCCTCTATGAAGTATGGAAAATGTGGGGAGTATCAGAAGATGTGCTCTGTGCAGGAAATGACAAGACACTGACATTTATAGAAGATGTCCTGAATGAAATTATAGATATTTTCCCATCCGAATATATTCATGTCGGTGGTGATGAATGCCCGAAGGTACGTTGGGAGAAATGCCCGAAATGTCAGGCACGTATCAAGGAACTGGGGCTAAAAGCCGATAAAGGTCACACAGCCGAACAAAGACTTCAGAGTTATATCATAAATTATGCGGAACAGTTTCTTAACGGCAAAGGACGTCAGATCATTGGCTGGGAAGAAATACTGGAAGGAAGGACTGGCACCCAATGCCACTGTCATGTCATGGAGGGGCATAGAAGGAGGAATTGAAGCAGTGAAGCATAAACACGACGCAATCATGACACCCAGTTCATTCCCCTGTACTTCGATTACTATCAGACCATGGATACAGACAATGAACCGCCTGCTATCGGAGGGTATGTACCTTTAGAAAAGGTATATAGCTACGAACCGGTTCCTCAGATACTCACTCCTGAAGAAGCTAAGCATATCGTGGGCGTACAAGCCAATTTATGGACGGAATATATCCCTACTTATAGTCAGGTAGAATATATGGAACTACCCCGTATGGCCGCATTATCAGAAATACAGTGGACTATGCCGAAGAAAAAAGAATATGCGGATTTCCTGAAACGATTGCCCGGACTGATCGCTGTCTATGACATCAATCAATATAACTATGCCAAACATATCTTCCAGGTAAAGTCCCAATATATCCCTGATACCGAAGCCAACGTATTGAATGTTGTCTTATCTACTATTGATAATACTCCGGTCTACTATACACTCGATGGCAGTGAACCTACAGCCAGTTCCAATATATACACGGACACGCTGAAAATCGGTCAAAGCTGCACACTGAAAGCAATCACTATCCGTCCCAATGGCAGTAGTGCTGTGTTGAAAGAGGATATCAAATTCAACAAAGCCACCATGAAGCCGATCACCATGCAGCAGCCCATCAATGAAAAGTATAAATTCGAAGGAAAGAATACACTCATTGACGGACTGGCAGGAAGCAGAAATTACCGTACCGGACGATGGATTGCCTTCTATCAGAACGATCTTGAAGCACTGATTGACCTGCAACAGGAGACTCCGATAAGCAAAGCATGGGTACGCACCTACGTAGAAATAGGAGAAGAAATTCTTGATTTACGCGAACTTTCCGTAGCCGTATCAAACGATGGGAAAGACTACAAAGAAGTAAAATCCGAAGTTTACCCCGCCGTCAGTAAGGAAGATAAGAATGGCATCTATACCCATGAACTTTCTTTCGATACAGTGCAGGCACGTTATGTAAAAATAACAGCCCGTCCGGAATATAACATACCGGCATGGCATTGGGGTAAAGGAAGACCGGCATTTATATTCGTAGATGAAATAGGGCTGGAATAAAACTTAAAAGGTATGTCGCTGGGCGACATACCTTTTTTTAACATTCTCTTTATCCTCTTTATTTTTTAGACAATCGAATAATCCGTCCTTCCTTCTTATAGCTGAAGTGATTTGTATGCATCAATACATTCAATATTTCGTCCGGAAGATTATCAGTAGAGAATTCACCGGTAAACCGTTCGGTCTTCAGACTTTCGTCATCATACACAAACTTCAAAGTCATACAGTTTCTCCATGACATTTGTAATCTCCAGCAATGAATGTTGCTTGAATTTCAGTTTTCCGTTAATCCACAGAAGAACTTCGGGTCGGCTCGGCATATTCTATTAATTCAGCCTGATAGGTCGTTGTATTAATGTTCAACGTTTGTCCCGGTTTCAGCAGATAGCCATTATTGACGGTTCGCGGAGATTCCATTCGTACAGAACCTTGCAACAGAGTAGTCACTACCCTGTCCTCTTCTTCACGTGCCCGTACATTAAACTTTGTACCCAATACACAAGTCTTAATATGCTTCGTATTTACAATGAATGGAGCATGCTTGTCACGAGCCACTTCAAAGTAAGCCTCGCCCGACAAATCAATCTGACGATCCGTACTCCAGAAAGAGTTACGGTAAATGAGCTTCGTAGATGCATTCAGCCAAACCTTACTACCGTCCGGAAGCACTGTTTGCGCTCTCTGTCCACCGGTAGTCATCACTGTATAATCAGAAAGTTTATTGGAAAGCAATCCCCACGCAATTCCGCCTGCGAAAACAAGACCTGCCAGAAAAGCGGCTGCCGCGGACGCATAACGTCCCCATCGAACCGATATACTTCTTCGCTTGGCTTTTTTCTCCTTTTCACGTACGAGCGACTTAAACTTCGTCAGTTACGCTTCTGTGTCTACAGCATCCATCACTGCCATACGGTCGCCTACAAAAAAGGGTATAATATAGCTGCTCTAGTATTTGTCGGTTTTCCGGTGCTTCTTCACACCATAGTTCTACCTGCTGACATTCTTCGTCATTGCATCCTCCCCTCAGGTAGTTCATCAAGATAGATTCATCCATGTTCAATCATCCTTTTACTATAAAAAAATATAATACCTCTGTTATTAATACAGTTGGCAGCGCAAATATACTAAACTAAAAAAGAAAAAAATATTTTCTCCCGTTTTATTTTGTTTCTTTCATTGCTTTCATTATTTTTGCTCTGCATAAAAAATAATGAAGAATGCAACAACCTCCTATATACCTAGATATTAACAATAATAAATCTATCATCAATGCCTTGAAAGCAGGCGAAGAATATGTATTCGACGCTGTCTACAGGCATTATTTCCGTAGATTGTGCGCCTTTTGTTCGCAATATGTCAGCGAGCAGGAGGAGATTGAGGAGATTGTACAGGACACGATGATGTGGTTATGGGAAAACCGCTGTAACCTTATGGAAGAGCTTACATTGAAAAAACGCTTCTCTTTACTATTGTCAAAAACAAAGCTCTGAACCGTATTTCCCATTTCGAGATCAGACGAAAAGTACATCAGGAGATTACAGAAAAATTCGAGAAAGAATTCGACAATCCTGACTTTTATCTGGAAAATGAGTTGTTCCGCCTTTTATGAGAATGCTCTGAAACAGCTTCCCAAAGATTATCGGGAAGCATACGAAATGAATCGTAATCACCGGATGACCCATAAAGAAATTGCAGAAAAGCTGAACGTCTCTCCCCAAACCGTTAACTATCGTATCGGACAGGCTTTAAAGCTATTACGCATTGCCCTAAAAAGACTATTTGCCTTTATTTATTCTTTATTTCGGGCTTGACATATTCAAACAATCATGAAACAATTCATATCAAAAGCATGAGTGAACTCCTAGTCTATAAAGCCTCGGCAGGTTCAGGCAAAACCTTTACTCTTGCAGTGGAATACATAAAGTTGCTGGTACTGAATCCACGTGCCTACCGGCAGATTCTCGCTGTTACCTTTACCAATAAGGCAACAGCAGAAATGAAAGAACGTATTCTCAGTCAGCTATACGGCATTCAGATCGGTGACAAAGATTCCGAGGCCTACCTGAACCGCATCAAAGAAGAAACAAAGAAGACAGAACAGGAAATACGGGAAGCCGCAGGAGTCGCCCTCGGATATATGTTGCACGACTACAGTCGTTTCCGTGTAGAGACCATCGATTCTTTTTTCCAGTCCGTCATGCGCAATCTGGCACGTGAGCTGGAACTCAGTCCGAATCTGAATATCGAACTGAACAATGCGGAAGTACTCAGTGATGCGGTGGACAGCATGATTGAGAAACTGGGGTCCCACCTCTCCTGTCCTCGCATGGCTGTTAGACTACATCAACGAACGAATAGCTGATGACAAACGCTGGAATGTATCGGATGAAGTCAAAAATTTCGGGCGCAACATCTTCGACGAAGGATATATAGAAAAAGGTGAAGGTCTCCGCCAGCGCCTCCGCAATCCGGATACCATCAAAGAATACCGCAAGCAGCTGAAAGCATTGGAAACAGAAATCCTGGAGCAAATGAAAGGATTCTATGACCAGTTTGAAGGAGAACTGGAAGGACACGCCCTTACCGCAGATGAACTAAAAAACGGTTCACGAGGAATCGGCAGCTATTTCCGTAAGCTGAACAATGGCATTCTAAGTAATGACATCCGCAATGCCACTGTAGAGAAATGCCTGGAAGATGCCAAACACTGGGCTACCAAAACATCTCCACGGTTTGCCGATATTATTGATCTTGCGAAATCCAGCCTGATGCAGATACTGGAGGATGCGGAGAAGCTGCGTTTCTAAAAACAATCTCCTGCTAAATAGTTGCCGGCTTTCCCTGCAGCATCTCAACAAGGTACAGCTTCTCGCCAATATCGACGAAGAAGTGCGACAGCTGAACCATGACAACAACCGGTTCCTTTTATCAGATACCAATGCCCTGCTCCATCAACTGGTTAAGGACGGAGATTCCTCTTTCGTGTTCGAAAAGATAGGAACCAACATCCGCAATGTCATGATCGACGAGTTTCAAGACACCAGCCGGATGCAATGGGGAAATTTCAAACAGCTCCTGCTCGAAGGGCTTTCACAAGGAGCAGACAGCCTGATAGTAGGAGACGTCAAACAGTCCATCTACCGCTGGCGAAACGGTGACTGGGGAATCTTAACGGTCTGAACGACCGCATCGAGCATTTTCCCCATCAAGGTAAAGACCTTAGCCACCAACCGGAGAAGTGAGACCAATGTCATCCGGTTCAACAACCAAATATTCACTGCTGCTGTAAATTACCTGAACGAAGTATACAAAAAACAGTTGGGCAAAGATTGCGATGATCTTCAGAAAGCCTATGCCGATGTGGTACAGGAATCTCCGCGAAGTGTACAGAAAGGATATGTCAAAGCCACTTTTCTGGAACCGGACGAAGCGCATGACTATACAGACCAGACGCTGATAAGTCTCGGTGAAGAAGTAGAGCATCTGCTTTCTTCCGGTGTACGGCTGAATGACATAGCTATCCTTGTACGCAAGAACAAAAGTATTCCCCGCATCGCGGACTACTTCGACAAAGAGTTACATTATAAAATTGTATCAGACGAAGCCTTCCGCCTCGATGCCTCTCTTGCCATCTGCATGATGATAGACGCACTGCGATTTCTATCCGACGAGAGCAATAAAATTGCACGGGCCCAACTGGCAATAGCCTATCAGAACGAAGTTCTGCAAAAGAATCTGGACTGGAACACCCTTCTGCTCCTTCCGATAGAAAACTATCTGCCGCCCGCATTTCTTGAAAAGCAGAAAGAACTCCGTCTTATGCCTCTCTACGAATTGCTGGAAGAACTATTCAGCATCTTCGAAATGAGTCACATTGAAGAACAGGATGCCTATCTGTTCGCCTTTTTCGATGCAGTGACGGATTATCTGCAAAGTAACTCTTCCGAGCTCGACGGTTTTATCCGCTACTGGGATGAGACGCTGTGCAGCAAAACCATTCCCAGCGGTGAAGTGGAAGGTATCCGAATCTTCTCCATCCACAAATCCAAAGGATTGGAATTTCATACAGTACTCCTTCCCTTCTGCGACTGGAAACTGGAGAATGAAACGAATAACCAACTGGTATGGTGTGCCCCTCAGGAAGCTCCGTTCAATGCCATGGATATCCTTCCCATCAATTACTCGACACAAATGGCCGAATCTATCTATGGGAACGATTATCTGCTGGAACGTCTTCAACTGTGGGTAGACAATCTCAACCTGCTTTATGTAGCCTTCACCCGTGCCGGAAAGAATCTGATCATCTGGAGCAAGAAAGGCCAAAAAGGAACTATGTCCGAACTGTTGGCCAATACACTGCCTGTAGTTGCCCCTCAAAGAAGGCCTCGACTGGGAGGAAGATTGCTATGAACAAGGAGAACTCTGTCCTTCGGAAGAAGAAAAAGCAAAAAACTTCGACTAATAAACTGACTCAGAAGCCAGATAAGTTGCCTGTCCACATGGAGTCCATGCGTCATGAGATTGAATTCCGTCAATCCAACCGCTCCGCCGATTTCATTCAGGGGATCGAGGAAGAAGAATCGGATGACCGTTTCATTCACCGCGGACGTATGCTGCACACGCTATTTTCTGCCATAGAAACAGCAGAAGATATTGATCCGGCTATTGAGCGCCTCATTTTCGAAGGTGTCATCGCCAGCAGCGAAAAGGCCGAAGAAATACGGGAAGTAGCCCGAAAAAGCATTCTCCTCCCCGGAGATTCAAGACTGGTATTCGGGGGAATGGACCCTGTTCAACGAACATGTGCCATCATTTACAAAGAAAAAGGGGTGTTGCAAACCCGACGTCCCGACCGTGTAATGATGAAAGACGGTCAAGTAGTTGTAGTTGACTTCAAATTCGGTAAAGAGAACCTCCAATATAACAAACAGGTAAAAGGATATATGCAACTGCTTACTAAGATGGGATATAAAAATATCACCGGCTACCTGTGGTACGTAGATGAAGAGCTAATTGTAAAAGTGAAATAATGAAAGCCGCACCGCTCATAGGAATTAGCCGCCATCGGCTCAGTACTGATGGAGAGGGAGTCACTACTCTAGTGGCCTTCCATGGTTGCCCGCTGCGCTGCAAATATTGCCTCAATCCGCAATCTCTACACTCAGAAGGTATATGGAAGAACTATGACTGCGAGCAGCTTTATGAGGAAGTCCGACAGGATGAATTATACTTTCTAGCCACTAACGGAGGCATTACATTCGGAGGCGGAGAACCTTGTTTACAGAGCGATTTCATTTATGAATTCCGTCAACTCTGTGGACAGGAATGGCAGCTTTCCGTAGAAACGTCACTCAATGTAACGCAAGAGAATATAGAGAAACTAGTACCTGTTGTTGATTCTTATATCATCGATATCAAAGACATTAATAATGCCATATACCAAAAGTACACCGGAAAAGACAATGAAAAAGTCCTGCATAATCTTCAATATTTGATTGATCACGGAAAAACGAACAAATCATTGTTCGTACCCCCGTCATTCCCGCATACAATACAGAGAACGACGTCGATTATAGCATCCGTTTACTGAAAGAAATGGGAATCACCCAATTCGATCGGTTTACTTATAAAACACCTAATAATTGTCAGCCATGAAACGAGGAAAACAAACCTGCAGGATATTGAAGGATATCCGCAGACAAATAGCAGAAGCTAATGATATTGAGTTTATTACTTCCGAGTGTCAATATCAAGGTGACTGTCTAGGCACTTGTCCCAAGTGCGAAGCCGAAGTACGTTATCTGGAACAACAGCTGGAACGTAAACGGATGGCTGGAAAAGCCATAACTATATTAGGTATATCTGCCGGACTGGTAGCAATGGCACCAATGACTTCATGTAGTAGTTCTCTAATAAAGGGACTAACCAGGAAACTATCAGTGACTCTACCAATGCTAGTGTAATGTTTGGAGAAGTATGCCCGACTCCTGTAGAGGATACTATACCTATGGTAGAGAAAGATACAGTAAACAAACAAGAATTACCTGAACTACCCCAAGACATGGGATTAATTGAGATTACCCCTATATCAGGCGAAATAATAACAGTAAAAGACTCGCTTACTGAAAAAGACTCGCTTACCGACGTATTAGAAGTAGCTGCTGTCATGCCCGAATTTCCGGGAGGAGCACAAGAACTAATGAAATTCATTAGTGCAAACATAGAATATCCCGAAATAGCCCAAGGAGACATGGGACAAGGTCGCGTCATCGTTCGATTTATCGTTGACAAAGAAGGGAATATTATTCAACCTAAAGTGGTACGTAGTGTAGATCCATATTTAGATAAAGAAGCATTACGTATTGTCGGTCTTATGCCTAAATGGAAACCGGGAGAACTGGATGACGGAACGAAAGTAGCCGTCCGCTTTACGATTCCTGTAATGTTCAGGCTGCAATAAACAAATATCTAAGATAGAAAAAACTTATAATTGATATGCAATCATTTCTCCAACTAGTCGCTCATGATTTATATACCAAGATAGGAAACGATCTGTCCCGTACAGTACTCGTCTTCCCTAACAAGCGTGCCAACTTATTCTTCAACGAACATCTGGCAGGAGAATCCGACCAACCGATCTGGTCTCCTGCCGCAATGAGTATCAGCGACCTGTTCCGGAAGTTATCTGTACAGAAAGCGGGTGACCCTATCCGGTTGGTCTGCGAACTATATAAAAGTATTCCGTGAAGAAACAGAAAGTCGGGAAACACTGGACGACTTCTATTTTTTGGGGCGAGCTGCTCATCAGCGATTTCGACGATGTAGATAAAAACCTGGTAGATGCGGATAAGCTCTTCAGTAACTTGCAGGACCTGAAGAATCTGATGGACGATTACGAATTCCTTGATAAAGAGCAGGAAGAAGCAATCCAACAGTTCTTCCAAAACTTCTCTATCGAGCGCCGTACCGTACTCAAAGAGAAGTTTATCTCCCTTTGGGACAAACTGGGTACCATCTACCACCGCTACCGTGAGAACTTAGCGGAACTCGGAATAGCCTATGAAGGAATGTTCTATCGCAATGTAATCGAGCAACTCGATACCACCCGACTGAAATATGACAAATACATCTTTGTCGGCTTCAACGTGCTCAACAAAGTAGAGACCAAGTTCTTTCAGCTATTACAAGATGCGGATAAAGCCATGTTCTACTGGGATTACGATCTCTTTTATACCAAGCAAATAGCCAAACACGAAGCCGGAGAATTCATCAACCGTAATCTGAAACGATTCCCGAATGAATTGCCCGAAAGTTGTTTCGACACTCTACGGAAGCCGAAGAACATACGCTATATCTCCGCTTCTACCGAGAACGCGCAAGCCCGCTTTCTTCCGGAATGGGTACAAAGTACTCTTTCCACTGCCAACGAAGAAAAAGAGAACGCCGTAGTCCTCTGCAACGAAGCCCTGCTGCTTCCCGTACTCCACTCCATCCCGCAAGAAGTGAAGAACGTCAACATCACGATGGGTTTCCCGCTTGCACAAACTCCGGTATACAGCTTTATTAATGCCGCTATGGAATTACAAACGAACGGCTACCGTACCGCTACCGGACGTTTCACCTACGAAACCGTATCCGCTATACTGAAGCACCCATATACCCGTCAGCTATCCATCAACGCTGAACCTCTGGAACGGGAACTGACCAAGACTAACCGCTTCTACCCGCTCCCTTCGGAACTGAAAATGGATGATTTCCTGATCAAACTTTTCACTCCCCGAAGCGGCATCAAGGAGCTATGTGCGACTACCTGACCGAATTAATCAAAGACATCTCCCTTCTCTATCGGGAAGAAAGCGAGTACAACGATATCTTCAACCAACTTTACCGGGAATCCCTCTTCAAGAGCTATACCACCATCAACCGTCTCTATAGCCTGATAGAAACCGGAGAGCTGAATGTACGCACCGACACACTAAGACGCCTGGTCAGCAAAGTGCTGACCGCCTCCAACATTCCTTTCCATGGTGAACCTGCCATTGGTATGCAAGTCATGGGAGTACTGGAAACCCGTAACCTTGACTTTCGCAATATCATCCTTCTCTCTCTCAACGAAGGGCAATTGCCTAAATCAGGAGGTGATTCTTCCTTTATTCCATATAACCTCAGGAAAGCTTTCGGTATGACCACCATCGAACACAAAAAATGCGGTCTATGCCTATTATTTCTACCGACTGATACAACGGGCGGAAAACATCACCTTGCTTTTTACAACACTTCTTCCAATGGGCTGAACCGTGGAGAAGAATCCCGTTTCATGTTACAATTGCTTGTAGAAGGGCCTCACAAGATTACCCGCGAATATCTTGAAGCCGGACAATCTCCTCAAGGTACAACAGATATCAGCATAGAGAAAACTCCGGAAGTATTCGAACGACTTCGCTGCTCTTATGACTGTTTCGAATCCCCAATCGTATATACTTTCTCCTTCAGCCCTCAACGCCTATCTCGATTGCCGGCTGAAATTCTATTACCGTTATGTAGCCAGACTAAAAGCACCGGACGAAGTCAGTGCGGAAATCGACTCCGCATTGTTCGGAACCATCTTCCACCTCTCCGCCCAATTAGCTTATACAGACCTGACCGCTAACAGGAAAATAATACAAAAAAGAAGATTTGGAACGCTTGCTGCGCAACGAAGTCAAACTACAAAACTATGTTGACCTCGCTTTCAAGCAAAGAGCTTTTCAAGGTTCCGGCAGACGAAAAGCCCGAATATAATGGCGTACAACTCATCAACTCCAAAGTAATCGTCTCCTATCTGAAACAACTGCTGAGGAATGACCTGCAATACGCCCCCTTCGAAATGGTCGCCATGGAAAAACCTGTTGCCGAAAAGATAACGATTCAGACCGGTCAAGGTCCGATCACCCTCCGATTGGGAGGAACCATCGATCGTATGGATGCCAAAGACACCACCCTGCGTATTGTAGACTATAAAACCGGAGGAAGCCCCAAGACGCCTGCCAACATCGAGCAACTGTTTACTCCGTCGGAAACGCGTCCCAACTATATCTTCCAGACTTTCCTGTATGCTGCCATTATGAGCCGGCAGCAGTCTCTGAAAGTAGCTCCTTCCCTTCTCTACATCCATCGGGCAGCCTCTGAAAGCTATTCGCCCGTCATTGAAATGGGAGAGCCACGCCAACCGAAGATTCCGGTTAACAACTTTGCCTTTTTTGAAGATGAATTCCGAGAACGTCTGCAAAGACTATTAAAAGAAATATTCGATGAGAATGAGCCTTTCACACAGACAGAAGATACAAAGAAATGTGCTTATTGTGATTTTAAAGCCATTTGTAAACGATAAAATGCTGAAAGAATAATTTATAACTATCAAACAAAACCTGTCCTGTTATTCTGAGCTGTCACTACTTCTCTAAAGTAATGTGCTTAGAAAACAGGACAGGTTTTTATCTTATATCGAACTTATATTAGCTTTCCAACAACGGAATCGAGAAACTGAACGTAGAACCTTCTCCTTTCTTCGAAGTGAACCAGAGCTCACCTCCGTTCTTAGTAACAAAGTCCTTACAGAGCAGCAGTCCGAGTCCCGAACCTTCTTCATTATTTGTACCGAAAGTACTGAAATGCGTATCGGTATGCAACAATTTCTTCTGATTTTCTTCATCAATACCACACCCGCTATCCTTCACGCTAACTATCGCCATGCTATCTTCTTCTCTCAGTGATACCAAGACTTCCGATCCCTCGTTACTGAACTTGATTGCATTACTTATCAAGTTACGGATAACTGTCTTAATCATATCAATATCCGCACGTACTTCCATACGATCTTCAGGTATTTCCACAGCAATGTGGATATTCTTCAGCCCGGCTACCATTGTAAAGATCTCGCTCACTCCTTCCACTACTTCTACCATATCGATATTCTGGTAAACAACTTTCAGCTTACCAATCTGACTCTTCGTCCACTTCAATAAGTTGTCGAGTAAGGAAAATACATCCTCTGTTGTCTGATTGGCCATTGTCAGCAGTTCATACATTTCAGAGCCGATAGTTTCACTCGGTAAGTTCAGAATCAGCATATTGAGCACCATCTTAATAGAGCCCATAGGCGAACGCAGGTCGTGTGCAATCACAGAGTAGAGTTTATCACGTCCTATGATAGTCTTGCGCAACTCTTCTGTTTGTGCTATGATAATTCGTTTGGCTGCCACCAACGAGATCTGATGCGTTACACGAATAATCAGTTCCTCTTTATTAAACGGTTTGGAAATAAAATCGTTACCGCCCACCTGAAATCCTTTCACGATATCCGCCGTACTATTCAAAGCAGTAAGAAAGATCACTGGAATTTCGCTCATTTCTTCATCGGCCTTCATTTGCTGGGCTACTTCGAAACCGCTGATATCCGGCATCATCACATCCAGCAACACAAGATCAGGTTTTTCTTTCTTCACCTGCTCCAAAGCCTGAGTTCCATTGCCTGCTGTTACAATATTGAACTTCTCATTGGTCAGAAGCACCTTCAGCAGAAGGACATTTGAAATTACGTCGTCCACAATAAGGACCTTATATTCGGAAGGATTAATTTCCACATTCATATCATTCTATTTTTTATGTTACATCAGACATTTTTAAAATACTCAATCATACGCTTCAGCCCATCTTCCAGCTCGACGGTAGGCTGCCATCCTAGTTTCTCTTTTTTTGCCAGTTTTATATCCGGCTGACGCTGTTTCGGATCATCGGTCGGCAGAGGTTTAAAAACTATCTTCGAAGTAGAGCCAGTCATCCGGATCACTCTTTCCGCCAATTCAAGAACCGGAAACTCATTCGGATTTCCAATATTTATCGGACCCGTAAAGTCATCCTCCGTATCCATCATCCGCACCATTCCTTCTATCAGATCATCAATATACTGAAAACTGCGTGTCTGTTTCCCATCACCATATATCGTGATATCTTCATTATTCAGCGCCTGTATGATAAAGTTTGAGACCACACGACCATCATTAGGAAGCATTCTCGGACCATAAGTATTAAAGATACGAATGATCTTGATGCGAGTCTGATTCTGGCGGTAGTAATCCATAAACAAGGTTTCAGCACATCTCTTTCCTTCATCATAACATGAGCGATAACCTACCGGATTCACATTTCCCCAATAGCTTTCCGGCTGAGGATGAATAATTGGATCACCATACACTTCGCTAGTGGAGGCTTGCAGTATTTTGGCATCCAGTCTCATCGCCAGTCCGAGCATATTGATAGCCCCCATCACAGATGTTTTGGCAGTTTGAATCGGATCATGTTGGTAATGAATGGGTGACGCCGGACAAGCCAGATTGTAAATTTCATCCACTTCGGCAGAATAAGGATAAGTAACGTCGTGTCTTACAACTTCAAAATGATGATTTCCCATCAAATGCTTTATATTGTCCTTAGAACCTGTAAAGAAGTTATCCAAACATATAACGTCGTGTCCCTCATTTACAAGTCGAGTACAAAGATGCGAGCCTATAAATCCAGCCCCGCCACTTACCAATATTCTTTTCATCTTCTAATTTTAACTATTGTTTTTCAGAGAAGAGAACTTCCCCGTCTTGTTTATAGAGGCAAATGTAAACGATTTGCTCATAATATACAATTTTAAAGGTGGATATTTTTTAAGAAAAGCAAAAATAAAATAGTTTCAGTTTCCGAAACAACTTTCCTGTGTCAAGTGTTATTAATAGAAACAAACCACTAATTCAATAGGATTATGATAATGAAATGAACTTAATACAAACCTGATAGAAGCGGCCAAAGAAAAGTTCCCTGCAAAAGGACAATTGGCAAATATATTAATGGATACCCTTTATATGGGTAAGGAAGCTATCTACCGGAGGCTGCGTGGCGAAGTCCCCTTTACATTTCAGGAAGCAGCCATTATTTCAAAAGAACTGGGGATATCCCTGGACAGAATTGCCGGAGTTAGCTTCAGCAACAATGCAATGTTCGATATCAATGTAGTAGATCATGGCAACCCCTTCGAAACTTACTATGATTTCCTCAACAAGCACGTCAAGTTATTCCATACGCTGCGGGAAGATCCGAATGCCTCATTAGGTACAGCCTCCAATGTAATTCCGCAGACACTATATCTGAAGCACGAACTTCTGGCCAAGTTCCGTTTCTTCAAGTGGATGTATCAGAATGAACATATTAAGTGCAAACATTTCGAAGAACTGGAGATTCCTCAAAAGATAATCAATGTCCAGCAAGATTTTGCGAAACTTTCGCATCATATTCATTCTACCGATTACATTTGGGACAGCATGGTTTTTTTCTTCATCTTATCAATGATATACAGTATTTTTCCGACATACATCTCATTTCAGACGAAATGAAGCAAAATCTGAAAGAAGAATTGCTGATACTTACAGATGAGTTGGAAAGGCTTGCTATAAAAGGAAAGACAGACTTTGGTAATGATGTGCATATTTATGTGTCACAAATCGACTTCGAGGCGACTTACAGTTATCTCGAGACAAGTACACTACAACTTAGTCTGATACGTGTTTATTCCATTAATTCACTCACTACACAGGACGTTCAGATGTTTCAAAGTCTGAAAGAATGGATTCAGTCATTAAAGAAATTCTCTACACTCATCTCAGAAAGTGGTGAGATGCAACGCATCCAATTCTTTAATCAACAGCGCGAAATCATTGATGCTCTATAGAGTTCTTCCTAATTTCGATAATCGAAACTAACTGAATTTTATAATTCCAAATCATGAAAGTAGACAAGCTTATTGCCTACTTTTTTTCCATTATACGTTCTTTTTCTATCTCTATTCTATCAAATGAGAAAAAGCTCTTACTCTTCAGAACTGTTTTCCCACACAAAACTCTCGTTTACATGCCGTAATTTTGCATAGAATGTATCACATAAAGTATTAACGTATATAAAAGAGAACAAACAATGAAAAATGGTATTGTAAACGAGTTGATTACTGCAATGAAAGAACGGATCCCCAAAGGACAAAAATCTTGCCAATTCTCTGGCAGACATTTTGTATATGGGTAAAGAAGCCGTCTATCGCAGACTACGGGGTGAAGTAGCTTTTACTATCGACGAAGTAGCCCTTCTGTCTAAAAAACTGGGGATTTCTATTGATCAGATTATAGGTAACCACCTTTCCAATAGAGTTACTTTTGATATGAACCTGCTGCATTCGCCCAACACTTTAGAAAGTTATTATGAGATTATCAGCCGTTATCAGCAGATATTCGATTATGTGAAAGGAGACGATACGACGGAAGTATATACAGCTTCCAATCTTCTTCCCTTCACTCTTTATTCATCTTACGAATACATGTCTAAGTTCCGCCTTTGCCGATGGATTTATCAGAACGGGCAAATGAAAACACCGAACTCACTGGCAGAGATGCAGGTAGAAGACAGAATCGTGAAAGCGCATAATAAGCTGAGTGAAAGTGTAAAGCAATGTCGGAAGACCTATTTTATCTGGGATAGCAACATCTTTCTTTCCTTTGTCAAAGAGATCAAGTATTTCGCAAGTCTGAATCTGATTACGGAAGACGACGTGGCACACCTGAAAGATGAACTCTACCAATTGCTTTCAGTCATGGAGACACTATCTGTTAAGGGAGAATTCAGTAAGGGGCGAAAAGTCTCTTTCTATCTCTCAAACATTGATTTCGAAGCGACTTACACCTACATAGAGAAACAAGACTACCAAGTCAGTTTGCTCCGGGTGTATTCCATCAATTCGATGGATTCGCAAAGTCCGCAAATCTGTCAGATACAGCGGAACTGGATTCAATCATTGAAACGACATTCCACACTAATTTCAGAAAGTGGAGAAGCCCAGCGTATCGAGTTCCTGCAAAAGCAACGTACAGTGATTGATACTCTCTAAAGTACAAACAGCCCGGATCATTATCGACCCGGGCTGTTCTCCCTTCAGGATATTACTATTTATCCTGTCCCACTAATAATAGTTCCCCACTATTCTTAGATCATTCTATTGATTCTCTTCCTGAATGCGATGCACCCATCCATTGACAACAATCTGTACAGCAAGCCATGATTCAGACAAGAAAAAAGATTATATGATAGTTGCTCTGTCGATCCAGATATTCTTGTGTGCTCAGATTTTTACCCTCCGCATTGGTCATAGCAAGATAATCAATCAGATTTATATCGAACACTCTCTTTCCGGATGCTTTTTTCAGTAAGCACCAAACGAGTTTTCCGGATTCTTCCATCAGCCTCATTGTATTCATGTCTACATAGGCAGTCGCAGGATCCTTCTGTTCCATATAGTAAGGTCGGAAACTCAACACATCATCATCCAGTAATGAATTATCATGTCCCAGATGTCCATTAGATTCTATAATCTCATAGTCATAGTCATTCATATCCAGTGTCCAGCTGCCTGTATAAGACTGGAAGCCAAATCGTACGATTTTTGTATCTCTGATCAGATTTATCGTCTCAGTCTGGTGGACGGTCCCATCGAAGTTGACATTGATGACTTCACCATACCAGAGCGTTTCCATCCTTTTATTGATGATGAGAGAGGCTTCACGTTTTAGTTTCAATTTTAAATCCGTAAGAGTAGAGACACCAGGTGTCAATGAAGTGATATCATATGAATCACGTGCACCGGCCCATGCCATAAACTGATATTGTCCGACAGGAAGTTCAACTTCCATCAGATAATTGCCGGTAGACAATGCACTTCCCTCTTCAGCTTGTTTAAACAGATATTTCCCATTCTTATCAAATACATAAAGTTCTACTTTATCTACCTGAGCATGAAACGCATCCGCAAACTCCATGTTATAGTCATACTTGAACTTCACTGACAAGCGGCATTCCGGCAGGTCTTCATTAAAGCTGTCGCATGAAGCTACTATCCCGGAACTCATCAACAGAATACCTAAGGCAACGTAACATATAAGGCTTTTTAGATTCATATTTTCCTTTTTTTCAATTATATATAGAGGAAAAGAAATAATCTCTTTTCTCGTTATTTCCTAATTCAGAGGATAGAATACTTTATTGATTCCATCAAAAAGTAATATCCCGAAATTTTAAAAAGTTTTCGGCAACTTTGAAAATATTGGGAGTAAAGTTGTGGGAGAGTTTCTCCCACAACTTTTATTTGAAAAATCTATTTCTATTACTAATTCCGAATTACATAATTTCCTCTTGAGTATACCAAGTCCAAGGATTAGGTATAATTTCAATAGACAACCAGCCTTCGTCACTCTCATCCGGCGTTCCTTCGTCCGGATCCGGAATAGCCGGATATCCTGGATTGTTAAACTTCTTAACATTGATATCGTAAACAGAGTTACGAACAACTCCAAATTCACCTAATTCATTTGTTACAGCACTGGTATCATCATGTTTGATCATAATTTTGTAGTAACTTACAGCACCTACATAATAAGTATGACCTGTTACAGTTATAGCTCTGTCTTTAGCTGCAACATTTCCTACATTAGCTTTTGTTGCTTTTAAAATCGTCAACAAGACTGGTAATAGCTGTAGCATCAGCTGTAGCAGGAAGGCTAATTTCACCTACACCAACAGCAGCTAAATATCTATTATACGCAGTAGTACGAGCAGTCGGGAAGTTAGTAGGCTCTTTATCAGCATATTTAGCTTTCAATTCTGCCTCAATCCACTCCATTAATGTAGCAAAAGTATAGAAGCCACCATTGATTAACATCCAGTCACCGACAAGTTTCGGATCTGTTTCCTGAGCTGTAGATGGAGTACCATCATTTGGCGCAGGTCTGCCATATTCAGACGGAATGAATTTAGCCTTCAACAGTACATGTGTAGTATAAGCATGTACATTATGAGTTGCAGTCTGCGTATTTTCAAGACAATATTCAGCAACTTTATTCACCGTAGTTGTAGGATCATTCCAAATTGAAGGAGCTGAAGTACTGGTATATGCATTATAGTTAGCCAAAGCTTGAGTACTATAGTTAGGGTCAACTCTGTATGAACCGATCTTATACTGGTCAAACGGAGTAATACATGTACCACGAGCACCTAAAGGTTTATTAGCAGGAGTCTCATTCCAAGTCAACGTTCTCTTAGATACAGGGAAGAATGTCTTGTTAGTAGCATTCAACACCCATCCCGCATCCGAAATAGTTGCCTTTGCATCAGAATCAGCAGTAACATATACACGAACTTTTGATACAACACGGTCAATTCTGATAGATATTGGATTATTAGTAGCTGCTGCCTCAGTTGCATAAAGAGATAAATCGACAGGTTCACCAAATGTTCCTGAAGCTTCATCTTCATCTGAAGGTTCCAACGAACCTTTGGCGTTAGACATCATAAATTTACCAGCAGTTGTCATAGAAGCCGAAGTATCGTCAAGAGCTGCATTTACTATTGCATAAGTCGTTCCAACAGGCCATTTTTTTGATCTGTCTCACTAGCAGTCTTTGCTTCAAATTTAGGAGATGGATTCGCAATAATCAATATTCGTTTAGAAGTTGCAGGGACTTTAAAAGCCTTACCTGCAGCCCCACTAGGAATACCATTGGCATCAAGACCAGCTTCGTCATTATCCAATGTCAAGTCAGCAGTTACAGTTGCAGCATCCTCATTCGCATTTGCCGTAAAGAATATGGCACGCACTGTAGTGATTTTTGATTCGTCCTCTGTTGCAGCTTCCTGATTCGGATTATGTAATCCACGGGTCTGTACCGGAGTCTTTACAGCTAATGCCACCCATGCGTCTCCTGTCGGGTCTGTCACCAATTGATTATCATCACCTGGATTCCCAGTCGGCACCAAATCTTCGTTACTACAAGCAGCAAAAGCCACAGCAGCAAGCGCTAACATAAAAAAAAATTTCTTTTTCTTCATTGTTTTTACAAATTAATAAAAGCGTTTGTAACTAGTTTATTTATCTCTATTTTCTATTTTTTTCTATTTCAGCTGCATTCGTTTTTTTCTTAGCCAGTTCCTCCAAATTCTGTCCGGCAGCTTGCAGACCCGATTTGGCTGCGGCTTTCAAATATTCTTCCGCATGTTCATACTCTCCTTTTAATAACATTAATACACCCATAGCATTGCTATACTCAGGCAGCTGCTTATTGACATTTACCATATTCAGATAGCGTTCCGCAGATACCAAGTCATTACGCGAAAGAGCAGCAGCGGCAGCATTAATACTGGCGATCTCATCCTTCGGATACATTCGGACCGCAGTCTCCGAACACATCGATGAATTCCTGAGAACCCTTCGGATAGCTGTTGGCAACCATAAACATTTCATTCAGGCTCAGATTCTGAGGACGTGTCTTTATGATCTCTTTCGCTTCGTCCAGATTAAAGTTCTTAATCTCATAATTCACCTTACAAATAGCCACACGAAGACTTGGGAATATATATTTCAACATATATCGATAAGGTACTCCGCCACGAAGCTGCATCAACTTAGCTTCCCTACCTTTTTCAACAGGGATATCATTGATAATATTCAGCGCTTCATCTTTATATTCAAAATCAATCGTATCCAGCGCCTTCACCAGTCCATCCCAGTTTTCACCACCAAAGATGATATAATACTGATTTCTCGAGAAATCGTATCTGGATGCCAGATAATCACGTAGCGCCATCGCACGTCCTTCGGACAGACGTTTGTTATTTGCCAATGATCCTTCAGGTGAAGCATAGCCTACAATATCCAATTTGTTTACCTTGATACTAGGATCAGACTTCAATTCATCAATCATCGCACGGATCTTAGCCAGCTCCTTCGGGTTATTCATATATTCCGGACGAATATTAATCTTGTTCACCTCGAAGTCGAGGAAACATTCCGCCTGTATATCACGGCTCTTCACTTCTTCCGCTTTAGGCTGCAAATAGGCAAAAAGAAAGGTGTTACCACGTAAGGTACTAATATACGTTCCAGTTCAATATCCCCAAGTGGTTCCACATCCATCAGCTGAATTTCGCCGCAGCCGCATTCGTCGCGCTGTACGTCCACCCGGGCATCGTCCATCCACGATTCGTAAGGCAATATATATCTGTATCGAATCGTATCATTTCTTTTCTTGCTACCCTTTTCCACCACATAAGGTTTTTCGTAGCTATCCTTCTCCTTCGCACTCATCAATGAAAGCCAGCGTTCATACGCCAGGTATTCATTATGTCCCTTGATGGATACTTTCGGAAGATTGTAAGTATGTGCAGGAGCAACCAGTTGCGGAATAAAATCCACTCCGTGTGCCGATTTGACCTTTACATCCTCCAGAACGAAGTCAATATTTATATAAACCGATTTACCGCGCTGTTCCAACTGTACCGGTACTACAGAGATAACCCCGTCATAAGAGCGTGTCTGGGCAACTGCCGAATTTATATTCTGACATAAGATAGCCAATACACACACGATGAATTGTATACTTCTGTTCATCATTCTATTCTACTTTATTTAATTACGTAAATAAGTGACACACTCGCTTTGGTGGGACCGAAATAGTTTTTACTGCTGTCTTTCAGTTTGGTACCACACGCCCTGCACGGATATTTGTCATATACAATATGTGCATACCCCACTCCTACCGATGCTTCGATGCTCCAGCGTTTCTTCAGAATCCATGAATGACCGACGGAAACACCCCCGCCATACAGATATCCCTGATAGCGGCTATTCTGCATATTCTCACTAATAAACGACCAGTCGGGAACCCACCGACATTGAAAGTCCGCATAATGTCCATGCACTCCGATGAACGTACGTCTGAACTTCTCACAAAACCAGTAGCGGACTTCCGGCTGTATTCCCCAATGGCGCAGACGTCTTCCGTTGTCCGGCTTCCAGGGATTATAGCTCACCGGAACGTCCAGCGTCCACTTACGTGCCAGTCCGAATTCCAGTCCGAGATTCATGGTAGTCGTAGCGTCATATAGAAGGTTGCTTTTAAGCGCAACTTTCTGAGCTTTACTCTCGATAAAACATCCGAGCACCAATACTATGAGTATACTAACTTTCTTCATTTATCTTACGTTTATTAATTACCCTTTTGAGTGATATCAATTTTGATACGCTTCACCGTACTTTCACCTGTATATAAACTACCGGGCATAATTGTTGTCAGATACACGATACCGTTTCTCGTTGTTGAAGCCGTATTAGGCATTATTTTAATATAGATATGCCCGTCTTCCACTATGATTTTATCCGTATCATTTCTGTCCACCATCGAAGATGGCAGTAATTTTATCCATTCCTTAGGATTGTCAGTACCATCTTCCACCTCCCCGGTAAGGCAATGATAATCCACCTCACCAGTCGTCGGAAACGGATAACTATTGGCAGGCATGTATTTAAGTATGGTACCGCCGGCATCAATAGCCGCTCTTCGTCTGATATGAACCTGTTTTTCCAAATTTCCAAGTTTTAATGTTATATATGCATTCACTTTATCTCTTCCCTCAAAACTCTGCCCCACTTCACTATACATCAGCCAGCTTTGTATCAATACACTGACCGGAGTGACACGTGGAGAAGTGCTTGCTACTATAGGCAATTTTCCGTCAGCGGGACTGCTTTAGCGCAAACGAATTATCAGCTTCGGCCATATTGTCGGTTATTGTACGCGCATCCGGAAAAGCCTTTTCACAATCCGTTATCACTTTAAAAGCCTCATAAGTACTCGCATCATCCGGAGAATAAGCTATAAAGACAGAATTACTCACACCCCAGATAATAATCATTGTTAGCTATAATCTCATAAGAATTACTGTCGTCCACTGTAATTTCAAAATCCAGATCCGTATTCGACGGTTTAGAAAGCTTTGCATCCGCTACGGTATCATACCCCCGTCCATGCACTTTCTTTATTGTAAAAGTATACGCATGATTCCGATATATATTCATATAGTTCAGATCCTTATCTACTATCGCCATTTTGTAATAATAGCTTTTGGTTTCATAAATTCCCTGAATGATCAGATATGTACTATAAGTCTGGGTATTGGTTTCATAGATATAAATAGGACTGTTTTCGGTACTTTGTTTATTGGTTATCGTTTCTGCTGACACCAAAGGCAACGAGCATGAAGCATCGTATTGATAATTCGTCAAATTACCAGCATTGCCCATAATAGAAGCAGGGATAAGGTTATGCAACTGCCCCTGTCGCGGAACGTTTGCCACAGCAGACACTCCTTCCAGTTCAAAGTTCGATGCTTCATTAACAACCACGATTTTGGCAACCGCCCGAAGAAGCATCAACGAACTCCCGTCACTCTTTTCTATCTTCGTTGTATTATCCACCTTATCTACTTCCAGCAAATAACTCATCGGTATCGTCTCACCCACACCGCTGAACGGGATGCGGGCAGGAGAAGTACTTGCCGGCTCCGTCAGCAAGTTCGTACATGCAGTAGCCAGGGTAGTTGTTCCCTCAATCAACTTCTCAGTAAGTTGTGACTCATTGAAAACATATCCCGTAGAAGCATTTCCGTAATAAAACTGAGCCATCGGATTAGCTAATATCAGCAACTGGTACTTACTTCCATCAGTCCGCTTAGTTAAAAAGGACATATCGCTTTCCTGCAAACTCGAAGGCCTGCACAGCTTCTACAAAAATAGCCCCCTGTGCCACTCCCCTCTGAACACGAGTACCCAGGGAGTCATTTCGACCGTATTTTCATCCCCTAGTGCCCTGGTCGAAGGCAGGCGGTATGAATTCGCCCGTGCAAAAATCTCAAGCCGTACCTTGTCTTCCGAAATATCTCCCGGATCATCCGGCTCTCCCGTCAACAATGTTTCATGCTCACAGGCGGATATCAGTAAGATGATCACCAGACCAAATATCTTCATTATATATTTCATCATTTTCTTCATCTTTTCACGCAACGTATTGATAATTAACCTCCTGTATCATCGGAATTAATTGTTCGGACAAGGAATAGCGTTCTGAATACACAATATCATTCAGATTATCATAAGCAGTAATATAATTCAATTGGTTTATTACGGGAATATTATACGGTTCATTGGCAAAAAATACAAAATCATACGTTTCCGGATTGACTAGATGTGTACTGCTCTGAACACCTATTCCTCTGATCGAAATAAATGTCCCTTTGGCAGTAGTATTATTAGTGAAAGTATCATCCATACAAGATAATATAGCTACTAATAATAAAAGGTTGAACAACCCAATATTCACTTTAAATCCCTCTAATCTCATTTAAACATTCGTATTTACCTGACATTGGTACTCAGTCAAGCCTTAATCTGTAATCAGTCAAAATCTCATAATGCAAATGTCGGGATATTGCATGACTCTGCGAATTTCATTCATTTCTCATACAGACAATGAAAGTTATCTTATATGGCTAATAAAGAGGTCGTCCGAATGGAATATTGCGAAATCTAAAAATAAGGAGTAGTAAAACAGGCATTTTGCACTATTAGAATAAAAAAGACAAAAGTTTCAGCATTCGAAACTTTTAGTGTGAATTAATATAAATAAATTCCATAATAAAACAAGCCCCCGGATAATCTCATCCGAGGGCTATGTTATATACTATGATACAGGTGAAAAATCAGAGTGTTTTACGTTCTGTCTCCGTAGGTGCCACCTCATCCGGGATACTGAACTCCCGGTTGGCAAACAAATCCGCCAGTCCCGAAATCTGCTTCAAACGCAGCAGTTCATCCCGATCCATTCCGATATTTTTCATAATCCACTGGTCGGACATGCCGGCTCTGTCCAATTCTGCTACGATGTTACACATCAATTCTATATTATGCATCCCACGAGCGCGGTTGTGACGTATAGTAGAACTCATCCGGTTCGACAAATCCTTGTCAATCACCACAATCGGAAGCAGCCCGTTTTCACGTTTATAAATTCGCTGCGAAGTTTTCAATACCGTATAGCGATGATAACCATCCACTAGAATATAACGGTCTTCATCTTTATTATAGTAACATACACATGGCATCGTAAAGCCATCTTCCCAAATAGAAAGTTCCAGCAACTTCATTTCAGGCGGTGCAACGACATTCGGATTATAATCGTTCGCATATACTTTTTCTACGGGCACCGCTTTTACCTCGTAAACAGGGCTTTTATCTACACTCATGATACTATGATTCTATATTGTTCCATAACTTGACTTCTCTTACTCATCTCCTCTTTGGTCGGCGAGAATCCCATGTATTTGCAGGCATGGTCATTCTTAAGAATACAGACACACATACGCTTATACGTGGGTATTTCCCTAAATTCCGGAATATCGATATCATCCTGATATTCCATGCGCACCGGCTTCTTGTATGTCTTATAGTTGCTATTGTCCATCACGATAATCGGCACTTTGGCATCAATCAGTTTCTGAATGGTGGAATCACTCAGACAGCCTCCTTTGGTTCGCCAAAAATGTACACTGACAGACAGTTTACGCAGATACCCCTTTCGGGCCCGTTCCGGCAAGGTAGAAAGCAGGAAGTACATAAACTCCCTCCAGGTGTACCCTTCCGGAAGTTTCACCATCTGCCATCCCATAGCGTGCGTGCCTCCATACATACCGGTGAAGTTCACGCCATTCACCCGTCCTATCATCTTCCCCCAGGTGTTAGGGTCAAGCACCCGGTAGAGCGCCAGACTCTCCTGCGCTTCATTGATGAACGGGCTTGCTACCCGTTGACGTTCCAGATTGACTCCGGCACGATAATACAGGTCATATAGCACATTATAATCCCACTGGAATTTTCCGTTTGCCGTCCACACATCCGTCGTCTTCCAGTCGAAGATGGGATAGGCATTATAGATGTCATTTCCGACCTTTGAAGTCCATCTATACTTATGATACATCTGGAATTTGCGGCTCATATAGATACATCGCCAGCGGTTAAAACTTTCCTGCGTACGGATACCGATCAGACAGCAGGTGCGTACCGCATCCTTTTTCTGATGGAGCCACTGCGCAAAACGCATCTGGAATTCATAATCCCACATGGTCGTATTGTAAAAAGGAAAATCCTCCTTCTTCATGGCCTTCTTAGGCATGGAGCGTACCCAGATATCTTTCTTGTTATCCTCCCAGGGCCGCCAGAAGGACTGGTACATAGATGTACACGTAGATACCCGGAAAGGCACGCACACACGGTATACATCCAGGATGTCCTTGTTCGCCTCCAGTATCCTGTCCACATAGTCGATGGTCATCTTGTATTGAATCTCATAATCCATGTGAAAAACTCCCAAACGTACCTTCAGGTTATTCTTCCGGATATAATCGATACACATATTCAGCAGTACCCCACTATCTTTACCTCCGGAAAATGACACATATATATTATCAAATTCATTAAATATAACTTTCAGTCGTTCTTGTGCTAGTTCATATACATTCTTTGTTCCTGTGATTGTTTTTTTGCCCATAAATCATCTATACATTTTAACATACCGTGTCCACTTTTTATCCATGGATACAAATTCAAATTTCTCAAAGATTTCTTTGTCTTGTATCAGCGTGACAGAGTTAAGCGTCCAACCCGCAGGTATAAATGCCGTGACTACAGAAGATAGCAGAAGCGACAAGATCTCTTTTCGTTTCTCGTCCACCGCAGCTACATAATAATTATTAATGACAGCCTTTTTCCCGCTTTTCTGTTCAACCGGAATAAAGCCTATCACATCTCTGTTATCAATCGCAATGTACCAAACAAAAATCTTCGCTTGTCTTGAACGGATAGTTATTATTTGCACGTATTACATCCGGATCCATTACTAGAGGCGCCAAAAGCTGATATAAATGTTTGTCTTTTTCCTTTTAATTGTATTACCTGTATCATAGCATTCAAAAATAGACAGACAAAAATAGGTAAAATTTCCTCGTTTCAGCACAAAGCATGCGTAAAAAATTTATTTTTTAGCAATTCCCCCTCTTGTTTCATAATTATTTCCAATTCTCCCACCATCTGATGAGTGCATTAATCCAATCGTATTTTTATGTTCCGACAGCCGATTACTTTATACAAAGCAATATGGTTTCTTCCTTGTCCCTGCAATATTTTCTCAATCCTTCTTTCCCTTTCCAGTAAAGTCTCTTCATTATTTTCCACATGAAACTTTTTATTATACCTATTTCCATTATACTTATAAAAAACAATCCCTTTTTTGCTTCCGGAAACGGAAACAAAGACTATTTTTTTCAATTGGGTATAGTAATTCCCGTAACAGATCGGTAATTCTCTTCACGATTCTATCAAGAAAATTTCGTTACATCACTTGTACCGACCTCAATACAGATCTCAACGATATAGCAGTACGTATGTATCCAACTAACGAAACGGCAAACCTGAATAGCATCAATTATCTGCTGAATGGTATCCAGAAACAGACTTTTCACGACTCAGCACACCATATCTACAGTTGGGAAATTGCCGTTTACGATTCAGTAAAAAAAACCGGAAGAAAATAAAATCGGCGCACTATCTTTGAACCAAAGAAAAGAAAAAGTATAACTCAAAAAGTACAATTATGAAAAAGTTATCAATCTTATCAATGTTGCTATTATTCATTAGCATGGGAAACATTCAGGCACAAACTGTCAAAGAAGAATCCCGCAAACAAAAAAAAGCTGAACAAGAATTACTCGACCAAATGTTTTTCGATGAAGCTAAACAAGCTATAGAAATGAAAAACTTCATTTTGGAAGCAGATCATGTTATGTTTAAATATGGTACCACAGCTTTCGTTTCTCCCAACACAAATTTTGTAGCGGTAAAAGGTAATAAAGCTGTGGTTCAGGTAGCCTTCAATATTCCGATCAGCGGTCCCAACGGTCTAGGCGGCATTACTGTCAACGGGAATATATCCGGATATAAGCAGACTACCGACAAAAAGGTAATATATCCGTTTCGATGAACGTAATGGGAGTCGGAATATCAGCACAGGTGAACATCCGCTTGAATAAAGGAAGTAATAACGCATCGGTAGACATAAGTCCGAACTTCAATTCAAACAACTTTTCATTAACAGGAAGTTTACTCCCAATGGCTAAGGCCAATGTATTCAAAGGCAATTCACTCTAAGGTAAAAAATGTGTATTCAGTAAATAAACAAGTTAAAATATTTTAGCTGACTATAGGCATTAAATTAAAAACAACTATGGTTTAACACTTAAAAGAAAGAATATGAAAAAGTATCTGTTTATAGGATTAATGGCAGTACTTGCCACTTCGTGTGAAAAAGATCCGGATTTAAGTAAGCTTGACAATAATTTCACAGTTTACACCAATTATGACAGCAAAACTAATTTCAATGATTTCAAAACTTATTGTTTGCCCGATAGTATTCTACTGATAGGACAGGGAATGAAGGCGGAGTTTTGGAAGGATGAGAATGCACAAGAAATTATTAAGCAGGTTGCTGATGAGATGGATACCCGTGGTTATACAAGGGTTAAAGTGATTAAGAATGCTAACATTGGGTTACAGCTCTCTTTCACGCGCCAAACAACCCAAATAATAGGAACCGGCGGATGGTATGGAGGCGGATGGTATAACGGCTGGTGGGGCCCCGGTTATTGGGGACCATATTGGAACGACTGGTATTATCCGTATCCTGTAACTTATAGTTATAATACAGGAACATTGATAATGGAAATGGTAAATTTGACAGACCATCCCGAGGATACAAGTCAGAAAGTAAAGTTACCGGTAATCTGGCATTCATACGCAACCGGACTATTATTTGAGAATTCCAAATATAACATGCAACTAACGTTGGATGCGGTCAATCAAGCGTTTGACCAATCTCCTTATATCAAGAAATCCTAAAAAGCAAAATTATGAAAACAATAAAATTTATTCCGAAGAAAAAGTATATTCTGGCATTCATGATATCGGGCCTGTTTTATTTCAGTAGTTATGCACAGGATATCAGCGATAGATTGCATTTTAATGTAGACTGGCAGATGAATGCTCCTCTCAATACGAATTTTGCCGATAAAATCAGTGGTTGGGGTATGAACCTGGAAGGAGGTTATTTCCTTACTCCACACTGGAGTCTGGGGGCTTTCCTTGATTTCCATACAAATCATAAATATGTTCCGCGTCAAACCATAACTGAAGGTACTGCTTCGTTGACTACTGACCGACAAGAGTCGGCTTTCCAGCTACCATTCGGGCTTGCCGCTTCATACAGATTTATCAGCAATGGATGCCTGAAACCTTATGTTGGCACCAAGATAGGAACCATGTATGCCCAAAATACAACATATCTGAATACTATAAGTCTGACAGATAAACCCTGGGGGTTCTATGTCTCTCCAGAAATTGGAGTGAACATTTATCCGTTTTCCCAAAGCCGATTTGGTTTCCATCTGGCTGCATATTATAGTTATGCCACCAACAAAAAGCGAGTTGCTGACCGGTTGTCAGGATGGAAATAATAATATTGGATTCCGCTTAGGTGTTTGTTTCTGACATGATCTAGATTCTCTCAAAAAGACAAGAGGAAGTACAAAATGTTATAGTTACTTTTGGCGACCTCTTGTTTTTTTGTTAAATTTGTAATATATAAAGTCTACGTTCAATATGCGGCAAAAGTTCAATTATCTGTTTATTGGTTTGCTATTCTCAGGATTGGCATTTTTCTCATATCTGTTTCTCTTGCTTTATTCCGACTTCACCCCGCAACATCTGGAAGTACTGATTTCTTTCAAGTCATTTATCCTGATACTTGCCGCCTTTAATCTAGTTGGTTTCGGAGTATTAATGATCCACAACTGGCAAAAGCGAAGCTTTCAGTTTCTGGTCAAACGAAAAGAGCGATTGATTATCGATTGCATTCTGACGGCAATTATTCTGTTTTTAATGAATTATCTGGTCTTGTCAATAGTCAAAGCCATATTTGAGGTTCCTGCACCATTTACTCTGAAAGGGTCCGGGCTGAGAATGATAGCCTTAGTCTGGCTGGTAGAAATGGTAATAACCAACCTTACTTTGACTATCAATTTTTACAGGCAGCTAGTTCTTCTGCACGAAAGAACGGAACAAGTCGAAGAGAATTCCATTAAGGCACAGTATGCAGCTTTGCAAAATCAGCTGAATCCTCATTTTCTCTTCAACAGTCTCAATACACTTATATCCGAAATAGAGTATGCTCCCAAAAACGCAATTCTATTTACCCAACGTTTGTCTGATGTATACCGATATATATTACAAAGCCAGCAACAGCGTCTGGTTACTATAGAATCCGAACTCTCTTTCATCGACTCTTATATTTTTTTTCTTCATAAAGTCCGTTTAGGAGACTGCATCCGGATAGAGAATAGAATAGAAGCTGATAATTATGATTTGAAACTCCCTCATTAACCCTGCAGCTATTGGTAGAAAATGTCATTAAGCATAATATAATTAATATGGATATGCCAATGAATATTTTGATCGATTATGATTCTGAGAATGGAAGAATATTGGTAACCAACAAAATCAGGATAAAGCCCAATGTGGTCAGCACCGGCATGGGATTAAAGAATCTTTCAGCCCGTTACCTCCTGATATGCAATCAGGATATTACCATAGAAAACAATACGAATTATTTTACCGTTAAAATCCCAGTACTGAATGAATAAAATTACAGCAGTCATTATTGAAGACGAAATTCCGGCCGCCCGTCGGTTAAACAATACATTAAATGAGTTACGCCCCGAATATGGCAAATTACAGTATTACCCGGTAGTGTAAAGAAGAGTGTAGAATGGTTTGCGGAAAATCCCCATCCGGATCTTGTTTTTCTCGACATACAATTGACAGACGGCATTTCATTCACATTCATCGAACAGGCACAACCAGAAAGTACTATCATTTTCACCACTGCGTATGATGAATATGCCATTCGGGCATTTACAGTCAACAGTATCGATTATTTACTTAAGCCGATTGATAACATCCGACTGGAAGAAGCAATTGTAAAGTTCGAACATCTGACTACCAAATACCTGAATCAGGGGCAAAAGCCAATTGACTTAATGGAAATTTTACAAAACATCACCCAACCGGGAAAGAAATACCGTACCCGTTTCCTAATCTCAGGCGATGACAAACTTTTTACCTTACAAGTGGAAGACATTGCTTATTTTTATTCAGAAAATAAAGTAACCTTTGCCGTAACCAAGCAAAATAGAGAATTTATCATTGACCTTTCTTTGGACAAAAGCTTATGGAACAACTCGATCCGGATGTTTTTTTCCGAAGCAATCGGCAAACAGTAGTTAGCATCAATGCCATCGTAAAGGTTGAGTCATATTTTCTGGGAAAAGCAATCTTACATGTAAAGCCGCCTTTTTAAAGATAAGATAATTGTCAGCCGTGACAAAATAGCTCCTTTAAAACTTTGGCTAAATTATTAAATTTCAGCAGAGTTAATTCTGCATGTCTCAATATTCATATTCCCAATCAATTGCTTTTTCACTCAGTAAGATTAATAAGAAAAGCTCCGATCCCGTTAAGAACCAGAGCTTTTCCTAATTATAAAAATCAAAAGAAGCGGTGCGTACGGGACTCGAACCCGTGACCCCATGCGTGACAGGCATGTATTCTAACCAACTGAACTAACGCACCAAAATTTCCTTTTTAATTCGCATCTCTCCCGATTGCGGATGCAAAGGTAGACATTTTTTTGAAACCTACAATAGCAAGAGTATCTTTTTTCTGAAAAAGTGTGTTTATTAAGAATTATCACGTACATTTGCAAGCATTACTATAAATAGAAAATAGAATGAAAAATACACCAATCGAACGAAATGTGATTGACGAAACGATTAATGAGTTTCAAATTGTCGACTTTTCGAAGGCTACTATCCGTGAAGTGAAAGCGATAGCTTCAAAGGCGGAAGCAGTATCAGGCGTTGAATTTATCAAGATGGAAATGGGTGTTCCGGGACTTCCGGCCTCTGCCGTAGGAGTAAAAGCGGAAATCGAAGCGCTGCAAAACGGAATTGCCAGCCTATATCCCGACATCAACGGATTGCCGGAACTAAAGAAAGAGGCATCCAACTTTATCAAAGCATTCATCAACGTAGATTTAAGCCCGGAAGGATGCGTACCCGTTACCGGCTCTATGCAGGGTACATTCGCTTCATTTCTTACTTGCAGCCAATGTGACGAAAAGAAAGATACGATTTTGTTTATCGATCCAGGATTTCCCGTACAGAAACAGCAGTTGGTGGTCATGGGACAAAAGTTTGAAACCTTTGATGTATATGACTTCCGTGGTGACAAACTAAAAGAAAAGCTGGAAAGCTATCTGAGAAAAGGCAATATTTCTGCTATTGTTTACTCAAACCCCAATAACCCGAGCTGGATTTGCCTGAAAGACGAAGAGTTGCGCATCATCGGCGAACTTGCCACCCAATATGACGTAATCGTACTGGAAGACCTGGCATACTTTGCAATGGATTTCCGTCAGGATCTGAGCACTCCTTATCAAGCTCCGTTCCAGCCTTCGGTAGCTCACTACACAGATAATTATGTGTTGCTGATTTCCGGTTCCAAAGCCGTCAGCTATGCCGGACAACGTATCGGCGTGAGCTGCATTTCCGATAAGTTGTATCACCGCAGCTATCCCGGACTGACGAAGCGTTATGGCGGGGGAACATTCGGCACGGTCTTCATCCACCGCGTACTCTATGCACTGTCTTCCGGCACAAGCCACTCCGCACAGTATGCGATGGCTGCCATGCTGAAAGCTGCCAATGAAGGTCAATACAACTTCCTCAGCGAAGTGAAGGTATATGGTGACAGAGCGCAGAAGTTAAAAGAGATTTTCCTCCGTCACGGATTCTATCTGGTATATGACAATGACTTGGGCGATCCGATTGCCGACGGATTTTACTTCACCATCGGCTATCCGGGAATGACAAGCGGCGAACTTGCCAAAGAACTGATGTACTATGGAGTGAGCGCCATTTCACTGGTCACCACCGGAAGCCACCAGGAAGGATTACGCGCGTGTACCTCTTTTATTAAAGACCACCAGTACGCACAGCTCGACGAAAGAATGAAGCTGTTTGCCGAACATCACCCGATTGCCTGACAGCCGAATACCGGATTTATGCCGGAACTGATGTTCATGTCAGATGCGGATATTCATAAAAGCTGCTCTTAAAACAAAAAAAATGGGAAAGTATGGCTATTATTCTATTTCTTTTCTTATATTAGTGGCACGAATATCAATCTGATGGCATGAATATAGACTCTGACATATTTAAAATTCAATCGAATAATGTATTGCCATCACGAGGAAAGATTCTCATCTCCGAACCTTTCCTTCGTGATGCCACATTCGGCAGATCTGTAGTTCTGTTGATCGACCATACCGAAGAAGGCAGCATGGGGCTGATTATCAACAAACAACTGCCGATATTTGTCAACGACATTATCAAAGAATTCAAGTATATCGAAAATATACCTTTATACAAAGGCGGACCTATCGCTACAGATACCCTGTTCTACCTTCATACACTGGCAGACATTCCGGGTGCCATACCTATCAGCAAAGGACTGTATCTGAACGGTGACTTTGATGAGATAAAGAAATACATACTGCAAGGAAACAAAGTAGACCGCTACATCCGCTTCTTCCTGGGATACTCCGGCTGGGAAAGTGAACAACTGAGCACCGAACTCAAAGAGAACACATGGCTCGCGTCTCCAAAGAAGAGAATGCCTATCTGATGAACGGAGACACCAAGGATATGTGGAAACAAGCCTTGGAGAAACTAGGCAGCAAGTATGAAACCTGGTCACGCTTTCCGCAAGTGCCGACTTTCAATTAATGTCTCTTCGGATTCAGATACTGGAAGATAGCAGCATCTTTGTAACATCCACCGACCTGTAACCAATCCTTCAACAGTCCGCATTGGACGAAACCGCAGGAAGTAAACAGTTTCATACAGACTTCATTGTCCGTAGCCACATGGGCATAAAGTTGAGTCAGCGACAAGAAATCGAAAGCATACTCGCACAGCAACTGCAAAGCGTCCGATGCGTAACCTTGCCGGCGATAGTCTTTATGAACAGCTATGCCGACCTCACCACGAGAGTGGAGAGGAACAAAATCCGTGATATCAATCGTCCCCAATATCCGATGATCGGACTTACTCATTATCATCAGGCGCAACTGCTTGTCGGCAAACACATCACACTGGGAACCCTCTATATATTGCCGGAGCACGTAGCGGGAATAAGGAACGGTAAAATTACTGATATCCCACATGGAAGGGTCATTCTCCATCTCATACATCACATCCATATCTTCCGGCTCTACCGCACGAAGATAGATGCGGTCATTACTTAAAAAAAGACTGTTTCATACCGGCTTATTCTTTATTAATATGGAGTTCGTTACGAAGTCTTTTCTCGCTGGGCAGACAAAAAAGGGAAGCGGTCAGCCCGATCAGCATACAGAGATTTCCGGTGTTGCTAAGAGTCAGATAATAGCATAATACGTTGAGGACGATAGCCACTTCGAGCAATCCGAGGCGTACCATGCTCCACTGCACATAACGCTTCAACGCAAGAGGAATCGTCAGGAGGTCTATCTTCTTTTTCAGTACCAGACTGAACAGTTTCAAGGCAAGCGGCACACACAAGGCGGTCAGCAAGATACCTGCCGTCTCCATATAATAGGTGGCCTGTGGGTTATCGACCAAAGCTCCCACAGGAAGAAGGTCGAACTCCCCTGCCCCAAGCAAAAAGGCGGGAAGCACCCAAAAGAAAACATAACTGATATTCAAATTTCTCACTGCGCGTTTTATCTGTTCTTCCATGTTAGTTACGATATTCGTTCAAATAATAAAGTTAGATTATACGGTTCCGGTAAAAAAGAGTCCGGTTGACAATACTGCGTCCCAGAGTGATCTCATCGGCATACTCCAGTTCATCACCAACGGAGATGCCCCGTGCTATTACGCTGAGTTTGACCCCCATCTTCTCCAGTTTACGGTAGATGTAGAAGTTGGTGGTATCTCCTTCCATCGTGGTGCTCAAAGCGAGGATGACTTCCTTGATTCCTCCTTCGGATACCCGCTGTACGAGACTTTCTATTTGCAGGTCGCTCGGCCCTACCCCGTCCATTGGCGAGATCACTCCGCCAAGTACGTGGTAAAGTCCCCGATACTGCTGGGTGGCTTCTACCGCCATCACGTCACGGATATTCTCTACCACACAGACAGTAGAGGCGTCACGCTGCGGATTGGCACAAATCTGACAAGTCTCGGTATCAGATATATTATGACATACTTTACAGTACTTTACTTCACGCTTCAGCGTAATGATGGAGTTGCCGAATGCCTCCACAGTAGCCGTGTCCTGCCGGAGCAGATGTAATACAAGCCGCATTGCCGTCTTGCGCCCGATGCCCGGAAGTTTGGAAAATTCGCCTACTGCCTTTTCGAGCAGTACGGAAGGATATTGTTGGTTCATAGATTACGAATGAAATTCTATCTGTTTCGGGCGCAAAGATACGGATTATTGTTTTTAATACAAAGAAAGTATTACCTTTGCAGCCGATATGATGATATTAGTCATTATTATATGCTATTTTGCGGGCTTGTTGTTAATAGCCCACATCACCGGACATAAAGGCGGATCAAATGCAGCGTTCTTTAAAGGAGAAAACAAATCACCCTGGTATATAGTCTCCTTCGGCATGATTGGCGCTACAATTTCCGGCGTGACCTTCGTATCCGTGCCGGGCATGGTTCGCGGAATGGACATGACGTATATGCAGACCGTATTCGGATTCTTCTTCGGCTATATGATCGTAGCGCACATATTACTGCCTCTTTACTACAGGCTGAATCTGACAAGTATCTACGGATACCTCGGTACACGCATCGGCGTGAATGCCTACCGCACCGGCTCTTTCTTCTTCCTGCTCTCCCGTATGCTGGGAACGGCAGCCAAACTGTATCTCGTCTGTCTGATCCTGCATACGCACGTATTTCAGGATATGCACGTCCCTTTCTGGGTGATTGCCGTCGGCTCCGTGGCCCTCGTGTGGATATATACCCACAAAAGCGGCATCAAGACAATCGTATGGACGGACACGCTACAAACATTCTGTCTGATCGCAGCCCTGCTATTCATCATCTACTTCACCATACAGAAGCTGGATATAGGCTTTGACGGCATCGTACAGACCATCCGCCACAGCGAACACAGCCGCATCTTCGTATTCGACGACTGGATGTCCCGCCAGAACTTCTTCAAACAGTTCTTCAGCGGCATCTTTATCGTCATCGTCATGACCGGACTCGATCAGGACATGATGCAGAAGAACCTCTCCTGCCGTAATCTGCACGAAGCCCAAAAGAATATGTACTGCTACGGATTCTCATTCATCCCGCTGAATTTCCTGTTCCTGTGCCTAGGCATTCTGCTGATTGCATTAGCGGGACAAATGCAACTGGAACTACCGGCCATGAATGACGATATCCTTCCCATGTTTGCCACACAAGGATATCTGGGACAGTCGGTACTGGTTCTTTTCACCATCGGCATCATCGCCGCAGCTTTCAGCAACTCAGACTCCGCGCTGACCGCCATGACCACCAGCGTATGTATAGACCTGCTGAACACGGACAAGGACACAGAAGAAACAGCCCGTCGCAAAAGAAAGAAAGTACACCTGTCCCTCTCCATCCTGCTGGCTTTCTTTATCTGCCTGGTGGAGATGCTGAACAACAAAAGCGTGATTGACGCGATCTACATCATCGCCTCCTACACATACGGGCCTTTGCTGGGCATGTTCGCCTTCGGACTGTTCACCCGGCGCCAGACAAAAGACCGGCTGGTCCCGCTCATCGCCATCGCCTCTCCGGTGCTCTGCTACGCTCTGGACTGGTGGATAAACAAAGAAACCGGATATAAATTTGGCTATGAATTGCTAATGTTGAACGGAAGCCTTACCTTTGCGGGGCTCATGCTGCTGTCCGGAAAAGAGAAAACGGCGAAAACGCCTTGAAAACTGGCGTCCGGAGTTTATAATAAAAAGTAGTGGAGTTTATTATAAACGTGACCATAGTTTATTATAAACGATAAGAGAGTTTATTAGAAGCAGAAAAACAAAGAAATAAATGACAATAAAATGGAAATAACGAGTGCAGAATTTGTGATTAGCAACACGGACGTGAAGAAATGTCCGACAGGAGTATTTCCCGAATACGCCTTCATCGGGCGGTCGAATGTAGGAAAGTCGAGCCTTATCAATATGCTGACTGCCCGCAAAGGACTGGCGATGACCTCCGCCACACCGGGAAAGACAATGCTTATCAACCACTTCCTGATCAACCAAAGCTGGTACCTGGTCGATCTTCCCGGATACGGCTACGCCAGACGCGGACAAAAAGGAAAAGACCAGATACGTACCATCATCGAAGACTACATCCTCGAACGGGAACAGATGACCAACCTGTTTGTATTGATAGACAGCCGCCTGGAACCGCAGAAAATAGACTTGGAATTTATGGAATGGCTGGGCGAAAACGGCATCCCTTTCTCCATCATCTTCACCAAAGCAGACAAACTGAAAGGCGGACGTCTGAAAATGAATATCAACAACTACCTGCGTGAACTGAGCAAGGAATGGGAAGAACTTCCCCCGTATTTCGTATCTTCTTCGGAAAACCGTACAGGACGCACGGAAATCCTCGACTACATCGAAAACATCAGTAAAGAAGTCTATAAAAATAAGTAAACGAAAATGAAAAAAAGAACATTTTATTTATTGCATGGGTTGCATTATTCTCACTCTTTGCAAGCAACAGTCAGGCACAATCATTAAAGGATCTGCTCAACAAAGACAACATCTCCAAAGTAGTAAATGCCATCACCGGAACACCCGAAACGATAGACATGACAGGCACATGGACTTACAGCGGTTCGGCAGTAGAATTTGAATCGGACAATCTGCTGATGAAAGCAGGAGGAGCCGCAGCCGCCACGATGGCAGAAAACAAATTGAACGAGCAATTGAGTAAAGTGGGCATCAAAGAAGGACAAATGAGCTTCACGTTCAACGCCGACAGTACTTTCACCAGCACCGTCGGAAAAAAGAAACTGAACGGCACTTATTCGTACAATGCTTCCACCAAGCAGGTAGACTTAAAGTACTTGAAACTACTGAACCTGCACGCGAAAGTGAACTGCACTTCCAACTCTATGGATTTATTGTTCAACTCCGACAAGCTGCTTAAATTAATGACATTCCTCGGCAGCAAGACAAACAGCACAGCACTGAAAACTGTCAGCTCACTGGCTGAAAACTACGACGGGATGATGCTGGGATTCGGGTTGAAGAAATAGTGTTTTATTTGCAAAACCAAAAGCTCTGAAACGCCTTCTGGCAGGGCTCGAAAACCGAATCCTAACCGAAAGGGAAACCGAACCTTAACCAGTAGAGAAGAGTAGAGTATATAATTCTATTCTAAAGAAATAGAATTACTAAGAAAGAGAAGAAAGAATTTTGCCGCTGCCGATTCACTTTCAGAACAGAAATGAATCAGACCAGTTCATCTTTGATTCGATGTTCTTTCTGTTCTTTACGTTGTTGAATGCGTTTGTACAACTTAACAATAAATGCTATAAAGTAATTCAACTCATAAAAGGGAGTCATATGATAGAAATCAAGTTTTGTTTTCATAATAGCTGGATTTTATGGGTTTGTTCCAAATATAGTAATTTTTTATGCGATAAACAAAAAATATGAGTATTCATTAGCGTGTTGAAATGAATTAATTTAGCGAACAGAGATCGGCAGTATTCACCTCGGTGCTCACTTCTGCTCGTCTCGGTGCTCAGCGTTTTTCGCCTCGCTGCTTACTCTCATTCAGCTCGGCGCTCAGTGTTCCCCACCTCGGTGGTCAGGATTGCCAAGCCCAAGGACGATGATAAACAGAAGTTATTTTATTCCCTTTTTCGATAAAATTAACTCTGCCGACGGGATAATTTCAGGGGAAAAGCGTTACCTTTGGCGTTTGTAATCAATAAAAAGAAGGAAAAATGAAAAAGATACTTTTTTTAATGACCTTGTTAGTGGTAGGAGTAAGTTTCGCTTTTGCCCAGACTAACGCTGATATCAAGTTTGACAAAACAACACACGACTTTGGAAAATTCTCAGAAAACAGTCCGGTAGTAAGCTGCGTATTCACTTTCACTAATATCGGTGATGCTCCTTTAGTAATTCATCAGGCGGTAGCGTCTTGCGGATGCACAGTGCCCGAATATACCAAAGAACCGATCCAGCCGGGAAAGAAAGGTACAATCAAAGTAACTTACAACGGAACAGGTAAATATCCGGGACACTTCAAAAAGTCGATTACCCTGCGTACCAACGCAAAAACCGAAATGGTACGCCTCTATATCGAAGGCGATATGACCCCGAAAGACGAGAAGTAAGAAAAAATAGACATAACGTAAAGGAGAATCTTTCGATTCTCCTTTTTTTTTGTTTACTTTGAAGTCCATTAAGCATAAACTACTAAAAATATAATATGAAACAAGAAGAAGACAAATTCACCGGACTACCCGAGAACGCGTTCAGAGAGTTAAAAGCAGGAGAAGTGTACAATCCCCTGATGAGTCCTTCCAAAAATTATCCGGAAGTAAACTTCTGGTCAGTAACATGGGGTATCGCCATGGCCATCCTTTTCTCGGCAGCCGCCGCCTATCTGGGGCTGAAAGTGGGACAAGTATTCGAAGCCGCTATTCCGATAGCCATCATTGCCGTAGGAGTCTCCGGTGCAGCCAAAAGAAAAAATGCGTTAGGAGAAAATGTAATTATCCAGTCTATCGGAGCGTGTTCCGGTGTAATCGTTGCCGGAGCCATCTTTACCCTCCCCGCCCTTTATATCCTTCAAGTCAAATATCCTGAGATGACAGTCAGCTTTATGCAGGTATTTATCAGCTCGCTGCTGGGTGGCGTACTGGGTATCCTGTTTCTGATTCCTTTCCGCAAATATTTCGTCAGCGATATGCACGGCAAATATCCTTTCCCCGAAGCAACCGCTACCACACAGGTGCTGGTGTCCGGAGAAAAGAGCGGCAGCCAGGCCAAACCGCTGTTGATGGCGGGAATGATCGGTGGATTGTATGACTTCATCGTGGCCACTTTCGGCTGGTGGAACGAGAACTTCACCACCCGCGTATGCGGAGCCGGAGAAATGCTGGCTGAGAAAGCGAAACTGGTATTCAAAGTGAATACAGGTGCGGCAGTACTCGGTTTGGGGTATATTGTAGGTCTGAAATATGCTTCTATCATTTGTGCCGGATCACTGGCAGTATGGTGGATCATCATTCCGGGAATGTCCGCCATCTGGGGAGACAGCGTGCTGAACGCATGGAATCCCGAAATCACGTCTACGGTAGGCATGATGAGTCCCGAAGAAATCTTCAAGTATTACGCCAAGAGCATCGGTATCGGCGGTATTGCCATGGCGGGTGTCATCGGTATCATCCGTTCATGGGGAATCATCAAGAGTGCCGTCGGACTGGCTGCCAAAGAAATGGGCGGTAAAGGCAATGTAGAAAAGAATATCGTGCGTACACAGCGTGATCTTTCGATGAAAATCATCGCTATCGGCTCTATCCTTACGCTGATTCTGATCGTGCTGTTCTTCTACTTCGATATCATGCAGGGAAATATCGTCCATACGCTGGTAGCGATTGCGCTGGTAGCAGGCATTTCCTTCCTGTTCACGACGGTAGCTGCCAATGCGATTGCCATTGTAGGCACCAATCCGGTATCGGGAATGACATTGATGACACTGATTCTGGCTTCCGTAGTGATGGTAGCTGTCGGACTGAAAGGTCCTTCGGGCATGGTGGCCGCACTTGTGATGGGTGGCGTAGTATGTACGGCACTGTCTATGGCAGGCGGGTTCATCACAGACTTGAAAATAGGTTACTGGCTGGGCAGTACTCCTGCCAAACAGGAAACATGGAAATTCTTGGGAACCATCGTTTCTGCTGCTACAGTAGGCGGTGTAATGATTATACTGAACAAGACATACGGCTTCACCAGCGGCGCACTGGCTGCACCACAGGCCAATGCGATGGCTGCCGTTATCGAACCGCTGATGAGCGGCGTAGGTGCCCCCTGGCTGCTGTATGGCATCGGTGCAATCCTTGCTATCGTGCTGACATTCTTCAAGATTCCCGCACTGGCTTTTGCGCTGGGTATGTTCATTCCGTTGGAGCTGAATGTGCCGCTGGTAGTAGGCGGTGCCGTCAACTGGTATGTAACAAGCCGCAGCAAGGATACGGCACTCAATACGGAAAGAGGTGAAAAAGGTACGTTACTGGCATCCGGTTTCATTGCCGGAGGCGCATTGATGGGGGTAGTCAGTGCCGCCATGCGCTTTGGCGGTATCAATCTGGTCAACGATGCTTGGGTGAACAATACCTGGTCGGAAGTGTTAGCATTAGGAGCTTACGCTTTATTGATCCTCTACTTTATCAAGGCTTCCATGAAAGTAAAATAAGATGAGGAAACTGTTATCTGTTATAGTATCACTTATGACTGCAATGACATTTGCACAACAGCCCGTCGAGCTACCTTTGTGGCCCGACGGTGCTCCCAACTCCAACGGACTGACCGGCGGGGAAAAGGAAGTGTCACCCCACAGAATCAGCAATGTCACCGACCCCACCATAACCGTTTACCGTGCACCGCAGCCGAACGGAATGGCTGTCATCATGTGTCCCGGAGGTGGCTACAGCCGCCTCGCCATGGATCATGAAGGGCACGATATGGCATCCTGGTTCTGCGGACAGGGCATCACTTACGTTGTATTAAAGTACCGGATGCCGAACGGTCATTGCGAAGTCCCTTTGTCGGATGCGGAAAGAGCGATTCGCATCGTACGCGAGCATGCTGGAGAATGGAATATCCATCCCCGCAAAATAGGAATCATGGGAGCATCCGCCGGAGGACATCTCGCCTCTACCCTTGCCACCCATTACAGTGCGGCATCGCGTCCCGACTTTCAGATTCTGCTTTATCCGGTGGTCACCATGACGCAAAGTACTCATGGCGGTTCGAGAAAAGAGCTTCTGGGCGGAAATCCGCCCACAGAACAAAAGGTACTCTTCTCCAACGAACTGCAAGTGACGCCCGATACTCCGCAAGCCTTTATCGTCCTGTCTTCTGATGACGGTGCCGTGCCTCCTTCCAACGGAGTGAACTATTATCTCGCTTTACAGAAAAACAATGTTCCCGCATCGCTTCATGTCTACCCTACCGGCGGACATGGCTGGGGATTCCGGGACAACTTCAAGTATAAGCAACAATGGACACAGGAACTCGAAAAGTGGTTGCGTGAGGGTGTCGTATTTCCGAAGGAGACAGCACCGATGTTGAGAATCGGAAAGACGTACCTTGGAACAAAGTATGTAGCCAACACACTGGATCAGGGAACGGAAGAAAAGTTAGTCATCCTGCCCCAAACGGTAGATTGCCTTACTTTCGTCGAATATACGCTGGCTCAGGCGATGGGAGCTTCTTTTGCCGATAATCTGCAAAAGATACGTTATCGGGACGGTGTGATCGACGGATACACTTCGCGGTTGCACTATACCTCCGACTGGATTGAGAACGGTGTCCGCCAAGGATTTCTGGAAGACGTTACTGCACAAAACAGTACGCAGACCACCAAACTGTCTCTCTCCTATATGTCCACCCATCCCCAAAAAGTACAGGCAACTGGCGGATTCGCCGGAGAACGTGAAACGGATGGCCGAGCATGAAAAGGCATTATCCGGGAAAAAGGTACACTGGCTACCTAAAGGAAAACTCCCCGACGCAGGACTTCCGTGGATCATGGACGGTGATATCATCGCCATCACCACGAATCTTCCGGGACTGGATGTAGCTCATGTAGGGATAGCCGAATATATAAACGGAAAGTTGCATTTGCTTCACGCCTCTTCTACGCTTGGCAAGGTTGTTGTCAGCGAAGAGCCTCTCAGCCAAATGCTTCGCAATAATAAATCATGGAGCGGCATACGTGTCGTCCGGATGTCTCACCCTTAAAACAAATGATTATGAAACGAGTAAAACATTTACTTCTCGCGTCGTGTCTGTTGCCTACTTTTCTGGGAGCACAGGGAGTGGCAAGCGCCTCTTTTCTGGAGATTACCCGGATGCCCAATCGGCAGGTATGGCCTGCACACTGGGACTGGCTATCACTGACAATGGAAGCACGGCTATCTTTCATAACGCTTCCACCATCGCTTTCTCGCAGGATGTAATGGGTGCCAGCTACTCATACGCTGACATAAATAAAGACTTTGGAATGCATAGCGCATCCCTTTTCTACCGCATCGGACGGGAAGGGAAGCACGGATTTAGCGTAGGATTCCGTCACTACAAGGATGCTGATTTTCATTGGCAGGACGGTGCGGAAGATCATGCCCGCGCATGGAACGTGGAAGCCGCATACTTCAGAAATGTAGCCAAGAACCTGTCCCTTTCATTAACACTCAGATATCTGCAGGCAAAAGCCTATAAGGATGCGGACAGCAAAGGGTCAGTCTCCGTGGACCTCGGTGCCAGCTATCATCGCAGCATGGGTATTCTGGACGAAATGGCTTCATGGACAATCGGATTTCAAGCCGCCAACCTGGGCAGCAAGCTGGACGGACAGAAACTGCCTGCCCGACTGGGACTGGGTGGTGCCATCGACCTGCCGTTCAGTATGGACAACCGCTTGCAGGTGGCTCTTGACTTCAACTACCTGCTCCCGTCCGAGTACCGCCATCTTCAAGCCGGCATCGGAGCGGAATATAATTTCCTGAAATATGGAATTATCCGCGGAGGATACCACTTCGGGGATAACGACAAAGGAACAGGCAACTACGGTACACTGGGCTGCGGAATCAACTTCTGGCCGATTCGCGCAGATTTCTCTTATGCACTGGCTGATAAAGACTGTTTCATGCATAAGACATGGCAGCTCGGCATTGGAATCGTTTTCTAGGCTTTTCCTTCGGGCAGTCCGCTAAGTTTTATCATTGAGCAGAGTCTGCCGGGTTCTTTCATTGAGCAATCTGCTGATTTTTTTCGTTCAGCAGCCTGTTAAGCTCGCCTTCGAGGCGTTGCTTTACTTCGTCCATAGGCACTTCGTGCTTCAGCTCCTGACGAAGAGAAGTGACGCCTTTATCTATAAAGCCACAAGGATGAATATAGCTGAAATAGCGTAAATCCGTATTCACATTCAGAGCCAGTCCGTGCATGGTGACATAGTGACTGCTCCTCACTCCGATCGCACAAATCTTACGGGCACGGGGCGTACTCCCCTCCAGCCAGACACCTGTTGCTTTTTCAAGCCGTCCCGCTTCAATGCCATAGGAGGCACAGACACGTATCACAGCCTCTTCGAGCAGGTGCACATATTCCTTCAGCCCCAGATGAAACTCTTCCAGATTCAAGATCGGATAACAGACTAGCTGTCCGGGACCATGATACGTGATATCCCCTCCCCGATCTATATGGAAAAGGGTAGCCTGAATGGCTTTCAGCTGATCGTCATTCAACAGCATATTATTTTCTTTTCCGCTACGTCCCAAAGTATAGACGTGCGGATGTTCGCACATAATAATACGGTTTTCATAGGGTTCTCCCTGCGCTTTTGCACGGACAAGGGTATCAAACCATTCCGTCTGCCGCTGCCATGCCTCGGCGTATGGAATCAAATTCCAGTCTACTAATACAGTTTTCATGAAGACAAAAGTAAGAAATAAAAAAGAAAAATCGTACATTTGCGGACCGAATATAACAAGCACTCTAAACCAAAGATAACAAACACTCTTATGAAAATGGAAGTTCCACAAGTAGATTTGCCTCTGGAGGTGTTGGCATGGACTAAAGTAACCGAAGATATTCTGAACATCTACAAACAATCGTGCCGGCTGCAGGCGTGTATTTTCGCCATCTGTACGGAAGGAACCATGAAAGTCTCCATCAATCTGTTGGAATACGAGGTTCACCCGAATGATCTGATTACATTACTTCCCGGAACAATCATACAGTTCCGTGAGAAAGCGGAAAAGGTTAGTCTTTGTTTTGCCGGATTCTCTGCGAAATGTATCGGACATATCAACTTGCTGACCACCATCGGGAACGCTTATCCCAAGCTGATAGAACAGCCGATCATCCCTCTTTCCGAGAATATCGCCGACTATCTGAAGGAATATTTTGCCTTGTTGTCTCATGCCAGTTGTGACGAGTCTTTCAAGATGGACTCCAAATTGGCGGACTTATCACTCCAGACTATTCTGACAAGCATCCAGCTGATGTACCGGAATTATTCGGGAAACAATCATTCGAACCGTAAGAAGGAGATTTGCCGGAAGTTGATTCAACTGATCACTGAACACTACAAAGACCAGCGTTGTGCACGTTCTATGCCGATCAACTGGGAATCTCTCTGCAACATCTGAGCACCACCGTAAAAACAAGTAACGGGGAAAAGTGTATTGGATACTATTGCTTATATTGTCATTATCGATGCCAAAGCGCAGCTAAAGGGTACGGATATGACTATTCAGGAGATAGCTTATTCGCTGAATTTCCCGAATCCCTCTTTCTTCTGCAAGTTCTTCAGACGGCATGTAGGGATGTCACCGCTGGAATTTAGAAATAGTTGAGTCCGTTACTTCTAAAATCAATGGATCAGTCCGAAATACCGTATTGGCTCCAAATGTACAGATTTGAGCCAACTATCCGCATGGATTCCCCTCCTTCTCGAAGGAGGGGTGCCCGTAGGGCGGGGTGGTAGGTAAAACAAGGTTATCTCTAATCCATTGTGAATGAAAAAATTGCGTATTCACCTACCACCTCCCCCTACGGGTACTCCTCCTTCCCGAAGGAGGAGATTTAAGATACTACTGACTTTTTAGTCGGCCCCATAAATCCATAAAAGAACGTTAAGCAGGCTCTCTTCTTAAATCTTCCTTCTTCCCAAACTCAACGAATTGAGCACTACACTCACACTGGAGAATGCCATGGCGGCACTTGCCAGCATCGGATTCAGCAACAATCCGTTTATAGGGAACAATACTCCGGCAGCGATAGGAATACCGATCAGGTTGTAGATAAATGCCCAGAAAAGGTTTTGATGAATCAGTCTTACAGTCTGCCTGGACAGTTCGAAGGCTTTGGGGAGTAACAGCAAGTCGGACGTCATCAGCGTCACCATAGCGACATCCATAGCAATATCCGTACCCTTTCCCATAGCAATGCTGACGTCAGCCAACGCCAGTGCCTGTGAGTCATTGATACCATCGCCCACCATTGCCACTTTCTTTCCCTGCATTTGCAGCTCACGCACAAATTCGGCTTTATCGTCCGGCAAGGCATCTGCCACAAATCGCTCGATACCCAGACGGGAAGAGACTGCCAGAGCCGTCCGCTGACCGTCACCGGTAAGCATACAGATATCAATGCCCTGACGTTTCAGTTCTTTTACTGCCTCGGCAGAAGTAGCCTTGATCGGGTCGGAAACGGCAATGATAGCCAAAAGTTCATTCTCACGTCCGAAGTATATGATTCCGTTTCCGTCTGATTCGTAGTGTACCAGCATATCAGCCATGACATCGCTTACTGTAGCGCTGAAATCTTTCAGAAGTTTATGGCTGCCCACCCAGTAAGTCTTACCTTGATAAGACACCTTTATACCTTTGCCTGTGATGCTTTCAAAACTGCTCAAAGGAGCGGGAGTTATCTTTTCCTCGTCTTGGAGTACGGCTACAATCGCGCCTGCCAACGGGTGTTCCGATTTCAGCTCGGCAGCAAGAAGTACATCTTTGAAGTGTTCTTCCTGCGGCTGTGCCCACAACCATCCGGTAGCGGTAGGATGTCCTTCGGTCAAAGTACCGGTTTTATCCAGTACCACCACATCTACCTTACGCATCTGCTCCAGAGCGACGGCGTCTTTTATCAGAATATGCTGTCCGGCAGCTTTACCGATTCCCCACCATCAGCGCAGTAGGTGTGGCAAGTCCCAGAGCACAGGGACAGGCTATGACCAGAACGGATACAGCAGAAAGAATACCATAAGAAATATACTCACTGCCACCGATAGCTACCCACAGCACAAACGCGTCAGAATGGCAATTCCCAACACGACAGGAACGAAGATGCCTGTAATACGGTCTACGATACGCTGCACAGGAGCTTTGCTGCCTTGTGCTTCCTGCACCATGTGAATGATGCGTGCCAGCACAGTATCACTTCCCACCTGAGAAGCACGAATGATGAAGGAACCGCGCTGATTGATTGTTCCGGCAAGGACCTTATCGCCCTTTTTCTTCTCTACCGGAATCGGCTCACCGCTAATCATACTTTCATCCACATACGAATCGCCCTCCGAAAGCTGACCATCCACGGGAATCTGTTCGCCGGGACGGACTACCACCATATCGCCTACCTGCAACAGGTCTATTTGTATCTCTTCCTCTACCCCACCACGCAATACACGTGCCACTTTGGGCTGCATTCCCATCAGTTTGCGAATGGCATCCGAGGTATTTCCTTTGGCGCGTTCCTCCATCATCTTTCCGGTCAGAACGAAGGCAATGATCACTGCGGAAGCTTCGTAATAGACGTGCGGTTCCAGTCCGCGATCTGTCCAGAACTGCGGAAAGAAGGTGTTGAACAAACTGAAAAGGAAGGCTATCGAGGTACTCAAAGCGACCAGCGTATCCATATTGCTACGACCGATCTTCGCCTGTTTCCATGCCCCCGTAAAGAAACTTCCTCCGAAGAGCACCATTACCGGAATAGCGAGCAACATTTGTATCTCGTTAGAGTATGGCATATGCATTAATAACATCGAAAAGATAAGCAACGGCACGACAAATATCCACGCGCCGATCACTTTCCGTTTCAGACGAAGGTAGCGCTTATGCTGTTCTTCTTCCCGACGTTCTTCTTTATTCGCTTCTTCTACTATCAGATCGTAACCGGCAGCAAGTACCGCTGCACGGATTTCTCCGGGGTGAGCTTGTCGTCCTCATAAGAAATCGTCAATGTATTTGAAGCAAAGTTGACGGAAGCATCAACGACTCCCGGCAACTTTTTCACTGTCTTTTCTACATTATTAGCGCATCCCGCACAATGCATATTAAGCACGGGAAACGCATTTTTTTGCTATATTACCCATATAATCCTTTACTCTTTAATTAATTAGTATATATAAAACAAGCAAATACGGGTATTTGTTCGATTACTTCTTATCGGCCTTCTTATCCTCTTTTTAGATTCTTGTTTGCCATCTTTCTTGCCGTCCTGCTTGGTTTCCTTCACAAACTCGGCCTCATAATTGAACTTCTTGAATCCTGCCTGCAACTTCTTCACATCTGTCTTTTCGGCATCGTAGGTGATGGACACGGTTTTGTTCTTCAGTTCGGTGGAAAGTTCCTTCACGCCTTTCTCGAAGCGCATATTATTTTTCACTTTCTTCTTCTCGCAGTTCTCGCAGTGCATCTGAGAGACTTTGAATATGACTACACGGATATCCTTTGCCAATACGGCTGCTACGCTCAAAAGAGCCACCACACAAGTGGCCATCCATCTTTTTGTTCTCATTTTTCTTATTCGTTTAATGGTTATTATTCATTTCTTGCCAGGTTGAAACGTATTCCGATATAGGCTTTTGCCCCGTGCACAGGTCCCCATATCATCGTTGAGTCGAAGTTTCCTCCCCACGGGTTTGCTGCGTCGATGATCGGATTCTTCTGTTTGAAGTTTGTCAGGTTCTCCCCTCCTACGTAGATAGACCAACGGCGGAAATAGCGGGTAATCTGGGCACTCAGTTGCTCGAAGCTGCCATAGCGGCGCTCCCAAGATAGCTGACCGTCTGCCAACTCATAAGGGGAAGGCATTCTTCCTCCGCCATTGAGCTGAAGCGTAGCATCAAACTGCCATATTCCGAGTGGAGTCTGGTACGAAGCGGTCAGCAGTCCTTTGTATTTGCTGGTCAACGGTTTCTCCATCCGCTGACCTTTGTAGGTGGTCTGAGCATCCGTCAGACGGTAAGCTCCCGTCAAGGTAAATCCTTTAAAGAAAGGATAGCTTGCCTCTACTTGGAATACATGCGAATAGGAACGCCCGTCCAGATTGTAAAAGGCTACTTCGTGAGGATTACTGTCCATATCCACTACGACTTGCTTCAGGAAGTCTGTGTAATAATATTCGGCATTGATATTCAGCGTTTTGCCAAATACAGGTACGTAGGTAGATACACTGGCACCATAGTTCCATGCTTCTTCCATGTCCAGTCCTTTCGCTATTTCGACCTTTCGGCTACTGGAAAGCAGGTAGTTATTTTCTGCCAGTACATGATTCGTACGATAACCTTTTCCGGCAGAGAGGCGGAAGTGTACGTACTCATTCGGATTGTATTTAAGATGTGCACGGGGAGTCACAAAGAAACCGTGCTCATTGCTATAGTCACCACGCAGACCTGCCATCAGCATCCACTGATCATTCAGATTCAGCGTGTATTGCGCATAGGCTCCGGGAACCGCTTCTTTGGCAAAAGCCTTGATGAGCGGCAATTCCGTTTGATTCTCCAACCGATAATGCTGGTCATAAGCGTCATAGTTGAAACTCAGCCCCGCCGAGAAACTGTTCTGCTTATTAAACTCTGTTTCAAACATCAAAGAGGCATACACATTTGTCTGGTCTACATTGTATAGTTTTCGTCCGTACATGGCATCCTGATTGTGCCAACTGGCAGAAAGAATCAGTGCCAGATTCGTATTCTTCTCCTTATTAAATATATAAGCATTCTTGGTGAAAAGTTCGTAACGTTCGGTATCGATTCCTACTTTATAAAGATCACCCGTCTGCATATCCGTATGATGTGCCTGCCCGCTAGTGCGACTTTCGGAAAGAGCCTTGAAGCCTGCCTGAAAGACATAATGATCTCCCATATAGGCCCATCGGTTCCACAGGTTATACTGCTCTACTTGGGGGATATCCACGAAGCCGTCATCATTGCCGTCGTGCGCTTTGGTTTCGTTCTCATAATGTGCCAGTAAAGAGGTACTCCAACGTTTTGACAACTTTAAGGTGGCGTCCGCATTCGCCTCATACCGGTTGGTACTGCTTGCGAAAAGATTGGCGGATACCCAGTCGGCCTCCGGCAACTGCGGCTTTTTGAACTCTACATTAATCTGCCCCGTGATAGCTTCGTAGCCATTCTTCACCGATGAGATTCCTTTGGAAACCTGTATGCTTTGCATCCACGGACCGGGGACATATCCCAAACCATAAGGAGATGCCGCACCGCGATAGTTCGGGATATTCTCCGTGAGCATCTGTACATAAGTTCCGGACAATCCGAGCAGTTTGATCTGCTTGGCTCCCGTTGCCGCATCCGAATAGCTCACGTCCACCGAAGGGTTGGTCACGAAACTTTCTCCCAGATTACAGCAGGCAGCCCTGCTCAATTCGGCACTGCTTATCATCTCTTCGTTCATCACGCTGCTGCGCAACTTCATCGTTCCCATTCTGCGGCTGACTACATTCACTTCGTTCAGTTCTACACCTTCCCGAAGGGTAATGTCCAGTTCCTGATTCTTCTTGCTGACATGAATCGTGTCATTCTGAAAACCGATAAAACTGATTACCAGCATGTGACTCTTCGAAGGTTTGGAGATAGAAAAGCTGCCATCTTCCTTGGTAGTTACACCCTGACCCGTATTCACCCAGAATACATTAGCACCCGGAACAGGCTCTCCGGTATTATCTTTGACTATTCCCCCGCACCTGCGCTTGTGTCGTAACTGCAAGTAATGAGAACAGTCCCATTATTATATATTTCATTCTTTCTTGGACTTAGTTTTGCGATACAAAATTAATTCATTTCTCTTGCAACTGAGTTGCATTCATTCTCCTTGTTTTCATACCCTACAAAGGCTGAAAACAAAGTACAATCGGACCAAAAAGATGAAATAACAGCTAAATCAGAAAAACGGAATGTAACGCCAGCTTCTGCCTCGGACAGGGAGATGGCGGAGAAGGAAGACTGGAAAAGTCAACCGTCCGGTCTATAGAAGTGAAAGCAAATAGCTGACAATACTGTTCACAGAAAAGTGTTATCACCGGAACGGAAACTGTCAGTTCGGAAATATGCTTCATCAAATCGGGCTTATAGATAGTTGCCGTACAGCCCTTTTCTCTGCAATCTTTCTTTGAATCGCAAGTATGAGACTTCTTACATTTGGGACAGCCATCGGCACAACAAACCTGTACAGCCTCACAACGGGAACAGCAATAATGAACAATAGATACTCCCGCCCCTGAATAGATAATCAGGAGAGAAAAGGATCACTGCTGTTATGTAGGCTAGTCTCTTCATTTCGGGAGACAAAGATAAGGTATTCCGGCAACAATATCAAATTAAATAATTCTCCATTTTTATTCATACTACTGATATTATCCGTATATTTGACCGCATATTAGTTCTTTTAAATACATCATGTCATGGAATATCATCGTATATCTTTCATCCACAACGATACAGAGTATTCGTTCATTAAAGCTATAAACGGGAACTTAACAGGATACGCTTTAATGTCAGCTTGCCGGATAGAAGTAGTCAATTATATGAAAGAAAATAACTTGCAAGGCAGCTATATACTAACCGGAATGTCAAAGGCTTAATCACATGAAAGCTAAAAGAGAGCAGATATTAATCAGAACTTCCTGGATAAGTACTATTGGTAATGCCATACTTTCCACATCAAAAATTATCGTAGGTTTATGGGCCGGCAGTCTTGCCGTGCTAGGCGACGGTATTGATTCGGCAACGGATGTGATCATCTCCATTGTCATGATTTTCACAGCACGCATTATCAGCCAGCCGCCTTCCAAGAAGTACGTATTCGGCTATGAGAAAGCCGAAGGGATTGCGACTAAAATTCTTTCGCTTGTGATATTCTATGCAGGGGGTGCAAATGTTGATATCATCTATCGGAAGTATCTTTTCCGAAGAAGCAAAAGAAATTCCGTCAGCCATTGCCATATACGTCACGATCTTTTCGATTATCGGCAAACTTCTCCTGGCTTTATATCAGTACAAACAAGGGAAAAAGATAGATAGCTCCATGCTGACGGCCAATGCCATCAATATGCGCAATGATGTTATCATTTCCTCCGGTGTGCTGCTGGGACTGATATTCACGTTCATATTCAAACTGCCTATACTCGACTCCATCACAGGACTAATCATCAGCCTCTTTATCATAAAATCTTCGATTGGCATTTTCATCGATTCGAATGTGGAATTGATGGATGGCGTCAAAGATGTCAATGTGTACAATAAGATATTCGAAGCAGTAGAAACAGTTCCCGGTGCGAGCAACCCACACCGGGTAAGATCAAGAATGATCGGGAATCTTTATATGATTACCCTCGATATCGAGGTAAATCCGCAGATAACCATCACACAGGCCCATCAGATAGCCGACGCTGTGGAGAAAAGCATAAAAAGCTCTATAGACAATGTCTATGATATCTTAGTACACGTGGAACCTGCCGGCGAATGTCAGACAGACGAGAAATTTGGTATTGACAAGGGTATGGTGGAATTGACGGAAGGCGTTAAGGAGCAAGTATATGCTCCCCGAAGCTGTTATGATTACTCCACCACAATCACTGACCACCGTCTCGTGCTTTCCATCCGGAGTGACTATGATGGAACCAGTCTGTATGATATGCTTTCCGTCCGTCGTCACACGTATGCGGGCGCTTGTTTCTTCTTTTTCTTTCTTTTCCTTCTTTGCAGATTCCTCCTCTTCCTTATCCTCTATGGCTCTGTTCCGGTCCATACAGCCATTGGTATGATAACTTTTCATCTTAGTCACCCGGTCATCAACGAACCAGATATTAACGACTCCTGCAATACTTGACTCGGAAGTACGAAATTCCAGCATCTCACTCTCTTCGTCAAAACTTCGATAGCTCGGTTTACCCATAATGGCTATTACTTCTTTTGAAGACATCCCACGTTGGATAATACTCAAATTCTCATAAGTAATTCTGCTTGCATAACAACTGCTGAGCAATATCACCAGCAGCAAAGACATAAGGATCTGACTCTTTTTCATAATAGGTATAGTTTAGTAGTTTTTGAATACCCCAAATGTAGTATGAGAAAATTCCCTTCGCAAAGACTTCTTCCTACTTGCAAATAGGAATTTCCCTATCTATGAAAAACGACAGGTATAACCTATGACTACTAACATTTCTTCTCTCAACTATCCTATTGGCTTATCTATCATACCGTCCGCCACAGAGAATCAATGACTGCATACCTTACTGATATCGACCGTAAATTCCTCACCGGCAGGCATGAACTTCCCTTTTCGTTTAAGAAATCCGATCAGTTCATCCACTTCCATATTATCTGCCGAACAAGTATAAAAACGCTGATGTTCGCCAAACTTCTCTACAATTGCAGCCCTCAGAGATGCCTCAGTATAACTATTTCCCTCCATCATGTGAAGGACTTCGTGTGCATGTAACTGTTCCATAATCTATTTTTTCTGCAAAGATAAGTACGGCGTACAGATTAAAAACTGTAACAACATATGATACAGAAGCAAGAAAAAAAAGAATCATTAACAATGGCATCCCCTATATACATTGCCGAAGAAAGTAGCTGAATATTTTTTTCCTTTTTTATTCGCAGTATTCGGTAATTTCATTTATATTTGTCGATAGTGATAGATATGATCAATGTTGAATTTATAGAAAAAACGAGTATGAAAAAACAATATGTCAGTCTGCTTGCGGTTATACTTTCGGTAAGCGGCTTTTTTGTTTTCTTGTCATGACAAGATGAACAAAAACACGGGAGCATTACAATTCGATAGTATACAGGTTAACGAGACGGCACACCTCTTTAATGACACCGCCAAACCCGCGTGCAATATTATCATCAACTTCGCCTATCCCGTCAAGTCGTCGGACGAGATGCTGAAAGACAGTCTGAACGCTTACTTCATCTCCGTCTGCTTCGGAGACAAATATATCGGCGAAAAGCCAGAAGCGGTAGTGAAGCAATACGCCAAGAATTACATTGACGTGAGTATCGCCACGACCAAGAGCCGATGTACGCCGAAGACGAAAAGAATAAAGAAAGCGATGCAGTGGTAGGCGCATGGTACTCCTATTACAAGAGCATCGAAAGCCACGTGCAACTATATGAGAAAGACCTGCTAGTATACCGCGTTGACTACAACGAATATACCGGAGGCGCACACGGTATGTATATGTCGACTTTCCTGAACATGGATCTCACTCTGATGCGTCCGCTCCGCCTCGATGATATTTTTGTAGGCGACTTCCAGGAAGCCCTGACAGATCTGATCTGGAACCAGCTGATGGCTGACAACAAAGTAACTACGCACGAAGCGCTGGAAGACATGGGGTATGCTTCGACCGGAGACATCGCCCCGACAGAGAACTTTTTATCTGAGTAAAGAAGGTATCACCTTCTACTATAATATATACGACATCACACCGTACTCGATGGGCCCTGTCAAAGTTACCATTCCATACTCTATGATGGAACATCTGCTGGGCAGCAACCCAATTCTCGGAGATCTGAAAGATTAAACAGCTATTAAAAGATTGAACACCAATGAATATCCTGTTGTTATTGCCCCGTGTGATGCAGAAGGATATTCATTTCACTTATAAATCAAAATTCACCATTCAAAATACTTAAAGTGGAAATCATACTGAAATATTTTCCGGATCTGACGGAAGAGCAGCGTAAACAGTTTGCTGCTCTATACGACCTCTACATCGACTGGAATGCGAAAATCAACGTTATCTCCCGCAAAGACATCGAAAATCTGTACGAGCATCATGTGCTCCATTCATTAGGCATCGCCAAAGTGATTCAATTCCGTCCCGGAACCAAGGTCATGGATTTGGGTACAGGAGGAGGATTTCCCGGCATTCCGCTCGCCATCCTGTTCCCCGAAACCAAGTTTCATCTGGTAGACAGCATCGGCAAGAAAGTACGTGTGGCGACAGAAGTGGCCAATGCCATCGGACTGAAAAACGTCACTTTCCGTCATGCCCGTGCCGAAGAGGAAAAACAACTGTTCGACTTCGTCGTGAGCCGTGCCGTAATGCCCTTGGCGGATCTGATCAAGATCATCAAAAAGAACATTTCCCCCAAGCAGCAGAATGCTTTGCCCAACGGACTGATCTGTCTCAAAGGAGGCGAACTGGAGCACGAAACGATGCCGTTCAAGCATAAAACAGTCATCCACAGCCTGAGCGAAGACTTCGAGGAAGAGTTCTTTGAAACAAAGAAGGTAGTATATTCACAAATATAGGAATCAGGAGTTATCAAAACCATGAAAATAAAGAGATTTGAGTTTAATATGTTTCCCGTAAATTGCTACGTTTTATGGGATGACACAAAAGAGGCGGTTGTCATCGATCCGGGCTGCTTCTACGAAGAGGAAAAACAAGCACTAAAGAAGTTCATCCTCACCAATGAGTTAACAGTGAAACATCTGCTGAATACTCACTTACATCTGGATCACATCTTCGGCAATCCGTTTATGCTGAAAGAGTTCGGTCTGACGGCAGAAGCCAATAAGGCGGATGAGTTCTGGATCGATGAAGCTCCGAAACAGAGCCGTATGTTCGGCTTCCAATTGCAGGAAGAACCGGTTCCGCTGGGGAAATATCTGCATGACGGAGATATCATCACTTTCGGACACACCAAACTGGAAGCAATCCATGTCCCCGGACATTCGCCCGGTAGCCTGGTGTATTATTGCAAGAAGAAAACTGCATGTTCTCCGGCGATGTCTTGTTTCAAGGCAGCATCGGTCGTGCCGATCTGTCGGGTGGCAACTTCGACGAACTGATCGATCACATTTGCAGCCGTTTATTCGTACTTCCCAACGAGACAGTCGTATACCCCGGACACGGTGCACCAACGACCATCGGAATGGAGAAGGCAGAGAATCCATTTTTTAGATAAAAAAAGAATACAAGTATTAGGTATTAAGTATTAAGTATTAACCGTAGCTTCTGGCATATTTATCCGCATGGATAATACTTAATACTTAATACTTAAAAACATCCCCCATAAATTATGAAAACAGATTTGTTAGCTAGCCGTCACATCGGCATCAATGAAGAAGACACAGCCGTGATGCTCCGCAAAATAGGCGTAGACTCACTGGATGAACTGATCAACAAAACCATCCCTGCCAACATCCGGCTAAAGGAACCGCTGGCACTGGCCAAGCCGTTGACGGAATACGAATTTGGAAAACACATTGCCGAACTGGCAAGTAAAAAAACAAACTGTATACTACGTACATCGGATTGGGGTGGTATAATACGATTACTCCCTGCCGTTATCCAACGGAATGTATTCGAAAATCCCGTATGGTATACTTCTTACACGCCTTATCAGACAGAAGTGTCGCAAGGAAGACTGGAAGCGTTGATGAATTTCCAGACTGCCGTCTGTGACCTCACCGCTATGCCGCTCGCCAACTGCTCACTGCTGGATGAAGCGACTGCCGCCGCCGAAGCCGTAACCATGATGTATGCTCTGCGTTCGCGTACCCAGCAAAAAGCAGGTGCCAACGTAGTCTTTGTGGACGAAAACATCTTCCCGCAGACCTTGGCAGTAATGACCACACGTGCCATTCCACAAGGCATCGAATTGCGGGTAGGCAAATACAAAGAGTTTGAACCCTCACCAGAAATCTTCGCCTGCATCCTGCAATATCCTAACTCCAGCGGTAATGTGGAAGACTATGCCGACTTCACAAAGAAGGCACATGAAGCAGACTGCAAAGTTGCCGTTGCCGCTGATATTTTGAGTCTTGCCCTGCTGACTCCTCCGGGAGAATGGGGAGCTGACATCGTATTCGGTACAACGCAACGTCTGGGTACACCGATGTTCTACGGTGGGCCGTCGGCAGCCTACTTTGCCACCCGCGACGAGTACAAGCGCAATATGCCGGGACGCATCATCGGCTGGTCGAAAGACAAATACGGCAAGCTGTGCTACCGAATGGCTTTGCAGACACGCGAACAGCATATCAAACGCGAAAAAGCCACTTCCAATATTTGTACGGCTCAGGCACTGCTCGCTACGATGGCAGGTTTCTACACTGTATATCACGGACAGGAAGGAATCAAAACGATTGCTTCGCGTATTCATAGCATCACTGTCTTCCTCGACAAGCAATTAAAGAAATTCGGATATACACAAGTCAATGCACAATATTTCGATACGCTGCGTTTCGAGTTGCCGGAACACGTTTCGGCGCAGCAGATTCGCACGATCGCGCTGAGCAAGGAAGTGAATCTGCGCTATTACGAGAACGGAGACGTAGGCTTTAGCATCGATGAAACAACGGACGTAGCAGCTACGAACGTGTTGCTTTCCATCTTCGCCATTGCCGCCGGCAAGGATTATCAGAAGGTAGAGGACGTGCCGGAAAAGAGCAATATTGACAAAAGCACTGAAACGTACCACGCCTTTCCTCACGCACGAGGTGTTCTCCAACTATCATACGGAAAACGGAAATGATGCGCTATATCAAACGTCTGGACCGGAAGGATATTTCATTGGCCCAGTCAATGATTTCCCTCGGATCGTGCACAATGAAGCTCAACGCAGCCGCTGAAATGCTTCCCTTTGAGCCGTCCGGAATTTATAAGTATGCATCCGTTGGTACCGGAAGATCAGACGGAAGGATATCGTGAATTGATCAGCAATTTGAGTGAGGACTTGAAAGTTATTACCGGATTTGCAGGTGTCAGCCTGCAACCGAACTCAGGTGCTGCGGGAGAATATGCCGGTCTGCGAGTTATCCGTGCCTATCTTGAAAGCATCGGTCAGGGACATCGCAACAAAATATTGATTCCGGCTTCGGCACACGGCACGAATCCTGCATCTGCCATACAAGCCGGATTTGAAACCGTCACCTGCGCTTGCGACGAGCAAGGAAACGTGGATATGGGCGACCTGCGTGCCAAAGCCGAAGAGAACAAGGAAGCACTGGCTGCACTGATGATCACCTATCCGTCAACGCATGGTATCTTCGAGACGGAAATAAAGGAAATCTGTGAAATCATCCACGCTTGTGGCGCACAAGTATATATGGACGGTGCCAACATGAATGCACAGGTAGGATTGACCAATCCGGGCTTTATAGGCGCCGACGTTTGCCACTTGAACCTGCACAAGACATTTGCTTCACCTCATGGTGGCGGTGGTCCGGACGTAGGTCCTATCTGTGTAGCTGAGCATCTGGTTCCATTCTTACCGGGACATTCGATCTTCGGCAGTACGCAAAATCAGGTTTCCGCAGCTCCGTTCGGCAGTGCGGGTATCTTGCCTATCACATACGGCTACATCCGGATGATGGGTACCGAAGGCTTGACTCAGGCTACTAAAATAGCCATTCTCAATGCCAACTATCTGGCTGCTTGTCTGAAAGATACTTACGGCATTGTTTACCGGGGAGCTACCGGTTTCGTCGGACACGAAATGATTCTGGAATGCCGCAAGGTACATGAAGAAACAGGTATCTCAGAAAATGACATTGCGAAGCGTCTGATGGACTATGGTTATCATGCACCGACTCTCTCCTTCCCTGTTCACGGCACATTAATGATTGAACCTACCGAAAGCGAAAGCCTGGCGGAGTTGGACAACTTTGTAGACGTCATGCTGAATATATGGAAAGAAATTCAGGAAGTGAAGAACGAAGAAGCGGATAAGAATGATAATGTGTTAATCAATGCCCCGCATCCGGAATATGAAATTGTGAATGACAACTGGGAACATTCCTACACACGTGAGAAAGCAGCGTATCCGATAGAAAGCGTGCGTGAGAATAAGTTCTGGGTGAATGTGGCTCGCGTAGACAATACGTTGGGAGACCGGAAATTATTGCCGACCCGCTACGGAACGTTCGAATAAGAAGAAACTTTCAAAGGAAATCCGTACATGAAAAAATAAGCCCGGAGCTCAGCATCTACGAGCTCCGGGCTTACCTTTGTTAAGCACCGAGCGTATTCCGATAAGCACCGAGCTAAGTGAACATAAGAAGCGATACCGAAACCTTACGGTTATCATGCAGCTCTTCATTCCATGTTTGTCGGAAACATAGCCTGGTGGTTCTATCTGACAACAGTCACTGTTCCGGCTTTTTACCATTTTCTCCCTTAGTGGGATTTTAGGATCAGCATATCCTAAAAAGCTACACAGCCATATACTTTATGATTCTCCGGTACACCCAAAGAGCTTATAAATTCACGAACCTCGGGATCATCGCAAGTCGTACCTAACTGATTGATCCAGCAAGATCCGATTCCCAAAGAATGGGCAGCCAAAAACATATTCTCAATCGCGCAGGCACAATCCATACCGGCCCACCATTGAGTGGGTTCGTTGGACACGATCACCAAAGTCGGGGCATGATAATAACAGCAATACGCCTTGCTATGACCACGTTCCTGTAATTTCGGTTCATCGCTTTTAGCAAAAGCGCCTTTAATCCGTTCATTCAATTCTGCCAGTTTATCTGCATTCTGAATAGCGGTAAAATGCCATGTCTCCAAATGCATCCCACTGGGTGCAAAAGTGGCAGTTTCAGAATAGCCTGCAAGTCTTCTTCCGAAACTTGCCGGTCAGTATAAGCCCGTACACTACGACGTGCTTTGATATTTTCTAAAACTTCATTCGTTTTCATATACTATATTTACTATACTTACAACTCGTTCGCCACTTGCATTTATCGTTTTACCAATCCGATCTTTGCATTCAGTTTGAAGTAATACGTACCGTTCTCTCTTTCCAAAAAAGCCGTATTTGTCCTTATCCAGAGAACCTTTCTCCAAACGGGTATTCAAGAACAGGAAGTCCTCCATAACCGGTTTCTCTGACTTGTGATAGCAAAGAACTTCCCCACTCCCCCATCCATCAACAGGATACCTTCAACAGCCGAATCCTGTCCAGTATATATCTTTGCCGGACGCATACCCAAGGCTAATGCCATCAGGAATTGCTTCACTTTAAACTCATAGAAACCATGTTTGTTTACCAATTCATCTTTTATTTTCAACGGGTTCATCTGTTTGATTACTTCCGTCAGTTCACTGATACGGGTGATGTCGTCCAAGTGCATGATGCGCACCATTTCTGTCAGCACACGAGGAAAGTGTAAGTCAATCATTAAAAGATTGCTACGGAATACCCGATCTGCCACGTCCGAGTATTTGAGTACACCACCCAAGCGCTCAATCAGCAACATTCGTTCTGCTACTTCATTAGGGGCTTCCGGCAACGCATTAATCTTATTCACCGTAGGTGTTGCAAATTTGACTCCGCTCTGTTCCAGTTTCAAGTTAGCCGCACGGCCTCCGTCCAACAGCGGATTCATAGCACCCAATCGCGAACGAACGCTGAACCCGCTCAACGGTGCCTCCGGATGCCAGAAGGCAATATAAAAATCGGTACGATCTTCCGTCTTCGCTTCCAGATCGAAAATTGCGACTTCATCCAAAAACTCTTCCACCCCATCCGGAGAAGCGACTTCATCCTCCGAAGAGGACTTGACAGCCTGCAAAATCAAATCTGCCACAATCCCGAAATCTTCCCGGGGAACGGATTTCTCACTATTTTCTCCTTTGATGCGGACCATCTCTTTTTCTATATAGTAGCAGCGTGTTCCGTCATGTTCCTCCCGTTGAATCATTGCGATAGGCCAGTTGATTTCTCCTTTCTTTGCCTTAGCCGTACCCAACGTTACTTTTTCCTTCTGTCAGCAGACGGAAGAAAGTATACAGTTCACACCATTCTCTTTTTGTTGCTTCAAATGCCATATATTCTTATTTTTCTTTATTTTACTCTTCATCAAGAATCCTTGCGGTCTCCACTTTCTCCAATCGTGCACGCAGTTTGGGCATCATGGAACGACGAATACACAACGTCATGCTGCAATCCATATCGTACGATTGACTGAGAATTTCCGGTTCTTCCTCCTTTACAATACGCATGATATCGTTCATAAAAGGATATTCAAACATTACGGTCACTTCTTCATCTACCGTTTTTTCTATAATGGTAGCGGCAGATATTGCTTCGGCAGCAGCTGCTTTATAAGCTACAATCAGTCCGCTCGTTCCTAACTTGATTCCACCGAAATAACGGACTACAATAATCAGAATATCGGTCAGTTCATTAGAGTTAATTTGCCCGAGAATGGGCTTTCCCGCCGTTCCCGAAGGTTCACCGTTATCATTGGCTCGAAAATCCTTTCGCGCTGCACCTAACATATAAGCATAGCACACGTGCCGTGCATCATAATACTTCTTCTGATACGTTTCAAGATGCGCTTTTATCTCATCAAGGGTACGCACAGGCAAGGCGATGGCAATAAACTTGCTTCGCTTTTCTGTATAAATACCTTCGGAAGGTTCGACGATAGTTTTATAAGTATCTTCAGCAGTCATGCCGCAAAGATACGGCTTTCTTGACGAAATTCCATCTGCTGTTCGAAAATATTAAAGCTTCTCATTGAAACGAGCGCTTCATTTCATGCAGTCAAACGGTCGATGGGGTGCAATCAAGCAGTCAATTGGAGGTAGTCGGGTGGTCGTTTTAACGGAATCGGGCGGTCATTTATACAAAAACAAGCGGTCAATCTCTCACAAATGTCCTGTTGATTGTGAGAGATTGACCGCTCTATTTTCTATATAGAATATGTCTTAATCCAACTTATGGATAACCAATCCTGAACGAAGTTTCGGTTCAAACCAAGTCGTTTTGGGAGGCATAATGTTGCCAGTATCGGCAATATCCATCAATTGCTTCATGGATACGGGATAAAGAGCCAGAGCTACTTTCATTTCTCCACTGTCAACACGCTTCTTCAATTCTCCCAAACCGCGGATACCGCCTACAAAGTCAATACGCTTATCCGAACGGAGGTCTTTGATTCCTAAAATCTCATCTAAAATCAGATTGGAAGAAATAGTAACGTCAAGCACGCCGATAGGATCACATTGTCATTGTATGTACCTGCCTTTGCCGTCAGACTATACCACTTGTCGCCAAGATAGAGGGAGAAATTGTGCAAACCGGACGGTTTATAGATATGTGTACCCTTTTCTTCTACAACAAAATTCTTATCCAATGCAGCAAGAAATTGTTCGGGAGTCAGCCCGTTGAGGTCTTTTACTACACGGTTATAGTCGATGATAGTCAATTGATTGGCAGGGAAACATACAGCCATGAAATAGTTATACTCTTCATCGCCACGATGGTTCGCGTTTTGCTTTGCTTTCTCGGCACCTACAAGAGCAGCAGCAGCGGAACGATGATGCCCGTCGGCAATATATAATGCCGGCATTTTAGCAAATTCTGCAGTAATTGCAGCGATATCTTCGTCCTGGTCAACAATCCAGAAAGTATGTCCGAAGCCATCACCCGGAGCGATAAAGTCGTAAACAGGCTTTTCGGCAGTGTATTTCCGGATGATTGTATCCAATTTCGCATTATCGGGATAAGCAAAGAATACAGGTTCGATATTAGCATTGTTCACACGAACGTGCTTCATACGGTCTTCTTCCTTATCACGACGGGTAAGCTCATGCTTCTTGATGATACCGTTCATATAGTCAGGAACATAAGCGCCTACTACCAGTCCATACTGCGTCTTTCCGTTCATGGTCTGGGCATAGACGTAATAGTTTTCCTTATCGTCCTGCACCAGCCAGCCTTTCTCCTGGAACATACGGAAGTTCTCTGCAGCTTTCTGATAAACACGTTCGTCGTGCTCATCCGTACCAACAGGAAAGTCAATCTCGGGCTTAATGATATGATAAAGGGATTTTTCGTTTCCTGCTGCTTCTGTACGCGCTTCTTCTGAGTTTAATACATCGTAAGGACGGGAAGCAACCTGTTCAACCAGGTCTTGTGGAGGGCGAATGCCTTTAAAAGGTTTGATTATAGCCATAAAGTTTTCATGGTATGGTTTCTTTTTTGAAAGATCTTACCAGATAAATTGGCACTACCTATATATCAGAACAGATACGCCCTCGCAAAAGCCGAGGGCGAAATCTGACAACATTTCTGAATATACTACTTAATGTACACCAGCACCTATTGCTAAATAAGAACTGAACATTTATAGTAGTCTTACTATTCATCTCATTATCTGTTTACGCGGAACTTCTCGCAACCGTCTTTCAGGAAGCCTACAATCTGCTTGGCAGCGGCAATACCTGCGTTGATATTGGCTTCGGCAGTCTGGGCACCCATCTTCTTCGGAGTAGAGAAATAACGTCCGGCGAACTTCGCAGCAAATTTCGTTAGCTGCAGGCATAATATCTGTCATATACTTCAGGTCGGTACGGTCTTCCATCAGCTGGATAAGCTCGGCTTCATTGATGACTTCCTTACGGGCTGTGTTCACCAGCACTCCGCCCTTCGGCATCTTGTTCACCAATGCATAATTGATGGAATTCTTCGTTTCAGCAGTTGCAGGGATATGAAGGGACACGACGTGACAAGTCTTGTAAAGTTCTTCTGCAGAATCAAGCCTTCACTCCATCCTTCTCAATCACTTCTTTCGGACAGAAAGCATCGAACGCATAAATCTTCATACCAAAACCTTTGGCAATACGGGCTACATTGCGACCCACATTACCATAAGCGTGGATACCCAGTTTCTTGCCCATCAGTTCCGTACCGGAAGTACCGTTATACATATTACGGACAGCCATCACCATCAAGCCGAAAGCAAACTCAGCCACGGCATTTGAATTCTGTCCCGGAGTATTCATTACACATACATTGTGTGCAGTAGCTGCTTCCAAGTCTACATTGTCATAACCTGCACCTGCACGCACCACAATCTTCAGTTCCTTAGCTGCATCCAACACTTCGGCATCTATGATGTCACTGCGGATAATGATAGCGTTGGCATCTTTCACAGCCTCCAGCAGCTTGGCTTTTTCACCATATTTTTCCAGCAGCACGAGTTCGTAACCTGCTGCTTCAATTTCTTTGCGAATACCGTCTACTGCTACTTTAGCAAACGGTTTGTCTGTTGCAATTAATACTTTCATAATTCTATGATATTAAAAAAGACTCACCACAGATGACACAGATTATCACAGAGTTTAATCATAAAAACAATCTGTGCAAATCTGCGTAATCTGTGGTGAAAAAATATTATTAATGAAGTTTCTCAAATTCCTGCATGCAGTCAATCAAAGCCTGCACGCTTTCTTTCGGCATAGCATTATAGCAGGATGCACGGAATCCGCCTACAGAACGGTGTCCTTGATACCTACCATACCTCTTTCGGTAGCGAACTTCAGGAAGTCAGCTTCCAGATCCTTGTATTCGGGAGCCATCACGAAGCAGATGTTCATGCGTGAACGGTCTTCTTTGGCAGCCGTACCTACGAACATTTTGTTACGGTCGATTTCGGCATACAGCATATCAGCCTTTTCGATAGCACGACGTTCCATTTCCTTCACGCCACCCTCTGCCTTAATCCAGCGCAATGTCTGCAGTGCAGCATAGATAGGACAACGGGAGGAGTATTGAACATAGAGCCGCTATCCACATGCGTCTGATAGTTCAGCATGGTCGGAATATAGCGGGATACCTTACCCAGAGCGTCATTCTTCACGATGACGAATGTAACACCGGAAGGAGCCAGATTCTTCTGTGCACCGCCATAGATACAGATATATTTAGACACGTCGATAGGACGGGAGAAAATATCAGAAGACATATCAGCCATCATCGGACATTTACGTCAAATCCTCCTTCAGTTCAGTACCATAGATAGTATTGTTGGTAGTGATGTGGAAATAGTCTGCATCAGCAGGCACTGTATAGTCCTTCGGAATATAAGTATAAGTAGATTCAGCGGAAGAAGCGACTTCAACTACTTCACCGAATGCTTTGGCTTCTTTCATGGCTTTCTTGGCCCATACACCCGTATTCAGGTAAGCAGCTTTCTTTTCAAGGAAGTTGAAGGGTACCATGCAGAATTCCAAACTGGCACCACCGCCCAAGAACAGTACCGAATACCCTTCGGGGATATTGAGTAATTCTTTGAATAGTGCTACAGCTTCGTCCACAACGGGTTGGAAGTCCTTAGCACGGTGGCTGATTTCCATCAGTGAGAGGCCTGAGCCATTGAAATCAAGAATAGCTTTTGCCGTATTCTCAATCACCTCACGAGGAAGGATAGAAGGTCCTGCATTGAAATTATGCTTTTTCATTTGAAGTTTGTTTTTGGTTTAACATTTCGTTAGTTTATGTCTTTTGACCGTGCGAATTTACGAATTTATTTCCGGTGCACAAATCTTTCCTTATAAAAATACTGTTCTAAAGCAGATTTCTCTTTCTTTTTATTGGTTTATACAAGATATATACACCATATTGTTATCCATACATATCAAGCAAGGGATAAAAGGCGAAAATATAACCTGTGGAAAATAATCGGTTACAGAGTGAAAGGAAAACGGTTATAAAATGAATATTTATTAAGAAAGACAGAGAAAAACGAGGATTTCTCACCCTAACAAGCGATGAGACTAAAATTATAAAAATTAGTCAGAAAGAAAGGAGTCTCCAATACCTTCCAAACAAAAGAGAAGAAATGGAGACTGTCACAGAATTGTTCTTTACTATCATTTTAGTCTGTCATCCATGAGAGACGTCTCTCACTTCAAAAGAATGATATTATTTGTAATGACAAAGTCGATCATTTCGTCATTGCAGCATCCCAATCACCTATTTGGTTCTTGAAATTCCCCTTTCAGCTTTGAGAACACCTGTTGTTTTTCGGCTCCCTTTATTTAGCTTCCTCAATGATAGTCTTCATTCCTTTGATTTTTTCCCCTTGAATAAGATTCAGGAGTTGCTTCACTTTTGCCCGACGAACGGCAACAAATGCATAATGCTCTTTCACATCAATCGCACCTACATCTTCACGCGTCAGATTACCTTTTCTTATAAAGGAATCCGGCAATGTCCATCCGGCTCAGTTTCTCCTTCTTTCCTTTACCTATATATATAGTAGTCCAAACAGATTTGGGAGGACGTGAAGGATTTTCCGGCAGTTCCATCGTTTCTACATCTTCGGGAATATATTCCGGTAGTTTTTCTTCTGCGTGAAGAATCAGATAAGAAGTACCTGTAGCGTCCCAACGTGCCGTACGCCCGTTCCGATGCGTAAAGGCTTCTTCATTCACGGGCAGGTGATAGTGGATGATGTGCTCAATCTCCGGAATATCCAGTCCACGGGCAGCCAGGTCGGTAGAGATCAGTACATGACAGCTTCCGTTACGGAACTTATACAATGCCCGTTCCCGATCCGGCTGTTCCATACCGCCATGAAAACGTTCGGCTGATAGTTTCTTATCTTCGAGTAGCTTGTGCACACGATCCACCGCATCCCGATGATTACAGAAGACAATGCTGGAGCTGCTTCCCAATGAACGCAAAGCAAGTTGTAAAGCGTAGCAATCTTATCTTTGGAAGGAGAAAGCACCTTCATCAGCTTCAACCGGTTTTCCTGTTCTTCGGTTGCCTCCGGAAGAAAATCCAGTTTGACTGTCCGGTTCAGTCCCGTAAACTGAGGAATTTCTTCGGCATCAGTAGCCGACAGCAGCATACGTTTCTTTAATCCCGGAAGCTGGGTGATGATCTCTGCCATCTCATCATGAAAGCCGAACTCCAGCGACTTATCAAACTCATCGATAATCAAAGTCTCGATTGTTTCGGGATCAAAGTTTCCTTTGGACAGATGGTCGGTGATACGTCCCGGAGTACCAATAATAATGGCAGGATGATTTCCTGCAATGCTTTTCTTTTCTTCGGCAATGGGATGCCCGCCGTAGCAGCAACACGTTTTCCAGGAAGTTCCCATGCTCCGGAATACGGTATCTATCTGTAAAGCCAACTCACGGGAAGGCACCAGAATCAGCACCTGCACGCTGTCATCATTCGGTTTTAGGGTAAGCAACAGAGGCAAAAAGATATGCCAAAGTCTTGCCCGATCCTGTCGGTGACAACAGGATAACATCTTTTCCTGCCCGTGCCCTGTTCGAGCGCAGCTTCCTGCATCGGGTTCAAAGATTCAATCTTCAAATTCTGAAGAGCGGACTGTATTATTTCATTTTTCTCTAACATGGGGACAAAGATACAAAAAGGACGAAAAGATTCGGTAAGATAGCGCATAAAGAAAGCGGGAAATCTGAAAAGCACCATTGTCTTTTACAGATTTCCCGCCAGTTTCTTTTATGTTACTCTTCCGGTCCTCTCCGACCGGAAATCAACTTCCGAAGATTATCCTCCAAAGTTATCGAACATCAGGTTCTGAGCCGGAACGCCCAGATCGTCGAGCATCTTCTCTACAGCTTTCGACATCGGACCAGGACCACACATATAGTATTCAATATCTTCAGGAGCTTCGTGGTTCTTCAAGTAAGTTTCATAAATTACGTTGTGTACGAAGCCCGGAGTATATTTCACACCGGCAGCATCAGCAGCAGGATCCGGACGGTCGAGTGCCAGATGGAATGTGAAGTTCGGGAATTCCTTTTCGATTTCCAGGAAATCTTCCAGATAGAATACTTCGTTCAGCGCACGGGCACCATAGAAGTATGACATCTTGCGGTCGGTCGTATGCAATGTTTTCGTCAAGTGCATGATCTGTGCACGCAACGGAGCCATACCGGCACCACCACCGACCCACATCATCTCCTTCTTAGAGTCGAATATCGGATGGAAATCTCCATAAGGACCGCTCATAATAACCTTGTCACCCGGTTTCAGCGTGAAGATATAAGAAGAAGCGATACCCGGCATTACATCCATAAATCCGGGACCTTGTTCTTTCGGTTTGAACGGTGGAGTAGCGATACGTACAGTCAACATGATACGGTCACCTTCCGCCGGATAGTTGGCCATAGAGTAAGCACGGATTGTTTCCTCATCGTTCTTACACTTCAAGCCCAACAGACCGAATTTCTCCCATGCAGGCAGATATTCGTCACCGATCAGGCTCTTATCAATGTCCTTATCATAATCCATTGAGAATTTAGGTATCTTGATCTGTGCGTAAGAACCCGGGATAAAGTCCATGTGTTCGCCTTTAGGCAATGCCACGATAAACTCTTTGATAAATGTAGCCACATTCTTGTTGGAGATCACTTCGCACTCCCACTCTTTCACGCCGAGTACAGACTCGTCAATCTTGATAGCCATGTCACTCTTCACTTTCACCTGACAGCCCAGACGCCAGTGGTCTTGTTGCTGTTTACGACTGAAGTGAGGAACTTCAGAAGGCAGGATTTCGCCGCCACCTTCGAGTACCTGACATTTGCACTGTCCGCAAGAACCCTTGCCACCACAAGCGGATGACAGGAATACACCGTTTACGGCCAGCGTATTAAGCAATGTGGAACCGGACTCTACTTCCAGTCCTGTTTCGCCATTGATCGTTAGTTTCACGTTACCTGACGGTACCAGAAATTTCTTGGCAACCAGCAAGATAACAACAAGCAACAGAATAACCACAAGGAATACCCCAATGCTTGATAATATTAAATTCATATCCATTGTCTTATTCCTTTCTTTTTAGATGTTCAAACCAGAGAAACACATAAATGCGATTGCCATCAGACCTACAGTGATAAATGTGATACCCAGACCTTTCAGCGGAGCAGGTACATCAGAGTAAGCCATTTTCTCACGGATAGCAGCCAAACCGACGATAGCCAGCAGCCAGCCGATACCCGAACCGAGTGCGTAAGACAGCGCATCCCATACATCACCGATGTATTTCGGATCGCTTGCACCCAGATTGATGCGTTGTTGCATAAACAAAGAAGCACCCATGATAGCACAGTTAACGGCGATCAACGGCAGAAAGATACCCAGTGAAGCATACAGCGACGGGCTGAAACGTTCTACCACCATCTCCACCAATTGCACGATACCGGCAATAACGGCAATGAAAAGAATAAAACTCAGGAAGCTGAGGTCAACACCTTCAATGATAGCGTTGGCAGCCAGCACCTTGGTTTGCAATAAATAGTTCACCGGAAGCGTAACCAGCAACACGAATGTTACGGCTATACCCAGTCCTACGGCAGTCTTCACATTCTTCGATACAGCCAGATATGAGCACATACCCAAGAAGAACGCGAATATCATGTTGTCCACAAAGATGGAGCGGACGAATAAACTTAATAAATGTTCCATATATTTTAATTAAAAATTAAGAATGAAGAATTTCGAGTTTATGAGTGTTACCTTCATTCATCCTTCTTCACCCTTCATTTATATTAATTACTTTCTTCTTGCAGTTCTTTGTGACGTGCACGCTGATACCAGATGATGCAAGCTACGATAATCAATGCCATCGGCGGCATCAACATCAGACCGTTGTTTACATAACCGATATTCTGGATAGGCTCATAATTCAGGATATTGAAACCAAGCAAAGTTCCCGAACCGAGCAGTTCGCGGAAGAAAGCTACGATTACCAGAATCTTGGCATAACCCAAACCGTTACCAACTCCGTCAAGGAATGATTCCCAAGGACCGTTCTGCATGGCAAATGCTTCCAGACGTCCCATCAGGATACAGTTGGTAATGATCAAACCTACATAAACAGAGAGCTGTACACTTACATCGTATGCAAACGCTTTCAAATTTCACTAACGATGGTAACCAAAGCAGCAACCACTACCAACTGAACGATGATACGGATACGATTTGGAATCGTCTTACGCAACAGTGAAATAACGACATTGGCAAACGCTGTAATCACAGTAACTGAAAGTCCCATCACAATGGCGGGTTCCAGCTTGGCAGTAACAGCAAGTGCAGAACAGATACCAAGCACCTGTACGGTTACCGGATTATCGATTCCCAACGGAGCAGAGAATACTTCTTTATTCTTCTTTGAAAACAGTTGTCCCATATTCTTTATCCTCCTCCTTATTATTTAGTTAAAAAACTTATGTAATTATTCAGACAAGCCTTCAGCATAGCATCCACACCTACCGAAGTGATCGTACCACCAGAGATACCGTCCACTTGGTAATCAGCTTTTTCTACCTTGCCATTCTTAACAACACCCAGAGCAACGGCACCGTTTTCCAGTGTCTTCTTGCCTGCGAATTCGTGCTGGAACCAGTCAGTAGCGATTTCAGCACCCAACCCCGGTGTCTCACTTGCGTGTGAGAAATAAACACCGTAAACAGTGTCTTTATCCTCGTTCAAAGCAACATATCCCCAGATAGCACCCCAAAGACCGGCACCGTAAACTGGAAATACATATTTAGTCTGGCCATCCACATCGCATACAAATACGTGCAGACGTTGTTGTTCTTTTGCTTCTTTTCTCGTAGTTGGTAGCAAACTCACCTGTGTTTTCAGTCAGCGTGCCGTCTACGTTCATCAGCATATCACCTTTTACATATTTCTGATATTCGGCATCAGCGTCTTCTACATTTTTAATGTTCAATGCAGCAAGAATCTGTTTTTTAGTGTCCAACCACATTCTTGTCTTGTGTATGCTTTCAGTGAAGAACTAACGAATGCCAGCAAGAATGCAACGATAATAACCATTACCGAAGCATAAATGATAGTATAACTATTACTATTTGTATTCATTTTCATTCGGTATTTTAATTGTTAGACTTAACAGCGCGTTTCTCGCGACGGCTGATATTACTCTGTACTACACAGTAGTCGATCAGCGGAGCGAAGATGTTCATCAGCAGGATGGCAAGCATCATACCTTCGGGATAACCCGGATTCAGTACGCGGATAACGATAGCCATCACACCGATCAGGAAATCCGAAGATATATTTACCTCTTTCTGTACGTGCGGAAGTCACAGGGTCAGTAGCCATAAATACGGCACCGAAGCAGAAACCACCCAGTACGAGGTGTTCGTACCAAGGCATCTGGAGCCATTGTGTTGTTTTCCATGCCGATTGAGTTGAATACCCATGCCATGAATGCGCCACCGACGAATACAGAAATCATCGTCTTCCAGCTTGCAACACCTGTCCAAAGCAGGATAACGGCACCGATCAGGATGGCGATCACACTTGTTTCACCGATAGAACCGGGAATAAGACCTGTTATCATATCCATGTTGAATGCAGGAACCGTACCCGTTGTAGCGGCTTGTCCCAGCGGGGTAGCCACAGTCAGACCGTCTACAGCCTGTCCCATACCGAAAATGGTATCGCCCGATACCCAAACGGCGTCACCGGACATCTTGGTAGGATATGCGAAGAACAGGAATGCACGGGTGATCAACGCTACGTTGAACACATTCATACCCGTACCACCGAATACTTCTTTTGCAAAGATAACAGAGAATGCAGTTGCTACGGCAAGAATCCAAAGCGGACAGTCTACCGGAACGATCATCGGGATCAGAATACCGGAAACAAGGAATCCTTCCTGAATTTCCTCCTTCTTCCATTGAGCTACGACGAACTCAATCCCCAGACCAACAACGTATGATACGATAATTTTAGGCAATACAGCCAGAAATCCGTAAATAAACATTTCGATGAAGCTGCCAGTAGCACCCGTGTGGGTGAAATGCTGGTAACCTACGTTGTACATACCGAACAGCAGCGCCGGTACTAACGAAATAACCACAATCGACATAATACGCTTGCTGTCGATCGCGTCGTGTATGTGCGTTCCCGTTTTCGCAGTCTTGCTGGGCACGAACAGGAATGTTTCGAAGCCGTCGAACACCGACTGGAATGCGTGGAATTTACCGCCCTCTTCAAAGTTCGGCTTTATCTTATCGAGATAATTTCTTAACGCTTTCATTAATATATTACTATTTTACGATTTACAATTTACAATTTGCCATGCGGATTATGCCATTTCAGCACGGAGCATGTCGAGTCCGACACGGACGATGCGTTGGAGTTCCATCTTCGAAGAGCAGACGAATTCGCAGAGTGCGAAGTCTTCAGGAGCCACTTCGTAAATCCCCAGCGCTTCCATGCGGTCGATATCACCGGCGATGATCGCTTTAATCAGATATTCGGGCATGATGTCCATCGGGAATACCTTGTCATATTCGCCGGACATGATCATGTGGCGTTCGCCGCCTTTGATACGTGCATCCAGCGTATATTCCTTTTTTGCCCATCAACCAGCTGAAATATGAGTGGTTGGCACTGAACTGGTTGAAGCGCGGCATGATCCATCCGAACATTTCGTGAACGTCATCACCTTCGGGGATTACAGTCAGTTGGCTGTGGAATGCGCCCAAGAATCCGTTAGGAGAAACTTGTTTGCCACTCAGCACGTTACCGCTGATGTAGCGCAAATCTTTGTCAGTTGTTACGTTTCCGGCAAATACGTTGGTCAGCAATGCACCTACCTGAAGTTTGCAGTAAGCAGGTTTCAACACTTCGGAACCTGTCACGGCTACTGTGCGGGTAAAATTCACACGGCCTGTATTGAAGAGACGACCGATGAAGATAACGGCTTGCGGATCAATTGTCCACACAGTTTCGCCCTTTGAAACGGGGTCGAGGTGGTTGATCTGAACACCTACGTTACCGGCAGGGTTCGGTCCGTCGAAAGCGGTGATTGTAACGTTCTTAGCCTGTGTCAGTGCGGCAGCGTTCTGTTTCACACTGATGTTCAAGTAGGTTTTTGCCAGTTTGGCAAGAGCATCAAGCCCTGTCTGGAAGTTTGCTTCTTCGCCTTTCAGAGCAAATTCGAAGTCGGGAGCCAGCGGATTGGTATCGAATGCGGAAACGAAGATGCCCTTCGGTGTTACCGTCGGGTCTGCAATGATGTCATACGGACGTTGCTTGATAAACGCAAACAGACCTGCTTCAAGAAGCGCGGACTTCACAGCATCTGCATCCATCGAGGATACGTTCTTCTTACCAAATTCTTCGTAGTCCTGCTCTGCGGGCAGCATCCACTACGATGTTCAATACCTTACGGCGAGCACCACGTTCAACGCTCGTCACTACGCCACTCACGGGCGAAACAAATTTCACTTCAGGATGATACTTGTCGATAAACAAGGGTCCACCGGCCATCACATATTCCTGCTCTTTCACAACCACTTTCGGTGTCACCCAGGAAAATCATCGGGTACGAGTGCGTAAAATCCCGGCTCTTTCACTGTTGTGTACGTCTCAGCAGCTTTACCTTTCAGGTTTATGTCAAGGCCTTTACGTAACTTTATTACATTTGCCATGCTATATAAAATAATGGTTTCATAAAATTTGCCGCAAAAGTAATAAATAATAATGTGATTCGGGAGGAAAAAAGAAAGGAATTACGGAAAAATATCCGTAATTCCTTTTGTGTTCGCACACGTTCTTTAATAAAGTAGGCTGGAAGACCTGCGCGTATAAGTCTATGCAGCATGATTGTCGGTTGATTATTCTTCGCCGGCAAACATTGGATCCCATGCCGGCAGGCGGATCGGTTTTTGTTTCAAGACTTCGAGTGCTTTCGGGGTCACGTATTTCGTTTCCACAACGAGACGGAAGGTATATTCGTTGAACCATTCGTCGGTCATGATGAGATGTCCCTGATAGCCGGCTCCGGCACCCCAACTATTTTCAACCATCCATTTGGTCGGTTTTCCGTTTTTGTCCAGATCGACTGCCATGAGGGTCATGGCGTGACTGGAGCTGCTGGCAAAGCTTTGAATACGCTGCTTCTTGTCCATGCCGAAGGTGGTGCCCATCAATGAGTCGTAATCATAGTTTTTGACGTCGAGCAGACCACGGTCAGAGTTCAGGAACTTGCCGACGTCGCAGGAGTAATACATCATGGTGCTGTCTTTCAGAGAGGCGATGGCCATCTCCTTGATGTCCTCGATCGGGAGGTTGACGTATGTCCAGTTCTTACCGTCGTAGCGGTGGCGGTCGTAGTCTATTTCATAACATTTGTAGTATTCGCGGCTGGGATCGTTCATGAGCATGACGTAGTTGTCAATCAGCTTTTCGTCACCGTATTTCTTCAGGAAAGAAAGCGGGGTGTAGGTGGCGGTTTCTACAGGCTCGCCTTTGACATTATATTGCGTCCAGGTAAATTCTGTGGGAGGTACGCCCAAGTTCAGGACAAGCATACGGTAAATGGTGCTCAACATTTCCACTTTAGCGTTTCTCTATAGCGGTAGGTTTGGCTTTTTTCGAGGCCATGTCACGGAGCTGCAAACCCTGTTCGCGAAGTTTCAGAGCGATCAGACTCGCCATGCGGGCTGTGTTTTCGCTGCTGTTCGTTTCGGGCATCACGTCTTTGGGGACGAGACCGTATTTGCTTACGATGTCCGCTACTCCGGTGAATGTGCCGCCGTCGCTCAACGGATTGCGGAACAGCCATTCCACCATTTTATCGTTCATAGGCTTGTCGCTGGTGTCGATGATGACGCCTTGAAGGAAAAGGTTGGCTCTTTTCCAGTTGGTCGAAAAAAAAGAAAGGATAGGTTTGCGAGAATTCGAAAGAACCCAGATTGTATTTGTCGATGGCTTTGGCACGCATTACGTTCAGACCGGTGAAGAGCCAGCAGCGTCCGGATGATTTCTGGTCGGTGATCCCCTTGGAGTTCACTTTGACAGAAAAATGCGTATCCATCCCCTTCATGTTGTCCTGGTTCAGGGCAAGCTTGCGGATGTCGTTGTTGCTGATGGCGTTCCGGATAGCCTTGTCGGTAGAAGTACCTTGATAACTCTGTTTGATTTGCTGCATCATGTCAGTGCTGATGCCGCCTTTCGCGTCCTGTGCCTGTGCAGAATAGTAAAGGGCACAGCAAACAAAAACTGATAAAATTCGTTTATTCATTATAGATCGTTTATAAATTAACTTTGCCTGTATGCTAATAGTAATCCGTTGGCAATTTCGTTTTACATATTATTAATTGGCAAAAATACGATTCTTTTTTAGATTTATTATCTATGAGAATGAAAACTAATCGAAATAAAATAGTTTCCTTTGCAGCGGATTTCAAGAAAGAATATGAAAAGATATACAATAGGTATATTGATGATGTTTCTATTCATCAATATTTCGTTAGCTCAAACGGCTGACACGGCAGTAAAAAGCGATGAACTGCAAACGACTACAACTTCTGTTGACGAAGTCGGGGTAGCCCCGGCAGATTCCACCCCCACCCTTTCCAAAAAAGAATTGCGACGTCAGCGTGTAGCCAAACGTAATCTACATTATAATATATTAGGTGGCCCCAGCTATACTCCTGACTTCGGATTACTGATCGGCGGTAGTGCATTGATGACGTTTCGGATGAATCCGAGTGATACTACCCAACAACGTTCGGTGGTGCCGATGGCCATCGCCCTGATGTTCGAAGGAGGACTGAACCTGTTCACCAAACCGCAGCTTTTCTTCAAAGGCGACCGATTCCGCATCTTCGGAGTCTTTGCATATAAGAATACACTGGAAAATTTCTACGGCATCGGATACAGCACCAACAAGGACTATCCGCGTGGCGAGGACACCAGCGAATACCGTTATAGCGGTGTGCAGGTGAATCCGTGGTTTTTATTCCGTCTGGGGAAAAGCAACTTCTTTGCCGGTCCACAGATTGACTTCAATTATGACAAGATCACTAAACCCGCCGCAGGGATGATAGAACAACCATCGTATATTGCTGCCGGCGGTACGGATCACGGCTACTCTAACCTCAGTTCCGGAGTCGGTTTCCTGCTGACGTACGACACCCGTGACGTTCCCGCCAATGCTTATCGGGGAACGTATCTGGACTTTCGTGGGATGATGTACAACAAAGCCTTCGGAAGCGATAATAATTTCTACCGTTTGAAATAGACTACCGCCAATACAAGACCCTAGGCAAACGTAAAGTATTGGCTTGGACAGTGCAAACAAAGAATGTATTCGGCAATGTTCCATTGACTAAATACGCACTCAGCGGCACTCCTTTTGACCTTCGTGGTTATTATATGGGACAGTTTCGCGACAAGTCATCCCACGTGATGATGGCAGAATACCGTCAGATGATAAATACGGACAAAAGCAATTGGGTGAAGAAGATGCTGAATCATGTAGGCTACGTAGCATGGGGAGGATGCGGCTTCATGGGCCCTACTCCGGGCAAAATCGAAGGTGTACTTCCTAATCTGGGACTCGGTTTACGCATTGAAGTTCAGCCCCGTATGAACGTCCGTCTTGACTTCGGCAGAGACATGGTGAACAAGCAGAATTTATTCTATTTCAACATGACGGAGGCATTCTAAACAAGTATTTGCTCATAATTAACAAGAAAGATGATAAAATGCTTCCATAAGAACATCATTAAATAAAATTAATCCTTATATTTGCGTTGCTATAACACAGCAAAAGCAGATAATAGGGTTAATTTATGAAACAAATCAGATACCTCTTCGGAGGATTACTATTTTTGTTTGCCTCCATCGGAAGCGTAACTGCGCAAGAGGTAAGCGATTACTCAAAACTACAACCAAGTGATTATTCCAGCATTACACTTCCACCGCTGGATCTTCTTTTCGAGAACGCAAAAAGCGCTCCGACCTATGAATTAGCTACAGTAAAAGAACAAATTGAACGGAAGCTTCTGGCAAAAGAGAAGCGTGCCTTCTTAGGCTTTTTCAGCTTACGGGGCAGCTACCAATATGGTATGTTCGGTAACGAGTCTACTTATACCGATGTAGCGATTGCACCTTACCTGACCTATGCAAACAGGGCACAGAACGGATATACAGTAGGTGCAGGAGTCAACATTCCTTTGGACGGTCTCTTTGACTTGACAGCGCGGGTAAAACGCCAAAAACTGAATGTACGTACCGCCCAACTTGAAAGAGAAGTTAAGTTTGAGGAAATGAAAAAGGAAATTATCCTTCTATACGCAACTGCGACCTCCCAATTAAACATTCTTAAACTTAATGCCCGAAGCCCTCATGCTTGCTAATGTACAATATAGTATAGCTGAAAAGGATTTCTCGAATGGAGCTATTGATTCGGGAACTTTATCATCTGAAAAATCTCGCCAATCTGACGCACAAGAGAAATTCGAAAACAGCAAATTCGAGCTAAGCAAGAGTTTAATGATACTTGAGTTAGTCACCCACACTCCCATTTTAAGAAACAAATAAACATACATTTATGGAATACATCCTTTATATCAGCAGATTCCTATATCGTATCCGTTGGTGGTTACTAATTGGAACAGCCATTATAACATTTGCTGTTTACTATTTTGGAAAACGCATGATAGGCAAAACATATAACGTAGAGGCAACCCTCTACACTGGCGCTGCTTCCGGCTACAATCTAGAAGGTGGAAATAACAAAGTGGATTGGGCGACAACTCAGAACGCTATGGATAACCTAATGAACATTATCAAGGCTGAAAGTACACTCAAACGGGTATCTATGCGATTATATGCCCGAAGTCTGATCAAAGGTAATCCAAAAAGAAGACAATGAATTCATCAAAGCCAGCAATTACAACAGAATATATGAACACCTAAAGAATAGTCCGAACGGGAAAGAAATACTGTCATTAATAGATAAAAACAGCGAAGATAAAACGGTAGCCAACTTTTTCAATTACTTGAGACCGACCCAAGCAAACTATCTCTATGGAGTATTCTATTATAATTTGCCCTATTACTCTTATAATGATCTCAGAGCAATCAGAGTAGCGCGTAAAGGTGCCAGCGATCTGATTGAAATAAGTTATACGGCAAGTGATCCGGGTATCGCCTATAATACCATCGACATCCTGACCAAAGAATTTGTAAACGAATACAGTGCAATCCGCTATGGTGAAACAGATAAAGTTATCGAATATTTTAAAAGCGAACTTCAACGCATCGGAAAGGAACTTCGGCTTAAAGAAGACTCACTAACGCAATATAACGTAGAAAAACGTGTTATTAATTATTACGATGAGACCAAAGAAATCGCTGCCATCAACAAAGAGTTTGAGTTACGTGAACAAAACGTACTGATTGCATACAATAGCGCCAAAGCAATGTTAAACGAACTGGAAAAGCAAATGGGCAGCAATGCCAAACATGTAATCAACAATCTTCAGTTCTTGGATAAACTAAATGAAGCCGCTTCGCTTACAGGAAAAATCTCAGAAATGGAAACAATTTCAAGTGATCATCAGAATCAAGAAGCCTCATTACAGGAATATAAGAATCGCTTAAATCAAACGCGCAAGGAGCTTTCCGAGCTTTCAAACAAATATGTAGAGAACAAATATACCAAAGAAGGAATAGCTAAAGAGAACATCATAGAACAGTGGCTTGAAGTAACCATGCAATACGAAAAAGCCAAATCAGACTTACAAATTATACAGCAAAGCCGTATAGACCTCAACGAGAAATACAGACAGTTTGCACCAGTAGGTTCCACTATCAAACGTCAAGAGCGTAACATAACTTTTATAGAGCAAAATTACTTGTCTGTATTGAAAAGCTATAATGATGCCCTCATGCGTAGAAAAAATTTGGAAATGACCTCCGCTGCATTAAAAGTATTAAATGCTCCGGCATATCCGATCAGTGCCATGCCCACTCCTTTGAAAAAAAATGGTGATGGCAGCGTGTGCCGGTACCTTCATATTTATTTTGGGGTTCTTCTTAATTCTTGAATTATTAGACCGTACTCTACGCGATTCTATTCGTACACGTCGTTTGATTGGACTTCCGATGTTAGGCGCCTTTCCAAAAAAGACTCTATTTTAGAGTATCACAATTATGTTGAAGAATCAAAAAAAAAAGTATAGCTACAAAACAGTTAAGCAATAGTATCCTTCGTTTCTGTCAGCAAAAGAAAGAAGGATTGCCCTACATTATCAATTTTATTAGCACAGAAGGCGGGGAAGGCAAAAGTTATGTGATCGAAGCCCTAAAAAAATACTGGAACAGTATCGGACTTAAAACAAAAGTAATAACATGGAAGTCAGACTTCAGAATTGATTCACGAGAATACAACCTGGCCAAAAGCATTACCGATCTATACACATCAGAGGAAGAAGATATTCTCATCGTTGAATATCCCAATCTGCGGGAAGCTAGCATATCGCTGGAATTACTACAAGAAGCTAATCTAAATATACTCGTAGCCCGTGCTGACCGTGGTTGGAAAGAGACCGATAAGCTTTTGTCAGAAAAGCTAAGTCAACAAGTAGGTAAAACTCCACTTTATGTTTACTTGACACACGCATCCCGCAATGTGGTTGAAGACTACACTGGTATGCTTCCACCATATACACTTTGGAGGAAAATAGTATACCGACTGTCACAATTAGCATTGACAGAAAGTATATTTACGTTCACAAAAAGAAAGAAGCAGCCGGCAACAGCAAGAGATGAAGATGACGAATGATAAAGGAAAATACAGTCAATACCTAACAGTAGCCGGTAGCACTATTTTGCCAATAAAGGATGGGTACATTTACTATTGGCAGGAGGATTGTATATATTATACAAAATGTTCTTTCGTACTTCCCTTCCTTTCTTTCTGACGATTAGTTCATTGCCTTTAATGACAGTTATTTTCTTATTAATTATCAAATATTCAAAGCAAAGTTTCTATACACTTTTCATTCTCCAATTCCTGCTGGCAGCAGCTTATGCAGTGACAGACATACCATTGGGAGTAGCAACATTAATGTGTACATTGTTTGCCGTTGTTTTGCTCATTGCGTACGGAATGCATGAAAAAATTGACTGGTCGGAAAGTCGTAATGGTATGCTTATGCTTTTTCTGATATGGGGAGTTTATTGCATATTAGAGATAGCTAATCCGAACAATGTTCAGGCAGCATGGAATATCTCCATCACCCATTATCTCATATATCCTATTGTATGTGCTGTCATCGTACCGTTAGCAATCCGTAACATTAAGGGGATTCAGTGGCTTCTAATTATATGGTCTCTTTTTATCCTTTTGGCAGCAGCCAAAGGATATTGGCAAAAAAACTGTGGTTTTAATGAACGTGAGCAGTATTTTTTATACGTTTTGGGAGGAGCAAGAACTCATATTATTTGGTCCGGTATTCGTTATTTCTCATTCTTCAGTGATGCAGCGAACTTCGGCGTACACATGGCTATGGGTGTTTCACTCTTTGGAATTTCACTTTTTTATATAAAAGGTGTATGGCTGAAAATCTATTTTATAATTGTCATTATTGCCGCCATTTACGGAATGGGAATTTCTGGAACACGGGCTGCGATAGCTCTGCCTATCGGTGCTTTAGGGAGTTTCATTATTCTTTCACGCAATCGCAAAGCATGTATTACAGGTCTTTCAGTTCTTGCCTTGTTATTCTTGTTTTTTGTATGTACCAATATAGGAGATGACAATCAATATATCCGCAAAATGCGTTCCGCATTTCGTCCTAGCCAAGACGCTTCCTATCAATTACGTGTAGACAATCGAAAGAAAATGAGAGAATTGATGATCCACAAGCCTTTTGGATATGGGATAGGGTTATCCAAAGGCGACCGTTTCTATCCCAAAGAACGTATGCCCTATCCACCGGATTCCTGGTTAGTCTCAGTATGGGTAGAAACCGGAATCATCGGTCTAGTTCTCTACCTGGCTGTTCACGGAGTCCTTTTTTGCATGGTGCGGATGGATACTGATGTTCAAGATCATGAACAAACGCCTGCGAGGCTTACTTACTGCCTGGCTCTGTACCGCTGCCGGATTCTATCTGGCAGCCTATGCCAATGACGTAATGCAATATCCCAACTCCATCCCCATATATACGGCCTTCGCCCTCTGCTTCGCAGGACCGTACATCGACAAACGGATGCAGCAAAGTAAAGAAACAGAACTGAAAAACGAACAATAGATTATGATGAACGAACCTCAAGTCTCCTTTATCACAGTTTGCTACAACGGCTTTAAAGACACTTGCGAATTAATAGAATCGCTGCAAACACATGTACATTCCGTGAGCTATGAAATCATCGTCGTAGACAATGCTTCGCGCGAAGACGAAGCGGCTAAAATCAAGGAGCTATATTCCGATATAGTCACCCTGCGGAGCGAGTCGAACCTAGGCTTCTCCGGCGGAAATAATCTGGGGATCAGAGTAGCTAAAGGAGCCTATATCTTTCTGATAAACAATGACACTTATGTTGAATCAGACGGATTCCACTACCTGACAGAGCGACTGGAAAGTCAGAAAAACATCGGAGCCGTCTCTCCGAAGATACGCTTTGCCTTTCCTCCGCAAAACATACAGTTTGCCGGATTCACCCCCCTGTCGGCAATCACTATACGCAACGAAATGACAGGTTTCGGCTGTCCGGACGACGGCACGTTCGACACCCCGCACACGACCCCCTACCTGCATGGGGCGGCACTCATGGTAAAACGTGAAGTCATTGAGAAAGTAGGAGAAATGCCGGAAATATTCTTCCTGTATTATGAAGAAATGGACTGGTGTACACAGATGACAAATGCCGGTTACGAACTATGGTATGAGCCTCGTTGCACCATCTTCCACAAAGAAAGCCAGAGCACCGGACAGTTCAGCAAGCTACGTACTTTCTACATGACGCGCAACCGTTTGCTCTACACCCGCCGCAACCGGAAAGGTGCTCAACGGCTGCTCTCCATTCTTTATCAATCTACCATAGCTGCCGGAAAAAACAGCCTTCAGTTTGCCGTGAAAGGTCGTTTCGATTTATTTGCCGCAGTATGGAAAGGCGTTGTCAGAAGCTTTTCTGTCACCTCTCCTATCCGATAACCCTTAAAAATGAAAGACCATGTACACCTTTATTGACTGGATTCTCTTTATTCTCCTGGCACTTTGTGTCGGTTATCTGCTCTTCTACGCCATTGCTTCCAAATTCTATCGTCCGCAAAAACTTTCCGAAGCACGTATCCAGCGTCGTTTTCTTGTACTCTTCCCTGCATACAAGGAAGACAGGGTGATCGTCTCCACTATCCGTAGTTTCCTCAAGCAGGAATACCCCAAAGAAATGTACGACGTTCTTGTCATCTCCGATCAGATGCAGCCGGACACGAATGCTGCCCTACAAGCACTCCCCATCTGTTTGCAAGTAGCCGGCTATACCAACAGTTCCAAAGCCAAAGCCCTTACGCTGGCAATGAACGTCACTGCCAACGAATCTTATGACGTAGTAGTGATCATGGATGCCGACAATGTAACGACTCCCAATTTCCTCGCAGAAATCAACCGTGCTTTTGAGTCCGGCCTGCATGCCGTACAAGCCCACCGCACAGGAAAAAACATGAATACAGACATCGCTGTTCTGGATGCGATCAGCGAAGAAATAAACAACGGATTCTTCCGTAGCGGGCACAACGCGATAGGATTGTCAGCCGGATTAGCCGGTTCCGGAATGGCATTCGACGTTCATTGGTTCCGCCGAAATGTAGGACATCTGCAAACATCGGGCGAAGACAAGGAGCTGGAAGCCCTGTTGCTAAAACAACGCATTCATATCGAATATCTGGAACAACTGCCTGTATACGATGAAAAAACACAGAAAAAAGAAGGTATCAAAAATCAGCGTAAACGATGGATTGCAGCACAATACGGTGCATTGCGGGCTTCCTTGCCCGATTTCCCGAAAGCACTGATTCAAGGAAATATCGACTACTGCGACAAGATTCTTCAATGGATGCTGCCTCCCCGTCTGATACAACTGGCGGGAGTTTTCGGTTTCACTTTACTCTTTACCGCAATCGGCTTACTAATGAGTCTGCAAAGCGGAGAAAACGAGTGGTATACGGCCATCAAATGGTGGATACTATCAGCCGCCCAAGTTGCCGCCATGATCATACCTGTGCCGGGAAAGTTGCTGAACCGGAAATTAGGAAAAGCAATCCTGCAGATTCCGACACTGGCACTGGCAATGATAGCCAATATGTTCCGACTGAAAGGAGCAAACAAAAAGTTTATTCATACTGAGCACGGAGAAGAATAAAGCCTCACCGTGAAAGAAAAGAAAAAGAGAAAAGAAAAGGCACAGATGACACGAATTAACACGGATTTGGCTGCGCAGCCTCTCAAATCCGTGTTGGCGTCCGTATCATCCGTGCCTAAAATTTCCCTATGAAAACCGTGCCTGAATCATATTCATTAGCAAGTTTCGTCAAGCCCACTCCTCCTCCGCATCAAAGCACGGACAAGCCTTCACCCATTCCTCCGGTTCGATCTCCCCGTTCCCGTTCAGATCAGGGCTCAGGTCACGATGACCGCAGATACGGCAACCGGGATAATCACGCAGCAACGTAAGCACAAGCACATGCATCGAGTGTACCTGCCATTCGGTACGGGTATCGGCAGGCCGCCCGTGACAGTCAAGTCCGCCCTCATAGCAAATGCCGATACTTGTCCGGTTGAATCCTTTCGCATGAGCTCCTATCCGTTCAATGGGGCGGGTAGTCTTGATGTCGCCATTTTTCCGGATATAAAAGTGGTAGCCGATCCCGTTAAATCCCCGCCGGCGGTGGCACACTTCAAGGTCTGTTTCCGTGAAATCCCTGTCCGCCCTAGTGGCGGAACAGTGGATCACAATCAGGTCAATCTTCCTCATCGACCTGCCCTTTCATTCGTTTTCCTTTTCTCTTCCTACGGAAGAAAAATAGGATTTCCAATGCAATCTCCAAAATCTTGTCAATCATAACTTTTCATTTTTACAGGTTATTCATTTACAGGTATCACGCATTAATGATGCTGATGTACTTGCCGGACTAAACGGTAGGATCAGGAGCTTCCTCCTCCCCTCCATCGCCACCGGAACCGGAACCGCCACCGGAGCCGCTGCCGCCGCCACTACCGGAGCCTCCGCCATCACCGCTTCCTCCCGAAGCCGGCGCATTCTTGGAGATGAGTTCGAAGACCATGTTATTGTCCCCGCCACGTGTGGTATAGCCGTGCTGTCGTTGGCAAGCCGCAGAGAATTATCGACCTTGAAACGAAGGTTGACACGAGTAATATTCCTCACCGTACAGTCCTTTTCCAGTTCCACACCGGGACAAGTAAGCGTGGTATAGAAAATCCCCAAGCCGTCAACTTTTACCTTATTCCCTGCTACGAGCACCTTCTTCATCGAGCGGACAAAGGATTGCATCACGTGCTCCACATCTTCCACCGAAAGCGAACCGATCGACTCGATCTCACGCGCCAGCGACTCGATAGAATAAAGTTTCGATTCCCCCGGCTTGGGTTTGAGCACATACACCATCGGCGATTTGTCATCACCAATCTTTTTTTTGCGCTGATAGCGCACCACAGACACTGTTGCCATACTGAATTTGTATTAAAGAAAAGAAGGACATTCTCCCTTTCTGTTGGTGAAACAAAGATACGGCAGTGCACCGGCGACTTCCCGGATTACGACGGACTGCACCGGACTATGACGGGATAAAACGGATAAAGACGGATTAAGACAGCATAAAGCAGAATAAAGTGAATTAGAAACAGATTGAAAGCATACTAAAAGCGAATACAAAGTAACCATAAAGCAGATAAAAGCTGAAAAAGCTCCCAACCAACCCCGAATAAACACCCCCCAAAAAGACAAGCAGACAACGTGAATAACAACTAAATAATACAAGCATAAAAGCAACACTTTCATGAGCAACAAATTTGCTAAATCCAGTAAAAAACAGTAACTTTATACCCATTACAAACCCTACAATTAAATCAAAAATGAAAGCAAATACAGATACCCTGCAAAAACAGGAAGAAGAAAAATCCTTCCAATACCGCAGCTACGGAAAAGGAGAACTCGCCATGCTATATATCCCCAACGTCCAGCAACAAAGCGCAGTAGACCGCTTCAACGAATGGATCGAAGCCGCACCCGGACTAAAAGAACGCCTGCTATCCACCGGCATGAATCCCCGAAGCAGACACTACACACCCGCACAAGTACGACTGATCGTAGAGGTGCTGCAAGAACCTTGAAGATAAGTATTAAGTATTGGTGCCAATCAGCAGTTAAAACAAAATAAGAATAGTTCCGGACAAAATACCCGATTAACGTATAAAGCTGTCCGAAAAGAAGATAAATACTATCAATCTATCATTCAGCACACGGAGAAGAATCTCTTCTTTGACTAATATAAAGAGCTGATTCTTCGGCAGACTTAGGATGACAGAGCAAAACGATAGCAGACGTTCTCTTTTCGGACAGCCCCATTCAATATCATTTTCCGGCTCACTCGGATGAGCGCGTTGCTTTTCAGCCGTGTCTCTTAATGAAATTTCTGATCTTCTTCGATAAGTTCCTGGCTAAATTTCTCCGGTGCCAAAGGGGTAAAGAGTTCTATAAGATTTTCTTCGGGATCGCGCAGGTACAGGGTACGCATCCCCCAATCGGGCATATCCGTAGGCTCACTGATAAATGTCACGCCTTTTGCTTTCAGTGCGACAAAGGTTTCGTCCACGTTATCCACACTGAATGAGATCATTAATTTTTCACGCATCCCAACAGGCTGCTGCTTATCTGCATTACCTGCCGAGGGCGCCATCCAGTCGGATACAAAAAGGGCGAGACCTTCTATTCCGTCGGCTACTTTAAAACTGGCGTATCCGCTATTCTCATCTCCCCAGGCTGGCTCTAATCCGAGTTGTTCAGTGTAGAATTTGAAACATCCGGCGAAGTCTTTTACTAATAATCTTACGTTACTAAATCTCATTGTTTACAGATTAATGGTTTATTATTTGTTTCTTAGAATCGAAATGCAAATATAATCATTCTATCGGATGACGTTTCATGAATCCGTATTTACCTCAAAACTGTGCGAAAATAAAGTAAACCGGTATCAAAATGAATCACCATTCAACCAGTGATCCGCACCGTTACTCATCCCCCGTGACCTGTTACCCACCACCCTCACCAGCTACGATTATTACCTAATACTTATTACTTATTACCTAATACTTATTACCTAATACTTATTACCTAATACTTAATACCTAATACTTATTACCTATTACCTATTCAAACAGCTCCTTCTCCGGCAACCAGCACGAGCTGTCATTGACAGTATTTCTGACCCGTTGTTCCGGTGGGACGGACGGGTCTTGGGACTCTTCGCAGGGGAAGTAACGTCCGCTGACGGGATCGTAGACAAAAGTAGCCACACCACCTGCTCCGAGGTGTTTGAACTTCACTTTTTCGACATAGACACGTGTCACTCCGACCTCCTTGTCACGCTCCACTACCAAGCCATAATCCGCCTTGTTGAAGAAATCGGCAGACCCGTTTACGTCGTACATATCCGGACGCGGAGTATGGTTTGTCACCGGATTGCGGTTCATCTTTCGGGGGTGCGCCACAAGAATCACCAGACAGTTATATTGCGTGGCAAACTCCGTAAACAGATTCAGAAAATTGGAAAGATACTGCGTTTCCGATTGCCCCGGCGCGGGGGTATGCTCGAAACGGTTGACCGGGTCGAAGACGAAGATGCGGCATCCCCGACGCAGGACAAGTTCACGGGCTTTGGCAAGCACCCGTTCCGGAGTGGCGCTGCCTTTGAGGGCGATGTGACAGACGTTTTCGGCAAGAAACTCTTCCGAACGGAGCAGAAGTCCTTCCGTCATGCCGCAACCGTTTTGAAAACGGCGTCCGGTCAGTTTCTCGATCAACTTGCGGAGATGGTAGACGATAGGATTATTCTCCGGACTGAAAAACGCGATCTTCCACTGATGGCGCATACAGAGGCGCAACACCAGTTCGTCCAGCCATTCCGATTTTCCGGCCCCCGGTATGCCCGTAACGATGACCAGCCGCCTACGTTCGTACGTACAAATCTTATCCATCTCCTCCCCCAGCCTGTCTCCGCACCGGGACCGAAGCCGTTGTCGAACAATGCCCGCAGATCTTCGTGCAGATCGGCGGCGGTGAAGATGCCTTCAAGAGGGATTTCTTCCGCCTGCTCGATGGCGATACGAAGGCTGTCGATCCCATATTTGACAAGATGTTCATTGGCATCCTTGCAGCCCGGTCCGTAGACGGCCACACGGCAACGTTCGGCACCCAAACGGTTGACCAGTTCGTCACGCAGTTTGAGCCCGGCAGAGTCAGTGTCAACGGCTATGATGATGTCTTTCAGATTCTCGAAGTGCGACTCCATGAAGCGGTCGAGCCACGAAAAGTTCGCGTTTGCTCCGGCAGGGACGGAAATCACGCTTTTGAATCCGGCGGCAAGGGAGGACGCGGCATCCAGTTCGCCTTCGTGGATGATACAGGTGTCCTGTCCCAGCACGGAATCGATATTGTAGGGAATCAGTTCGGCTCCCTGCACCATCTTGAAATTTTTGGCACCGCTACGGAATTTGGTGTTGACGAGTTTCCCCTCCTCAAAATAGTTGAAACAGACGCACCGCTCTTTCGTGCCGGATTGCGACATGAACTCTTCCTGCTCCGTGATGCGCAGACCGGCGATGACGGACTGCGGAATGCAACGCGTCTCTACCAGCCAACGCTCCGTAGCTTCGGAAAGCGTCGTCTTCGAAGCGTCGAACACCGGACGGTGGAAATGCTGGGGAACGGCAGATGCCGCACGACGTTTACGGGCAGCCTGTCGCTCTGCTTTCTCACGTTCTTCGGTGTCGTCGGGGACGTAGAAGTCGGCTCCGCAATGGTAGCAATGGCAATGCCCGGTGTCGATATTGACACGCAGCGAACGGTCACGCTTGTTGTGCCTCGTCGGGAGGCATTGCTCGCAAATGGTTTTAACGACACCGCTGGTATGTCTGCGGACATCGACATGATAATTAGCAAAATTTCTCATATTTCTTGTTTCTATTCCTCCCTTTCGAAAAGGAGATTTTAAGTTGTATTAATAATTCAAGTTTCGCAGGTTACCTTTGCGTTATCAAAACTATCTTAATTCCCCTCCTTCAGGAAGGAGGAGAATAAAGGTAGAACCGACTTTTTAGTCAACCCCAATTGAGATACTATTGTTTGTCAATATTATAAAGAACTTGCGAAACTTCAGTTAATAATTTTTCTATCAGTTCCCAATGCAGGCGGAAAGCTAAGCATCAATGGGTACCGAGCTAAACACCGATGGGCAGCGAGCTGAACACTGATAAGCAGCGAGCTAAGCACGAACGAGCACCGAGCCAAGCATGAACGAGCACCGAGCTGAAAGGCAACGCTCACGTAGCCGGATGTCGGAGAAATCCGGAGCTAATTTCCCCACTTCCAATGCACTTCATCCCACACGGCAGACCTGTCCGGTCTTGGAGGCGCATCCTTCGGAATCGGATGCCCAAGATACGTCCGTTGCCCGCCAATGAGTTGTTCAAAGCGATACAGTTCTTCCTCAGCTGCTTGCCGGCAACTGCCGAGCAGCCTTTTTCTTCAGCTCCTGAGCCGGACGTCCGCCCGGAGAGAGGTAATTGCCGAAATACAGTTTCACATCCCTCAAAAACAGCAAGCCATCTTCCCTGCCAAAGCGTCGGATATGCTCTTTAAAAGCAGCGATCACCTCCTCCTGCCGTTCCACGAAAAGTTTGCCCATACAGGAGTGCATAGCCATCGACTCCATGTAACTTTCCGATTCGGCCATCTGATCCACCAGCATCTCCCACGGAAGAACCGGCTGTAGGGGCAACTGTCCCCTATCCTCCGGTGGAGGAACAATCTGAAGTCCGTGAGAAGCAGCGGCGGCAGAGTGCTCTTTCTCTGTCTTTTCTTCGTTACTACTGTTGTTGTCTTTGACAACAGTAGTAACTCTTCTCTCCTCTTCTCTACTCTTCTGGTTTTGATTCGGTTTTTCGCCTTTATCCATCGGTGTTTCCGGTGTGCTTCCCATGCGTTTCGGACGACCTCCTTTTTTGCCGTTTGCCACATTAATCATCCGCCTTTCTTCGAGCTTTTGCCATCACCCTGTCCAGATAAGGCGAACGGAACATTTGCCGTTCTTCATCAAGCACAAAAAGGTCGAACTCACGGAGAACCCTTTGCAACACATCGGCATCCAAGTCATACATCCGCGCGAAAGCCCCCATACAAAGCGGACAACAAGATGCTTCATAATTGTCCGCTTTACGCAAATGCGTAAGAAGCATCATATAGATTCCGAGCGATTGCGCAGCGTCAAGTTCCATCATCATCCTGACAATATTGTCATTACTCAAAAAATTTACCTCTAAATTGAAATACTGATCTTTCTTCATATCTTACAATTAATTGACTGTGATTCAGAACATCCCGAATCCGCTCTGCAAAGGTCTGAATACTTTTCCGAAAAACTACTTGCAGAACTGCAAACGATGTTTGACATTTTTCTATGAACTTTGCGGCATAATTTGTAAAAAGATAGATAACATGAAAGGATACGAAAGAGCAACTAAAGAAGAAATTAACGACCGGCTGCGTATTGAAGAAAACTGTCATGCACAAGTTGAACGAATCATCTACATACGTCACCTGTGTAATCTGAACCTTGAAGAGGCGGCAGATGTGACCAATCTCAGTATTTCCACCCTGAGCCGGTACGAAAACGAAGTGACCAAATGCAGCGTACAAAGTTTCATAACGATATACTACCACTATCAGAAGTACCTCCATAAGCGGCATATCCCCTTCGACAGGAGCCTGTTTCTCATAGATATGAACACGCTTGACAACTATAGAGTAACAGAGAGATAAAACGGACACACACAAAGAATGACGGTATAACACTGAAAAAAAGCAAAAAAGATGAAAACTATCATATCTTTTATTACCTTTGTATATGGCAAAAGCCCACCAAAAAACAAAGAAATAAGCATGAACGACAATGAAATAGGCAATCCACCGATAAAAGCATTAATCGTTTTCAGAGATAATGGAGATACGGATAATCTTTATGTTCCCATTTTATGCGATGCTATCAGGACGACGGGGATTGACGTACGATGTTCCACGAATGAGTTCTGGAACTCGGATACACCTTACGACATCATCCACTTCCAATGGCCCGAAGAGGTGATGGAAGGGAATTGTGACGGTCCGGACAGGATTCGCCGCCTGGAGGAACGTATCACTTTTTTCCGGTCCCGTGGGGCCCGGTTCGTGTATACGCGCCACAATGTCCGTCCGCATGATGCGGACGAGGTGATCGGCCGTGCTTATGACATTATCGAAGAACAAAGCGATGTGGTGGTGCACATGGGACGTTACAGTCTCGACGAATTTGCAGCCAAACACGCGGACAGCCGGAATGTCATCATTCCTCATCCTATTTATCAGTACACATACAAGGAGGACATCAGCGTGGAACGTGCGCGCCAGTATCTCAATCTGCCGCAGGAGGCGTTTATCGTCACGTCGTTCGGCAAGTTCCGGAATCGTGAAGAGAGGCGGATGGTGACCGGAGCGTTCCGAAAATGGGATGAAGCAAAGAAGTTCCTGCTTGCTCCACGCCTATACCCCTTTTCGAGATTCAACAGGTATGGCAGCAACTTTTTCAAGCGCTGGGCATCCCGGGCAGGATATTACCTGCTTATACCCCTTGCTCAACCGCCTGCGCAGAATGCACGCCGGAGCCAGCGACGAACCTATAGACAACTGCGACCTGCCTTACTACATGGCCGCTTCGGATGTAATATTCATCCAACGAAAAGATATTCTGAACTCTGCCAGTATACCTCTCGCCTTCCTTTTTCACAAAGTGGTCATAGGTCCCAATATCGGAAACATCGGAGAAATCCTCCAAGACACGGGCAATCCGTCTTCCACCCCGACAACAAATTTGATATCATACGAGCACTGGAGGCAGCCCGCCAACTGTCCGCCCGAAGGAAGGGGGAAGACAATTATGCGTATGCCATCGAAAACATGAACAGCGGAAAAATAGGAAAAGAATATGCGGAGCTTTATAGAAACCTAGCCAATCTCTCTCTTTAAACGATCTAAAAACAAACAACAATAGAGTAGCCATACACAGAATTTATGGAAAATAAAAGAAATAAAAGTCAGTGTTGTCATACCTGTCTATAACACCGAAAAATATGTTCGGGAGGCAGTAGAAAGCATTATGAATCAGACACTGCGGGAATTGGAAATCATCATCATCAATGACGGCTCCACAGATAACAGTCTGCAAGTTGTAGAAGAACTGGCTGCGGCAGACAGTCGGATACAGGTGTATTCGCAAGCCAACCAGGGAGGTTCAGTCGCACGTAATGCAGGCATCGCGCGAGCTTACGGAAAATATATTTATTTTATGGACAGTGATGATCTGCTGGAAAAAGAAACTATCGACTGTGCTACCGTAAATGTGAGGAAGAACAGCTTGATTTCGTTTTCTTCGATGCAGAAACTTTCATTGACGGCAACGTCGAGAATGCACCTGCATTGAGCTATAAACATACTGGTAAACTGGAAGATAAAGTCTATACGGGCATTGAAGCATTCAAAATACAATTGGACAACAATGAATTCACTCCATCTCCCTGCTTGAATTTCATTCGTTGCGGCTTCCTGAAAGAGCATCAAATACTGTTTTATCCGGGCATAATACATGAAGATCAGCTGTTTACAGTCACTCTTTATCTGCACGCCAAAAGAACGGGACGTATCCATCATTCTTTCTTTCACCGCCGCCTCCGTGAAAATTCAATTATGACATGCGATTTTTCACTGCAAAATTTAAAAGGATATCTCACTGTCACTCGCGAGATAGTCAAATTCAAGCAACAAACCTCTGAAAAAAAAATCAAGGATGCTATTGATTTATATCTGTCGCAAATGCTGAATGCTGTCATTTGGCAAGCTCATGTGCTTCCTTACCCATATCGGCTTCGGCTGGCGTGGCGGTGTCTGTTTAAATACAAAAAACTTATATCTATAAGAAGCATCGGAGTCTTGTTATTCAAATCCATCATTCACAAGTAGACCAGAAAAAGAATCATTCAGGCAATGGCAAACAATATTAAACATCAGTTATTTTCCGGAGTATTCTATACAGCCATAGCCAAATACAGTGGAATCATTATCTCACTCGTCGTGGCAGGGATTCTTGCGCGGTTGCTCTCTCCGGATGACTTCGGAGTAGTGGCAATCGCTACGGTCATTATTGCATTTTTCAATCTCTTTACGGATATGGGAATATCGCCTGCTATCGTACAACATAAATCATTGACTAAAGAAGAACTATCGGACATCTTCTCATTCACCGTATGGACAGGCATCGGAATCAGCATACTCTTTTTTGCCGCTTCCTGGCTGATCGCCGATTACTACGAAAGTGGGATCTTACGGACGTTGTGCCAGCTCCTGTCCGTCAACCTGTTCTTCGCCTCTGCCAACATCGTGCCGGGAGCCTTGTTCTACCGCAACAAAGAGTTCAAGTTTATTGCTGTCCGAAGCTTTATCATCCAGATAGCCGGAGGCGCCGGAGCAATAACTGCCGCGCTTTGCGGAGCCGGTTTATATGCGCTGATCATCAATCCTATACTTTCCAGCATACTGATATTCGTTATTTCCTATCAACGCTATCCGCAACGGCTGCGTTTCACGTTAGGACTGAAAGTACTCCGAAAGATATTCTCTTATTCGGCATATCAATTCTTGTTTAACGTGATTAACTATTTCAGCCGCAATCTGGATAAACTGCTGATTGGTAAATATATGAGCTTGTCAGCACTAGGATACTATGAAAAGTCCTACCGCTTGATGATGCTCCCTCTGCAGAATATTACGCAAGTCATCACACCGGTCATGCACCCCATCTTCAGCGATTTCCAGAATGACAAGGAAAAGCTGGCAACATCCTACGAACGCATTGTCCGTTTTCTGTCATTCATCGGTCTGCCACTCAGCGTACTGCTTTTCTTTACGGCGGAAGAGGTAACACTGATTATTTTTGGTGATCAATGGCTGCCTTCGGTTCCAGTATTCCGGATACTTTCACTTTCAGTCGGTATTCAGATCATACTCTCTTCTTCAGGCTCTATTTTTCAGGCAGCAGGTGATACAAGGAGCCTCTTTGTCTGCGGACTCTTTTCGTCCATACTTAATGTGACCGGAATGCTGGCAGGGATATTTTATTTCGGTACACTGACAGCTGTAGCAATATGTATCGTGATAACTTTTACTATCAATTTCGTACAATGTTATTGGATGATGTACCGAGTAACTTTTCAAAGAAACGCATGGATATTTATCAGACAACTTCTTTCTCCACTCCTTGTCAGCCTACTAATAACGGCATTCCTCACGCCTATATATTATATGATGGAAAATATGAATATTTTCGTAACACTTATTGCAAAAAGTTTCGTAAGTTTTATTATCTTTGGAACATATATGCAAGTAACACACACCTATGATATCACAGGCAAAGTGAAGACTCTTGTAAGAAATAGAAAGTTAGTACAAAAGAACAAACAATGAAAGGATTATTCCTCATATTCCATGGTTTCGAAGCATTCAACGGAATCAGTAAAAAAAGATACGTTATCAAGTAAAAGCCCTCCAAGAGTGCGGACTAGAAATGCATACATGTTGGCTAGACGATACGGACAACCATAAACGCCGTATGGTAGATGAATCGATAATCGCCGACTATGGTTTCGGGATCAAAGGAAAAATCCTAAAAAAGAATCGAATTTGACAGTATCGTACATTATGTACAGAAAGAAAACATAGACTTTATCTATGTACGCTATGTCCATAATGCCAGCCCTTTCAGCATACGGCTGATGAAACTACTAAAAAAGACCGGAGCACGTATAGTGATGGAAATCCCGACATATCCATACGACCAAGAATATAAGGGCCTCCCATTCGTATACCAACGAATCCTATTTATAGACAAATGTTTCCGACAGCATCTGGCACGCTATGTTGACAAGATCGTCACTTTTTCGGACTATGACATTATTTGGAATCGCCCCACCATCCGCATCTCAAATGGAATTGATTTCAGCGAAATCCCTTTAAGAGGTCCAAAGAATGATACCGCACATTCTCTACAACTGATTGCCGTAGCGACAATGCACCCATGGCATGGTTTCGACAGAGCTATAGCCGGCATGGCAAATTACTATCGTACACATACCGACACTCATGATTATAAAGTATATCTCAATATCGTAGGCTTCGGGGTTCCCGAACTGGTAGACAGCTATAAAAAAGATGTAGCCAAACATCAGTTAGAGAAATATATCATCTTTCATAGTGCCTTATACGGCAAAGAACTGGATGCCGTGTTCGAGCAGTCGGACATGGGAATAGGCAGTCTGGCTCGCCATCGTAGCGGCATTGACAAAATCAAGACCTTAAAAAATCGTGAATATGCAGCAAGAGGCATTCCTTTTGTTTATTCAGAAACGGATGATGACTTTGAGCATCAACCATACATACTTAAGGCAGCACCGGACGATTCGCCCCTTGACATCGAAAAAGTAATTCGCTTTTATCAATCATTGAAAACAACGCCGCTCCAAATACGGATGTCTATAGAGCAATCACTTTCATGGAAAGCCCAGATGCAAATTGTTATTAATGAAACCTTTGAATAAAACTATATCACTATGAATATACAGCCACTGATCAATGCTATCCGCTATAAATTGCGTTATGGCATTACTGTAGAATGGTACAATTTCTGGTACATGGCTCTCAGATGCCATCAGAAAGTAACTCCGCAGGTAGCTTCCATTGATGAGACCATTCGGATAATCGTAGAAGACCAATGTTCCGTGAGCCGTTTCGGCGATGGTGAGATGCTGCTTACCAACCCGGACAAGGAAATAGGATTCCAAAAAGGAAATGTACTCTTGGCTCAGCGTCTCAAGGAAGTATTGACAAGCCATGAAGAAGGACATTTGGTTTGTATCTCCGATACTTTCGAAAACATTTATCGCTATAAACCGCAAAGCACGCCGATTCTGGAGAACTCACTTCTTTCTGTATGGCAGTTGGTGGGACCGCTTGCTGTTGCCCGACAGGCTATACTACAATACATTCATCACCCGTCCCTACATGGACTTCGCTTCCAAAGAAGACTGCCCACGGTGGTTTCACCAGATGAAAGCTATCTGGAAAGACAGGGATGTCGTATTCATTGAAGGCGAAAAAAGCCGTTTGGGGGTAGGCAACGACCTCTTTGACAATGTAAAAAGCATCAGACGTATTCTTTGTCCGCCCCGTGACGCATTTGACCGCTACGAAGAAATACTGAATGAAGCGCAAAAACTCGAGAAAACCGCTCTCTTCCTGATTGCTTTAGGACCTACGGCTACTGTACTGGCTTACGATTTATTCAAGTCCGGTTATCAGGCAATTGACGCAGGGCACGTGGACGTGGAATATGAATGGTGGCGAATGGGAGCCAAACGGAAAGTAAAGCTGGAACGAAAATACGTAAACGAAGCCGCCAACGGAAAACAAGTGTCCGACGCCGGAGAATTTTATCGGAAACAAATCATTGCTAAAATCTATTAAATCATGAAGATAGCCTATTACCTGCCCTCACTACAGGCACCATGGCGGAATAGAACGGATAGTTACATTCAAAGCCAATTATTTTGCAGAACATTTTGAAGGATATGACATCACCATCATTACATCCGAACAAATGGGTAAAGCACCACACTTTCCATTATCCCCCGAAGTAAAGCATATCGACTTAGGAGTATCTTTCGACCTGCCCTACTCTCAATCCATAGTAAGTAAAGTGCTGAAGTATCCGTTCCGCTACTATCGGTTTAAACAACGACTATCGAATCTATTGAACGAACTGAAACCGGACATTACTATCTCAACCATGCGCCGGGAACTGAACTTTATCACTAAATTGAAAGACGGTAGCCTGAAAATCGGAGAGTTTCACGTCAGCCGCTACGCCTATGGCGCAGAAGCACTGAAACGTAAAAGCCCGATTGTCAACATGATAAAGAAAAGATGGGCAAACAGATTTGTCAAAAACCTGTCTAAACTGTCCAGAGTGATTATACTTACAAGTGAAGGAGCTAAAGACTGGCCGGAACTGACTAATATCAGCATCATCCCTAATCCTATTTCTACTCCTGTAGAAGGAAAACAAACAGATATTCTGTCACATAATGCTATTGCTGTAGGGCGATATGCGCCCCAAAAAGGATTTGATATGCTAATCCCCGCCTGGAGCATTGTCGCCCAAAGACATCCGGACTGGAAACTACATATTTATGGAGAAGGCGACCTGAAAGAGAAGTTCACCAAACTAATAGATGAACTACAACTAAATAATAATTGTCTGCTTCATCACACTGTATCGAATATAGCCGAAAAATACTGTATGAGTTCGATATTTGTCTTATCAAGCCGATACGAAGGGCTACCTCTGGTATTGGGCGAAGCAATGGCTTATGGAATTGCTCCGGTTGCCTTTGCCTGTCCATGCGGTCCGCGGGACATGATAACGAATGGAAAAAACGGGCTCTTGGTAGAAAACGGAAACATTGAACAATTGGCCAAGCAAATTTGCTATCTGATTGAGAACGAGAATATCCGCATAGAAATGGGTAGGCAGGCAAAAATCAGGGCCAAAGATTTTACTATGGAAGTAATCTCGCGACAATGGAAAAGTTTATTTGAAGAATTGATGGAATATGCACCTCAATAAAAGAAGAAAAGAATGACTATCATCTATTTATATCGCTCACTAGCGGCTTTTGGTGGCGTAGAAAGAATCTTTATCGACAAGGCGAATTATCTGGCAGAACATTACGGATACCACGTATACATTATTACTTGGGAGCAAGGGGGACATTCCATCGTTTACCCTTTATCACCCAAAGTGACCCATGTAGATTGGGGCATACTATTCTATCGCCAGTATCAATATGGGCTTTTCAAACGCATGTTCATGCAATGGAAAATGGAAAAAGAGTTTTTTAAAAACTCAGTAACTTCGTACATACAACTCAAGCCGACATAGTCATCGGAGCTAGTTGCGAATTCACAACTATGGCTGGTATGGATTTACTTCAAAGAAAACGCATACCATACTGGAAACGCATAGCATGAGGACAAGTATTGAAAAAAATAATCCACCTGCCGGAAATCTATTGATGAGATGGGCATTCAAAAGAAGAGACAAGCAACTTCACCAGTATATCAAACATATGTCCGCTTTTGTAACACTGACTCACAACGATGCGAAAGACTGGTCCGACATAACACCGCAGGCAAGAATCATCCCCAATATGCTGCACCGGTATCCTGCAGAAATCAGTCCAGACAAGAAAACTCAAAAACGGATTATTACCGCAGGAAGACTGGTAGAGCAGAAAGGATATGACTTATTACTGGACGCCTGGAGTAAAAAGTACATCAGAAACACCCTGAGTGGATTCTTGATATATATGGAGAGGGTGAAGACAAAAAACCATGTTATTGGAGAAACGGAAAAATCTGGCACTGGAAAATTCCGTGTTATTTCATCCTCCCACTCTCGATATCTATCAAAAATACATGGATAGCGACTTTTATGTCATGAGTTCCCGTTTCGAAGGTTTTGGACTCGTTCTGGCAGAAGCAATGTCATGTGGTATACCCTGTGTCTCATTTGACTGTCCGCATGGTCCTTCGGATATTATAAAAGACTATGAAGACGGTCTACTAGTGGAGAAAGAAAATATCAAGGAACTTGCAGACAAAATCTGCTATCTGATTGAGAATGAAAATGTACGCATCAAGATGGGACACAAAGCCAGGGAAAACGTAAAACGCTTTCTGCCGGAAAATGTGATGCCACAATGGAAAAACTTATTCGAATCATTAACTTATTCTTCTAAATAACAGAACAACATATGGTAAAGTGGTATAAAACTTATCTGGAAGTATACGGGAAATCTTTTGATGAGATTTCTGACGATAGTATCCACAAAGTCAAAAGACAACTCAAAGAACGTCAAAACGATTCTCCACTGGTATCGGTTGTACTCATTGCACACAATGAGGAACGTCATCTGATAAGTTGTATCTGGTCACTCTCCGAGAATCATTGCCATTTCCCCATTGAAATAATAGCCGTTAACAACAATTCAACGGATAAAACGGAAGAAGTATTAAAATCATTGGGAGTTACCTATTATAACGAAACGAAGAAAGGTCCGGGATACGCCCGCCAATGCGGATTGGACCATGCAAAAGGAAAATATCATATTTGTATTGATGCAGATACTTTATATCCACCGCATTACATTGAAACGCATGTAAAATATCTAATGAATCCGAAGGTTGCATGTACATTCAGTTTATGGAGTTTTATGGTTGACGAAAGACATTCCCGATTCGGACTATGGTGCTACGAAGGCCTGCGCGATATATACCTCCGCTTACAAGCCATCCAGCGTCCTGAACTCTGTGTGCGAGGTATGGCTTTCAGTTTTTAATACGGAAATAGGACGTCGGTTTGGATTTCGTACAGATATTATCCGCGGAGAAGACGGTTCGTTAGCATTAGCTATGAAACCGTATGGAAAAATCGTATTTATTACAAGTCGCAAAGCACGAGTGCTTACAAGTAATGGAACCCTAAATTCTGAAGGATCACTGATTGATAATATATGGATACGGGTAATCAAAGCACTGAAAGAAATCACCGGACTCTTTATCAAAAAAAAGACGGCATACAAAGATAAAGACTCTAATCTCATCAAATAAGGTCTCATCAAAATCATTATGGATATGGCAAAATATATAGTAAATATCATCTTAGTAACAGCTTGTCTTTTTTCACCTATACTTCCTGTATAAGAAAAATGAATCTATACGATGAGAATAGAAATACAGGACAAGACAATAACGAAAAAGATACAGATTCTACTCCCGTCTATATGTATCCTTTCGACAAAGAAACAGCAAACGTTACAGCAGAAATCATTATCCACACAAAAAAAGAAATACAGACCAAAGATATTAATGTCGAAATCCCTCATTTAAAATACAATAAGACATGGATGTTGATGCTAACACAAGACGACTGCATGCAGGCTGCTTTTTGCCGTACGTGGGCTGCAATAAACGGTAAACCGATCTCAAGTTCAATACCTTATCCTACTCCAACTCCCACTGATCAGAATATGAAACATCAATTATATTTTGACATCAAACATTTGCAAAAAGGGGATCTTCCCCCTACTATTATTTCCGCCAACCAATCTTTGGGATGTACAGACGGAGCAGGAAATGAAGTTCGGTTTGCTATTACTACCACTCTTGCCCCTGAAGAAAAATGGATGGATGCTGAAACAAACGTACTGCCGGGGTTTACTGCAAACTATTATCGTTTTTATATGAAATCCGGACTTATATGGGATAACATACGAGAGATGTTGAACTATGGAACAGGCATTGCCCTCCATGATGTAATGACAAAAGATGCTAATGATCCAATACAAATATTGGAACATTTTGATATTGCCCAAAACATTATTGTAGAGAAACTCACAGGAAGGGGATGTAAATTTCTTGCTGAACCCAATGGAAATAAAACATACGTAACTGCTGCTCTTCAATGTCCGGAAATTCAAACGATGACCGCACAAGCAGGAGCAATTACCCTATATCCGTATCAAGTGTCTGAAACTTTACAAAAATCTCTGATAGAACGGGAGTTTAACGATTCACCAGCATATTTTAAACAACAGATTACTGACCTGCTAAAATTACCCAAAGAAGAACGTAAAGCAATCTGCATAGGTGTTCATGGTACGGACAACAATTGGATCGACTTTTTATTATGGTTAAATAGTAATTATGGTAAAGATGGGGATGATTCGTTATGGTTTCCAAGCCAGGAAGAATATTATGAATATAACTATTATCGTTTAAACAGCCATATTAGTATAGCACAAATAGACGCAAAAAGTTCTTTCAAATTAACAGTAAATTTACCGGGAGAAAAGTTCTTCTACTATCCTTCTACCACTATCAATTTGCCGGGAATTAGCATGTATGACATTGTTTCTATCGAAGGAAATGATGCATTGACCGGACTATCTTATGCTGACTACAAAGACGGTATCATGCTCAATATCGACTGTCGGAAATACCTGTTTGAACACGCCGAGAATTTCGTAAAACGATATGAGGCCAATCCTTCCGATGCTTCCAACAAAGCAGACGCCCTCTACTTTGTAAACATACTGAAAGAATCGGCTAAAAAAGAGGCACTAAAAAAACGACTTCAATAAATAAATCAACAAACATCTATTAAACGAGAATATAGCTATGAACGAAACCCTCATCCTCGAAATCATCTTCTGGTCCGCCCTGTTCATGGTGTTCTACACCTATCTGGGCTACGGTATCGTCCTCTACGCCCTCGTCAAGCTGAAAGAGCTTTTCGTGAAACCCGTGAAACGGGTGCTGCCACCGGACAGTGACCTGCCGGAAGTAACCCTCTTCATCACCGCCTTCAACGAAGAAGACGTGGTGGACGAAAAGATGGAGAACAGCCTCGCCCTGGACTACCCTGCGGACAAACTCCGCATCGTCTGGGTGACGGACGGAAGCGATGACGGCACAAACGACCGTCTCCAAACTCGCTGGAACGGAAAAGCAACCGTCTACTTCCAGCCGAAACGGCAGGGAAAGACAGCCGCCATGACACGAGGAATGACACTCGTCCGGACCCCGCTTGTCGTCTTTACGGACGCCAACACGATGGTCAACAGCGAGGCAATCCATGAAATCGTACTGGCTTTTCAAAACCCGAAAGTAGGCTGCGTGGCAGGAGAAAAACGCATAGCCGTACAGACGAAAGACGGAGCAGCCGCCGGAGGCGAAGGCATCTACTGGAAATACGAATCGACACTGAAAGCGCTCGACTCCCGCCTCTACTCGGCTGTAGGCGCTGCCGGAGAACTGTTTGCCGTCCGCCGCGAACTCTTCGAACCGATGGAACCGGATACGTTGCTCGACGACTTCATCCTCTCTCTCCGCATCGCCATGAAAGGATACACCATCGCCTACTGCACCAATGCCTACGCCATCGAAAGCGGATCGGCAGATATGGGTGAAGAGGAAAAACGAAAAGTGCGCATCGCTGCCGGAGGGTTACAGTCGATCTGGCGTCTGCGCCCGTTGCTGAATCCTTTCCGTTACGGAATCCTGAGTTTTCAGTACACGTCGCACCGGGTATTGCGCTGGTCTGTCACTCCATTCCTGCTGTTTGCGCTGTTGCCACTGAATATAGTCGTTTTGCTATTGGGCGAATCTCCCCTGTTTTATGGCACCCTGCTGGGGTTACAGATTCTTTTCTACGGAATGGGATACTGGGGATATTACCTCTCTACCAGACAAATAAAGAATAAAGTACTGTTTATTCCCTATTATTTCTTATTCATGAACGTGAATGTGCTCTCAAAGGAATCGGCTATCTGAAAAGAAAAAAAAAAAAAGGAAGCGGCGCCTGGGAAAAAGCAAAACGTGCCGAAAAAAAATAAGAACAGAGAATCAAATATTTTGCTATCTTTGCATGAAACAGAATCTTATAAATCTAATCGGACAAGCATGAACAGAACATTACATGAGGCAGATAATGCGCAAAGAATACTGAAGTTGACCGCCGACACCATGCTATTAGTCGATAGAAATGGCATTTGCATTGATATTGATATTCATAGCAATTTATGGTTTTTACAAGAAGAGAGGCTCTTAGGAAAAAAAATATATTCGAACGTATGCCCGAGCACACCCGTGAGAAGGTTTACAGCACCTTCCAGACCGTGCTTCGGGAACAGCGAAGCATCAGCAAGAACTACAAGCTGGAACTGGAGGATAATACCTATTATTTCAAGTGTATCATGTATCCTTACGATGACATGGTGCTCTGCCAATATCGGGACATCACCCAGCGAAGCAACGTGAAACGCCAGCTGGAACAGGTAAACCGAAATCTGAGGGAGATACAGAAAGTGGCTCAGATCGGACAGTGGATGTACAACACTCGCGACAATGTCTTCTATTATATGGGCTACACCGGAGTGTTATGCGAGGAATCTTCCAGAAGCATCTCTCTGGAGAAATATCAGGAATTTATCGTCGAAGAAGACCGCCTGAGCTTCACCAACTGGTGCCGGAAAAATGAGGAAGGACTCAACGAAGATAGTATCAGCTATCGGGTCCGTGTCGCCGGAGAGATTTACTATATGCGCCTTCAGGCTTATCTGCGAGACGAACTACCGAACGGCAGCTGCAACATCGAAGGTTACATCCAGAACATCACTGACATACAGCGTCGCAGAAACGACATCAACACGCTGACGCACGCTATCAACAACGCAAAGGAGAGCATCTTCGCCGCCAAAGAGGACGGTACGCTGATCTTCGCCAACCGCCAGTTCCTCCACAACCACGGCATCCCGGAAAGTGAGGAGATCGGCAAGCTGAAAATCTATGAAATCGCCGGCGATATGAACACGCAGGAAGACTGGCATGAACGCTGCAAGGATATCCTGCACGGAGGAAGCAGAAGTTTCGTCGCCCATCATCCTTCGAAAGTCAGCAAGAATATACTGGCTTACGAGGGAATCATGTATAACGTCACCAACGACTCCGGTGAAGAAAGTTACTGGTCATTCTCCCACGACATATCCGAGCGACTGCACTACGAAGCGCAAATCAAACGGCTCAACCTGATCATGGATACTACCATCGACAACCTCCCCGCCGGAATTGTCGTCAAGGAGATCAACAACGATTTCCGATATATCTACCGCAACCGGGAATCGTACAACCGGAATCTGTGCATCGGCGAATCTATCGGCAAGAATGACTTCGACTACTATCCCCCCCGAAGTGGCAGAAAAGAAAAAGGGAGGAAGATACACTAGTTGCCACCACCGGACAGGGACTGCATGGACAACCGAAGGGAAAGACAAAAACGGAAACGAGATCATCCTCGACAAACGGAAAATACGGGTGGACGGAGACGAACTTTCCTCCCCCATCATCGTCAGCATCGAATGGGACATCACGGAACTGGAGAAGATCAAACGGGAACTTCAGACATCCAAAGAGAAAGCCGAAATGTCGGACAAACTGAAGTCTGCTTTCCTCGCCAACATGAGTCATGAAATACGCACACCTCTGAATGCCATCGTCGGCTTCTCGCATCTGATAGCCGAAAGTGAAAATAAGGAAGAACGTAAAACATTTTATGAGATTGTCGAAGCCAACAACGAACGTCTGCTGCAACTGATCAACGAAATTCTTGATCTTTCGAAGATCGAATCGGGCATTATCGAGTTCACCAGCGCACCGATAAATATCAACAGTCTGTGTAAAGAAGTACATGACGCTCACGTATTTCGCACGCCGCAAGGGGTACAACTGATCTATGAGCCATCCGAAAACGGACTGGTGATAGAAACTGACAAGAACCGGGTGTTCCAGGTGTTCTCGAATCTGATAGGTAACGCATTCAAATTCACGAAAGCAGGCAGCATTAGTTACGGATATAAACTGGTAGGTAATCAGATCGTTTTCCACGTGACTGATACCGGTACGGGCATCGAACCGGAGAAGATAGGACGTGTGTTCGAACGTTTCGCCAAGTTGAACAACTATGCGCAGGGGACGGGACTCGGACTGTCTATCTGTAAAACAATTGTCGAACGATTGGGAGGTGAAATCTCCGTTTCTTCGGTGGTAGGTCAAGGGACGACTTTCACGTTCACCCTGCCTTACGAGTCGGAACAATCGATCGACACGGGTTCTATAAAGATTGACACGGCTTCTACGGAGACGTCAGTAGAAACGTCTGTCAAGGAGGATTCTGAAAAGACTTCCGGAAATACGGACGATAATAGTTCCGATAGTATTTCCGCCAATGCCTCTCCAAGCCAGCGGACTATTCTGATAGCGGAAGATGAGGACAGTAACTTCGATTTGCTGAAAGCTATTCTTGGAAGAAAGTACAGGCTTATACGTGCACGGGACGGTATGGAGGCCGTTACCTCATACGATGAAGCGAAGCCGGACCTTATTCTGATGGATATCAAAATGCCTAATCTCGACGGTCTGGAGGCTACGAAGATCATTCGTGAGCTCTCTCCTACTGTGCCCATTATCGCACAAAGTGCTTATGCTTATCAACAGGATCAGATCGCTGCAACGGATGCCGGATGCAGCGACTTCATCGCCAAACCGATCTCGCAAGCGAAGCTCAAGGATATGATTAATAAATGGTTACCATAAAATGAAAGCCTTATATAGATTACTTTACTACCTGTCTATCCTGCTGACGAGTATTCTGGCAGGTTTCACATTAGCCGGAGCCTTCGCCGGAGATGCTTCGCCGGAGGGCTTTAAGCTGATGCCCTTTATCGGATTGGTTCTGCCGATACTTTTTGCTGGCTAATGTCGCCTCTGCCATCTATTGGACGGTTCGCTGGCGATGCTGGGTTTTCATTCCTTTAATCGCCATACTGGGAAATTGGGGGTATCTGCCCCGTGTCCTCCAGTTCCCGCTTTTTGATTCGGCTTCCCAACCGAATACTGAATCTTCGTTTCTGAAGAAAAACGAAAGGGACACCGAATCAGCACTGACTATTGCCACCTATAACGTTAACAGCTTTAATCACGAGCACACAGGTTTCTCATGCAAGCAAATCGCTGCTTACATGAAGGAGCTCGGTGTAGATATCTTCTGTTTTCAAGAGTTTGGGATCAATCATGAATTTGGTATTGACAGTCTTCGCACCGTTCTTTCCGAATGGCCGTATTACTATGTACCTTCTTCTCCTGCCGGGGAGAGTCTTTTGCAACTGGCTGTGTTCAGCCGTTATCCTATCAAGGAGAAGCAGCTCGTCACCTACCCAAATTCCAACAACTGCAGCCTGTGGTGTGATATCGACATTAACGGCCAAACAATCCGTCTGTTCAACAATCATCTGCAGACTACGGAAGTCAGCCGCAACAAGCGCAAACTGGAAAAAGAACTTCGTGCGGATGATACCGACCGTGCGGAACGTGCCGCTCTCACCCTTGCCGATGGTCTGCACGAGAACTTCAAGAAACGTGCCGCACAAGCTGAACATATCAATCAATTGATTTCCGCTTCTCCCTATCCCACCCCTGGTATGTGGTGACTTCAACTCTCTCCCTTCTTCATATGTATATCAAACGGTAAAAGGAGAAAAACTGAATGATGGTTTTCAGACCTGCGGACATGGGTATATGTACACTTTCCGATATTTCAAGCATCTGCTGAGAATCGACTATATCCTCCATTCGTCTGAGTTTCAAAGGGGTAGATTACTTCTCTCCGGATTTGGAGTATAGTGATCATAATCCGGTGGTGATGAGAATGAGGTTATAAACCTTACGCTGTATATCACTATATAGAAAGGCTACAAAAAAGCCAGTTAACTCATTATGAATTAACTGGCTTCCCATTAAAATAAAATCCTTCTTTTTAACTTTAAAACTTGTATTAGAAAGTAACTTTTACTCCTAATTGCATAGACCATGCACTACCAATGGTATTGGTATATTGCCATGATGATCTTTCTTTAAAAAGCTTCACGTGAATTAGCATTTATCTGGTAAGTCAAGGGTTCACCAACTTTGCTAGCAGTTTTTAATAACTGTACATTGTCATAACTCTTGAGACCACAAGATTGATATGCTCCCCATTTTGAATTAATCATATTTCCTACATTCAGCATATCAAGGCTAACCTGTATTCCATATTTACGCCCACCTAAAGTTGCATAAAAATCCTGAGCAATTTTAAAATCAAAGCGATTAATCCAAGGTGTTAAAGATCCATTACGTTCCACATATTTTCCCTTACGATCTTTAAGATAAGAATCATTGTTCACAAAATCCCAAAAATCTTTAGCTTGATCTACAGCAGAATAAGTAATAGCACCACTTTTATCTGTAATATCAACAAAGGTCATTTCATCCTGAGAGTTAGGCACGTATATTAAATCCGAATAATTGCCATCACCATTCATATCATTATAATATGTATAGGAATAACGTCCTGTATGATATCCTGAATAAAATAACGAGAACGTTGTCTTTAAGCATTTAGCATAATTAATTTCATAAGAAGCATTAGCAATAATACGATGGGGCGTAGAAAATAAAGAATAAGATACTCCAGGATCATTCAATGAATTTACTGCCACATTATTTTGCCATGCTGAATTAGGTGCTGACCCAGGATTTGCAGTCAGATCTTTAGCCATTGTATAAGTATAGCCGATAGACCCTGTAAAACCAAAATCGTATTTCTTTGTCAAAATAGCATTAAAAGAATATTGATATCCTTTATCTTCTCCATTAGAAAGTTTTACTACTACATTCTTACCATTAGTATAATCATTATACTCGTATTTTTTTGAAGCCCAATAAATACGATCCGGTTGTTCATTATACACACCCGTAGGCTCAGCCTCATTCATATTGATCTGCGCAACATTATAAATATCTCTTGTATACATTGCTCCAACAGATAACATAAAATCATACGGCAGTTGAATATCCACATTCAAATTACTACGCCAAACTTGCGGCATCTTAAACTTAGGATCTACATATGCTATAACATCAGGTGCTTGCTCTGAAGGTGTAGAAGGAAATAAACTGGGATATTTCTGCAGAGTTTCTCTATAATTAGGATTAAAACCAAAGTCAGCAGGTAAAGAGCCCGGATTTTTTGTGTATTATACTCTACCATATTTTGGTATAAGCCCGAATTACTTGGTTGATTAGTGAACCATACAAAAGGTAACAATCCAGTAAAGATTCCTGTACCTCCTGATACAATTACGGAGCGATCACCTTTTACATCCCAATTAAAACCGACTCTTGGCGAAAACAAGACTTGCGTCTTCGGCCACTTCTAGAAATATCGACATGAGTATTATTTACAAAAGCTAATTCCTCTATTGACTTGTTAGAATCAATGAATTCATATATATTGGCATATCAGACGTAAGCCATAAGTCAAACGAAAATTAGGAGTAAGAGACCATACGTCTTGGGCATACACACCAGCCATTCCGAATGTCAACTCAGAACCTGGAGCATCATTACCATTATACCCATATGTAATACCATAAATGGTAGGTACTTTTCCCTGCATAAAATCATCCATTGAATCATAACGATAATATCCGTAAGGGCCTCTCAAATAAGAATTTTTAAAATATTGGCGCTCAAAAGAAACGCCAGCAAGCAATTCATGTTTTCCTAATGATATACTCACATTATCAACAAGACTAAATACATTATTGATAACCTGATTATTAGAGTAAACACTTCTGTACCTAAAGTTATATATTGCTTTCCGTCCTTATATATATCGACAGAAGGAAAATCAGAGCCTTTCTGCTCGCGTGTATCACTAATATGAGTATATGTGGCTAACAGTTTATTCTGAACATTATTCGAGAAACGACTATTTAACTCGCCTGTTATCGATGTTACTACGTTTTTCATCTTATAGTTTGAATTACCAAAAGAAAAGGCATCCAAACCATAACGATTAGAATTAGTACTAGTTATAATAGTGGACTTAGCGCTTACTTCTCTGTCATCTTCTGAGGAAACAGAATTAAAAACGCACTGTCAACTTATGGTTCTGATGTATATTCCAATCAATACGAGCCATTAACTTCCAATTATCACTTTGGAAATTATTGAAGTTCTCATACTGTCCGGGGTCATAATCATATTTAGTTTTAACAAAGTCACTGATAGTACGCATATCACCCACCCAAGTACGTGAGATACGTTTTCCGCTATCCCCTGTTCCATTTTGATCTTGATTAGGAAGCCAAGTTACCCCCGGAGTTTCCTTATTTTCAATTTCAGCATTCAAGAAGAAGAAAAGCTTATTCTTAATGATTGGACCTCCAAAAGTTACACCATATGAATGAGAGTTGTATTCTTTTGCTTTAAGAATATCCTCACCGTCAATAGAGCTCCCTGCAAATCCTCTTGGTTTATGATAGGTATATGCAGTACCCGAAAATGAGTTTGTTCCACTTTTTGTTACAGCATTAATAGAAGCACCTGTGAAGTTGGAATATTTAACATCGTAAGGAGAGACATTTACAGTAATCTCATCGATTGCATCTAAAGATATGGGTTGAGAATCTCCTCCAGGTAAATTATTAGAACTTAATCCGAAACTATTATTAAACGAAGCACCATCAATCGTTATATTGTTATAACGTCCATCACGCCCCGCAAAAGAACTGCTTCCACCTGCATAAGGAGAGAGCTTTGTGAAATCTGTTATACTTCTGTTAATAGTAGGTAAAGTGTTCATCTGACGTTCACTTACATTAGTAACAGTACCTATTTTTTCGATAGTTTTTGGTGCTGTTACTACTACTTCATCCAACAACTCTGAACTTTCTTTCAAAGAAACATTCAATACGTAGTTTTCTCTAATGACAACTGGATGCCCTTGTAAATGGCTGACTGATAGCCGACATAGGTGATTTCGACTTTGTAAGGACCGCCTGTACGCATACCTTGCAGATTGAATTGCCCACTGACATTGGTCACTGTACCATAGCGGGTACCGGAGGGCTCGTGAATAGCAACGATCGTTGCTCCAATAATAGGTTCATCTTGTGCTGTTACTTTACCACTCATACTTGCTGTGGTAACTTGCGCACTCATCGTAGCAGTAATCAGTAACATTACGACCACTAAAAAAGACCGCATTCTCTTCAACATAATGTAATTTATTAGTTAATACTAATTGTTTGTTTCATTGAAACTGTGCACAAAGATAATTAATATTATTTAGACTTAGATGACAATTATGCTACATTCTTTTAAGAGAGATAAACATTTTATTGCTTTCGAAAACAATAAAAGGCCCTGCAATGTTTGCAGAGCCTTTCACTTTCGTATATTAAGTGAGATTTAACTTGTAATCTGTCAGCAAATACTAGTCAGTCATTAACTTTCTGTAACGAACACGCTTGGGTTCTTCATTGCCTAAACGTTTCAATTTATTTTCCTCATATTCTGAATAAGAACCTTCAAAGAAGAACACATTGGAGTCTCCTTCGAAAGCGAGGATATGCGTACAGATACGGTCAAGGAACCAACGGTCGTGACTGATGACCACAGCACATCCGGCAAAGTCCTCCAAACCTTCTTCGAGGGCACGGAGCGTATTCACGTCGATGTCATTGGTGGGCTCGTCCAGCAACAGCACATTACCTTCCTTCTTCAGGCAGAGCGCCAGATGCAAGCGGTTGCGTTCACCACCGGAAAGCACCCCACAGAGCTTTTCCTGGTCGGCACCGGAGAAGTTAAAACGGGACAGATAGGCGCGTGCATTAATGTCGCGCCCTCCCATGCGAATCAGATCGTTTCCGCCGGAAATGACCTGATATACGCTCTTGTTGGGGTCAATATCACTGTGCTGCTGGTCCACGTAGGCACCTTTACGGTCTCTCCTACTTCAAACTCACCTTTATCTACCGTTTCCAGTCCCATGATAAGACGGAACAGCGTAGTCTTACCGGCACCGTTAGGGCCGATGATACCCACGATACCGTTGGGTGGAAGCATGAAGTTGAGGTCATCGAACAACAGTTTGTCACCGAACGCCTTTGCCACATGCTTGCTTCAATCACCTTATTACCCAGACGGGGACCATTCGGGATAAAGATTTCCAGTTTCTCTTCCTTCTCCTTCAAGTCCTCATTCAGCAACTTGTCGTAAGAGTTCAAACGGGCCTTTCCTTCGCCTGACGAGCTTTCGGAGCCATGCGTACCCAATCCAACTCGCGTTCCAGCGTCTTGCGACGCTTGCTGGCGGTCTTTTCTTCCATTTCCATCCGCTTGGTCTTCTGTTCCAGCCAGGATGAGTAGTTTCCCTTCCAAGGGATACCTTCACCACGGTCGAGTTCGAGAATCCAGCCTGCTACATGATCAAGGAAATAACGGTCGTGAGTAACAGCGATTACTGTACCTTCATATTGCTGCAAATGCTGCTCCAACCAATCGATACTTTCCGCGTCCAAGTGGTTGGTAGGCTCGTCCAGCAACAGTATATCAGGCTTCTGCAACAGCAGGCGCACAGAGGCCACACGACGGCGTTCACCTCCAGAGAGATTCACCACGCTTGGATCTTCGGGCGGGCAACGAAGGGCATCCATAGCACGCTCTAATTTGCTATCCAGATTCCATGCATCAGTTGCATCGATAATATCTTGCAATTCTCCCTGACGTGAAATAGCATGTCCATCTTATCTGATCTTCGTAGTACTCAGGCAAACCGAACTTCTGATTGATTTCTTCGTATTCTGCCAGTGCGTCAACGATCGGTTGCACACCTTCCATTACTACTTCTTTTTACTGTCTTTGTGTCGTCCAGATATGGTTCTTGTGCCAAATAGCCCACAGAATATCCCGGAGAGAAGACCACTTCTCCCTGATAGGATTTCTCCAGACCCGGCGATAATCTTCAATAAGGTAGATTTACCGGAACCGTTCAGACCGATAATACCAATCTTCGCTCCATAGAAGAACGACAGGTAAATGTCTTTCAGTACATTTTTATTTGGTTGGAAAGCTTTGCTCACTCCCACCATTGAGAAGATGATTTTTTTATCGTCAGCCATATATTAATGATTGTATATTGTTGATAATGGCACAAAGATAAGAAAAATGTTTGAAATGCTTTGGAGTTCTAAAAAAATGTTCTACCTTTGCACCCGCAATTCGAAAGAAAGCATAAAGGATTGATTCAGTAGCTCAGCAGGTAGAGCACAACACTTTTTAATGTTGGGGTCCTGGGTTCGAGCCCCAGCTGGATCACGGAGTAAAAATGATAAGAGTAATTCGAGGTTTAATCGAGTTACTCTTATTGCATTATAAGATGGCTTATTTAAAGATTTGCATATTTGTGAACTACAAAACTTGTTCACTTTACAGTTTCCACAATCTTCTCCTGTGTAATAACCTCACCATGCGATGGATAAAATAAAGTCACACCTAAATTTACAAGTTTTCTCAAACTTTGATTGACTTGTAAGTAGTCCTCGGCCTCAATCGGAAAGGGGGCTTTCCCAAGTAGTTTCATGCTATTCATATTCATTGCCAAGTCGCCAATATAAGCATTTCCATTATCAAGCAATACGGATATAGAATCATGGGAGTGTCCGGGCGTTAAAACAATTTTTCCTTGAACACCGATATTTCTTAAAGAAACATCATCAATATCTGAATCTACTATAACATCTGCTGCATCGAAATCAATTGGTCGATACTGATACTTTATAAAAGGACGTGAGATTCTATCTATTATCCATAGTAATTTATTATATTGCTTTAATTTTTTATAATCTGTAAATCCGGCTTTCAAATAAGGTAGCTGTTCTTTATGTACAATTAATTTTGCCTCAGTCATTTTTCTCAATTCCTGTACGATAGCAGCATGGTCATGATGATGATGAGTTAAAAGGATATATTTAATTTGCACAGGTGCAATTCCTATTGAATGCAATTTTTCAAGAAAAACTCGTAGTAGTCCGTTCCACCCTGCATCAATGAGTAAAAAATCCATCATTGCAAGGTATTAGATAATAGTTTGTTGAGTTATATGTTATTTTCATATCGAGAGAATGATTATATAATTTATCTATAACCACAAAATACGGCAATATTAAAGACAAGAACCTTGATCTGAATCAAGATTTTCACTTTAAAACAATTTTTCTGCAACTCCGACTTTCAGTTTCCGACATTATCAGTTTAGCATTCTCTTTATCAACCAACCCTCAGAAGGTACTACTATCTTTCCGCTCCAAATTCCGAACGGAAGCACTGCACAACAAGCAATATACCGGTAATACTGATCGCTATACCTCCGATAATAAAGATATTCTCCACTCCCAGCCTGTCGGCTATGAATCCGGTTAACAACAAACCGATGACAGAAGGAAACTGGCTGATACTTCCGTATAAAGAAAAGATACGTCCCAGATAGGAAGGGGCAAACTGAGTTTGCAGCAACGCCGTAAAAGGCCCTGTATATAAAGGTACGACCAAACCTTGTATCATCGTCAACACAGCATACGTAATAAAATAAGTAGAAGGCAACGCTCCGCATAAAGCCAGAGACATGCCCAGTCCGAAGTATCCTATAATAAGCAAGATCGATTTTCTTATTTTAGGATTCCACACGCCCAGTATCGAACCGCCGACAAGCAGCCCTATACCGAACAGCATTTCTATCAGACTCACTTGATAAGGAGTACCATTGAAATATTGCAAAGTCATTAGAGGCATAACAGCCACAATCGGCATAACAAAGAAAGTAACCGCAATCTCCGAAACCATCAGCCAACTCATTCCCCGATTGCGCAGAATAATCCGTGCACCCTCATACATTTCATGCAATATATTCCTATTGGTCCCTTTTTTGGCAGGATTGGGGATAAAGACAAACAGCAGAGAGATGCAGGCCATAAAAGCACCAGCCACATCCAGCAGCATCACTACACTCATGTTGAACGCCAACAACAAGGCAGCACCCAGCATCGGCCCGCAAATAGTACATACCGACTGAATCACTTCATTGATCCCTGCAATACGTACCAGCTCGGAAGGCGGAGCTAACAAAGGAATCGAGGATTTCATTGCCGGTGCATGAAAAGCACCGCCTATCGACCGCAGCATCAACAACAAATAGATAGACCACAGTTCCACCATATCCAGATAGAACAGCAGAGCAATGACTGCCGAACAGAGAGCTACGAAACTGTCAGCACCTATCATCGTCCATTTCCGGTTCCAGCGATCGACAAAAACACCCGCCATAGGGCCCAAAAGTATCTGAGGCAGTAACCCGGCAATGGCAGCATACGAAAGGACTTCTGCCGAACCCGTCTCCATACCGATCCACAGCACCATCGAGAACTGCGCAATCGAACTACTTAATATAGAGAACAGTTGTCCGGTCCATATAATGATAAACTTCTTTTTCCAGTTATTGTTTGTTGTTATTGTTTCCATCTTTACCTTATATATTATAAAAGCGCGGCAAAGATACAACTTTAGAAAATAGCGGAAATGAACATTTGTTAATAAAAAAGATGGCTATTCCGGACAACTGTTTACTGAAAAAAAATAGCTTATTTTTTGCAAAAAGAATGCAAGATTAGTCAAATGGTTGAATCAGAAATAAATAAAAGATATTGCCAAAGCTGCGGAATGCCGCTCCGCTTCGACGTGAAGGAATATTTGGGCACCAACTCCGACGGTTCGAGGAGTGATGAGTTTTGTTATTACTGCCTGAAGGATGGGAAATACATTGTCGATATATCCCATGTGGGAAATGATCGACATCTGGATAAAATATACAGATAAATATAATGAATACGCAGACACGGACTATTCTCCGAAAGAGCTGAGGGAGATACTGGACAAACGCCTTCCCACACTGAACAGATGGCGGCAAAAAGCAAGAGACAAGCAGCCTTCATCATAAGATGATTCAGAACATAATAGTGTACATCAACGGTCATCTGACGGAGGTACTGGATACCGACACGCTGAGTTCGATGAGCGGACTGTCCAAATTTCATTTCAGAAGAGTGTTCCGCACCGCTACCGGAGAGAATATCGGCAGTTACATACAGCGTTTACGCATGGAACACGTTGCACATCTGCTGATCTCTACGGACTATACGCTAAAGCAAATCATAGAACAAACGAGTTATCAGACTAAATACAGTATCGCCAAAGCTTTTAAGAAACATTTTGGTATATCAACTTCTCAATACAGAGAGAAACACAGACCGAACGGTGAAAATCCGGCAACAGACATAAAACCGGAGATAAAAGTGATCAGCCCGATAAAGATATTCTGCATCGAAGTGGGTGAAGCGTATAAAAACAAACTAAAATACAGATTACTTTGGAATAAACTACTGCATCATGCCGAACAGTATGAAGCAGACCCACGATATGACAAGTTTATCAGCCTTAGTATGGACGATCCGTCGATTACGCCTACGGAGAAGTGCCGGTTCTATCTGGGCATCACCCTTCGCGATGACACTAAAAGCGAGACCATCACCGGGAATCATGCAGATTCCCGGAGGGCGATATGCCGTGTTCAGGCATACGGGGAGCTATTCTTCCTTTACACAAGGTGTACAGGAGCATTTATGAGGAATGGTTTCCGAAAAGTAAATACCATCCCCAAAGCACATTCAGCTTTGAGATGTATATGAATCATCCGTCCACCACGGAAACGTCAGAATTACTAACAGAAATATATATACCGGTCATACGGAAATAATCACCATTAAAACAGAATTTGCTATGGCAAAGATATCAGAAATCATGCTTTTACAGCAGCCGGAACAGTCCTGCTTTGGCTATTGAAGTACAAACTGACATGAAAGGTATGTCACAGGCTATCGGAGAGAATTTTGTAAGAATAGACTCTTTATTCAAGAAACAGGGAGAAGTAACCACGGATATCCCCTTCGTAGAGTACCCCGACTTTGAAAGCCTGACCGAAGATCGTATAGAAATGATTATCGGACTGAAATCTTCGAAACCTTTACAGGGTGACGAAAAAATACAATCTGTCATCCTCCCCGCCAGAAGAATAGTCGTATGTCTGCACAGAGGAAATTACAATGAACTGGCACAGTTGTACAATGAGATGACCGAATGGATAAAAACAAATGGATATAAGGCTTTGGGAACATCAATAGAATATTATTACAGCAATCCGGATGTACCCGAAGAGGAACATGTCACAAGAGTTGAAATGCCTTTACTCTAAAAGCAAGAGAATAGTTGCCGTAAACTCTTACCAAACAATAAGAAGCAGAGAAGCCGTCATACAGTATCACCTTGTCTGATAAAGTACCGGCATTCCCTGCTTCAATAGTTCTTTAGAAATTAGCCTTTTGCGTTTCTTCACTTCTTCTACGAGTTTCGTAAAGGATTTCTCCTTCTTACGTTTTTCATGTTCGGAAGCGGAGAAGTGCCATGCTTCTCGTCTGAGTTTCAGATAACTCTCATATACCTTATGATCTAACGTACCATTATGTACCGCCTCTAAAACAGCACAACCCGGCTCGTCGATATGCTTACAATCGCTGAAACGGCATGATTCCGCATAGTCGGATATTTCAAACATTTCGGCAAGCGAATCGGGATTGTCAATCGCCAAACCAAATTCCCGAACACCCGGAGTGTCGATTAAAACACCTGAACCGTCCATCAAAACCATTTCCCGCCGGGTGGAAGTATGCCGCCCCTTCCCTGTAGACAGGCTTATATCAGAAGTATTCAGTACCGATTTCCCGCAAAGGGTATTCACCAGTGAACTCTTGCCGACACCCGAAGAGCCGACAAACACGACCGTTTCGCCTTTTGTTATGGATTCCCGCAACCGGAGAATCGTTTGAGGTTGACAAATACTTGTGATAAATACAGGAAACTGACGGGCAATGTGTTTGATCGCTTCATCTATTTTCTGCCTGTCACAACCTAAATCGGCTTTATTGAGCACCAATACTGGTTTGATATTTTCTTCCATTATCTGGGCTATGAAACGTTCCGCTCTGCGAACATTGAAATTATCATCAAGGCTTTGCACAATAAATGCTTTATCGACGTAAGAAGCAATGGCCTGCCGGTCGGCTACCGTTCCGTTCTTCTTGCGATACAACGCCCGTTCACGAGGCAACGTATCAACTATAATCCCTTTGTTTGCATCAAATGGCTGAAAAATCACCCAATCGCCCGTACAAGGGTATTCATCAGGCATTCTGCCATAAATCATATTTCCTGTTAACTCACACAAATATACGCCATCCTCTGCAACCACTTCATAACAGGTTTTATGTGTCACGATGATTCGTCCATGAGACATATCTTTAAATTGTGAGATTTGTTTTTGCCGGAATAGATTATCACTCCAACCATATAATGACAGATTATTATTTTCGTTACTCATTATCTTAATGTATATAGCATACACGTGAAAGCACAACAATGCTTTTGCTATTGTATGCGGGTATAAAAACTAAAGTTATATAATATAGGAGAATCACTTCCGGAAAGATTATCCGAAAGTATGAAAGTTCGAATCTGTTAAAGTGAACAGATTCTTATCAGACCAAATCCGATGTAATAAATGATGAGTTAAACATCCACTAGTTTTAATGAAACATTATAATTTTAATGCGTCAAAGATATGGGAAATAAATAACAGAACCAAATGAATGATGAAATATGTGTCAAAAGCCAATGGATACACGGCCTGACGTTTCCATTTTCCATTCCCTTGAATTCTTGTGTCGTACTGGTATTCCGCACCGACACTTACTTCCGTATTCTTTTTCACATCGACCGAGATAGAAGCTCCTACCCCTGTATGTGGAAATAACGGATTGTAAACCGGAGGAGGTGTATTTCCCCCCCATAAAATATTGTCCCCAGACATTTAACCGGACATTTCTGGCTAAAGAATAATGCATTCTCGTATATATTCCTGCTATGTCTTGTCTCGCTATAGGCAAAGCCAAATAGAATTGCCGGCTTAAGACTCCTCCCGCTTCAACGAAAAATCTTTGAGAAGGAATCCAGCGCATTCCGGCATTTACCGCTACATATTTCCCCAATCCCAGATAAGTCTTTTGTTCTGCACTCCCAATAAAGGAAAGCTGTCCATTCATAGAATGCTGACGAAAATTATAAAAATCCGTCAATGTCGGATTACTTTCCAGCAATGCCGGAAAATCGTAAAAATAGGGAGATAAGCCCGATGCAGGACTTGAAGGTGTCAGACCGTATGTCTCTGCATGGACTTATCATCTGTTGCGAGCTTTTTAGCCTCTATATCCGGTAACTTCGGTTCTATATTTTTTGCTTCGGGCAACTGGTGTCCGCTTACTTCCGCAGCAGAGCTATTTTTCTTTTGCACATCTATTTTATTCTCCTTTTCTATAGTTTGAGAAAAGGCAGTAGCAACACATGCAAAAGACACAAAAAACAAAGACAGCAACTGTTCTAATCATAATATTCTCCTTTCTTTTATCAGGGGCTATATTATTAATACAATTATCCGGTTAAAAGCTCAATGATCGGTAACATATTTTTTATTTTAAAGCAGAGATAGATTGATAGACAGCTTTTGCCATTACCTGCGCTCCCTTTTCGTTCGGATGAATACGGTCCGGAAAGAGTTCGGGCATTCCGTCCATCGCAGTATGGAGGTCTATAACAGACAGGTCGTTTTTCTTGGCGAGCTTCTTGATCATCGGAATGATTTCTTTAGAGATAATATCATCGTTGATGCCGTCACCTGTAAGATAAGCTTTGGAAGGATAGCAGAGATAAATCTTCGGCTGTGAAGGAAGGCCCTTGAAAGCGTTGATCATGGTCTGCGCATCTTTCATGAAGTCTGCTTTGTATTTCCAGTTGAATGATTTGCTGTCGTTTGTTCCGAGTTTGATAACGACGATGTTAGGATTAAAAGCTAACGCATTCTTATAAGCAGGTTCGTTCATATAAGGATGATCTCCTTTGTTCAACATGGTACGGGCGCTCACTCCGAAATTTTTTCACCCAGTAATTGTCGCCCAACATACGGGCCAGTACGGAAGGATAGCTGTCACGGCTGCGATTCTTTATTCCTGCTCCGAACGTAATGCTGTTGCCGATACAAGCCACACGGACGGCATCTTTGCGAGGAGCCTTGAAACTACGCAACCAAGAAGTCAGTTCGTTCTGCATTTCACTCTTGTAGAGGAAATCTTCACGAATTCCCCAACCGTGTCCGCCCGTAGGATAAATATGGAGAACGGAAGGAACACCTTTCTTATTTAAAGCCAGATAATAGTTGACTCCGTTGGCAGGAGGAACTACCTTGTCATCATCGCTATAAACAATGAAAAACACGGGGGAGTCTCTTTGGTCACTTGCTTCTCGTTGGAGAATTCTTTTTCCAAATCGGCAGAAGCGTCCTTACCCAACAGATTGTCATGAGAGCCCATGTGAGTGAAAGATTTGTCCATCGTAATCACCGGATAGAAGAGAATCTGGAAGTTGGGACGAAGTGCTTCAGGCGCATGTGTAGCGATGGTCGAAGCCAGATGGCCTCCGGCAGAAGACCCCATGATACCAATATCATTCGGATTCAGATTCCATACGTCAGCGCTGTCACGTACCATTTTCATGGCTGCTTCGGCATCGGAGATCGGGAGGGTGCGGTCGCCTTTCGGCATCCGGTATTTGAGAACAATCAATGCAATTCCTTGTTTATTGAAATACGGCGCCCAATCATACCCCTTCGTGATTGACCGCCAAACCGGAGTATCCCCCACCCGGACAGGCTACCACAGCACGACCTGTCGCCAGTTCCGGTGCCGGCAGGAAAACACGAAGAGAAGGCTGTTCAATATCAAATGGTTTTGGCGTACTTTGTGCCGAGACTTGCAGACCTGTCAATAGCAGGACCAGCAATACAAAAAGAGAAGAGAATTTCTGTTTCATAGTATCTGTATACTTTGATTAATGAATATTTGATGTGCGAAGATAGTAATTTTATGTATCTTTGCGCCTCCTTTTAAATAGAAAAAATGATATGCAAGGAATTAAGAATCTGACACACGGCCCTATCAACCGCCAACTTTTCAATCTGGCGATGCCTATCATGGCAACGTCGTTTATACAGATGGCATACAGCCTTACAGACATGGCATGGGTAGGACGATTGGGCAGTGAGGCTGTAGCCGCCATCGGTTCGGTAGGAATCCTGACGTGGATGTCCGGTTCTATCTCCTTATTAAATAAGGTAGGGTCCGAAGTCAGCGTAGGCCAATCCATCGGTGCGCAGAATCAGGAAGATGCCCGCCAGTTCGCTTCACACAATATCACGATTGCTCTGATCATTTCGATCTGCTGGGGCGGACTGCTTTTCATGTTCGCAAGCCCCATCATCCGCATCTATGAACTAGAAGAGCACATCACAGCCAATGCCATCGAATACCTGCGGATTATTTCCACCGCATTGCCGTTCATATTCCTGTCTGCTGCCTTCACAGGTATCTATAATGCAGCGGGACGAAGCAAAATTCCATTTTACATCAGTGGGACGGGACTGATTATGAATATCATTCTCGACCCTCTGTTTATCTTCGGCTTCGGACTGGGAACAAACGGTGCCGCCTACGCTACATGGCTCTCGCAGGCAACGGTTTTCGCCATCTTCATCTATCAGCTGCGTTTCCGCAAAGACGCCCTGCTCGGCGGTTTCCCCTTCTTCTCCCGACTGAAGAAGAAGTACACACGGCGTATTCTGAAACTAGGTCTGCCTGTAGCTACCCTAAACACCCTGTTCGCCTTCGTCAATATGTTCCTCTGCCGTACCGCATCCGAACAGGGCGGACACATCGGACTGATGACTTTCACCACCGGCGGGCAGATAGAAGCCATCACCTGGAATACCTCCCAAGGTTTCTCCACCGCACTTAGCGCCTTTATTGCCCAGAACTACGCCGCCGGACGAGTGGAACGGGTACTGAGAGCCTGGCACACCACCCTATGGATGACGGGAATCTTCGGAACTTTCTGCACGCTGCTGTTTGTCTTTTACGGCAATGAGGTCTTTTCGATCTTTGTCCCCGAACAGGCAGCTTACGAAGCCGGAGGTGTATTTCTGCGTATCGACGGATATTCGCAGCTGTTTATGATGCTCGAAATCACGATGCAGGGAGTGTTCTACGGCATCGGGCGTACCGTGCCTCCTGCCATTGTCAGCATTGTATGCAACTATATGCGCATTCCGCTTGCCAATCCTGTTTGTACGGATGGGCATGGGAGTAGAAGGTATCTGGTGGGCAGTATGCGTCACAACGATTGCCAAAGGACTGATTCTCTTGGGATGGTTCACCATGATCAGGAAAAAATGCTTAAATCTGCCTTCCGTGTCAACAAGGTAGTCGTGTCGTTTGTTATTTTACATATACAAAGATCGTCCGGAGTTATTTTAACTTAAAAAGTATGACCTTGGCAAATAATATGTATCTTTGCGTTGTTAATTTATTAAAGTATTATTTTATAAACCTATTTAAAAAACATTGCATTATGAACAAGATGAAATGGATGGTTCTCTTCATGAGTATAACCATGATATTCAGTGGCTGCGCAAGCATGAACAATACGGGCAAAGGTGCCGCAATCGGCGGTGGTTCGGGTGCTGCATTGGGTGCTATCCTCGGCGGTGTTATCGGTAAAGGCAAGGGGTGCTGCCATCGGTGCGGCTATCGGTACTGCAGTAGGTGCAGGAACAGGGTGCCCTTATCGGAAAGAAGATGGATAAAGCGGCAGCAGAAGCAAAAACAAATTGAAGGCGCACAAGTAGAGCAGATAACTGACAACAACGGATTGCAGGCAGTAAAAGTTACATTCGATTCAGGTATTCTTTTCACTACCGGTAATGCAACTCTGAGTGCTGCTGCCAAGTCTGCATTGAGCAAGTTCGCCAACAACGTACTCAACCAGAACAGAGACATGGACGTATCCATCTACGGATATACCGACAATCAGGGCTGGAGAAACAGTACTGCCGAACAAAGCCGTCAGAAAAATCTGAACTTGTCACAGGAACGTGCACAGAGTGTAGCCAGCTACCTGTTAAACTGCGGCGTTTCTTCCAACCAGATTAAAGGTGTGCAGGGAATGGGCGAAAGCGATCCTATCGCCAGCAACGACACAGCTGCCGGAAGAGAACAGAATCGTCGTGTAGAAGTTTACATGTACGCAAGTGAGCAGATGATTAAAGATGCACAGGCCGCTTCCAATTAAAAAAATATTGCGTTATGCGCGCAACCTGCTGATTTTCTTCTTTGCATCTACCATTCTGGCTGTGATCGTCTACCGCTTTATGCCGGTGTATGTCACTCCGCTGATGGTCATCCGAAGTGTACAGCAGCTTGCGTCAGGAGATAAACCCACGTGGAAACACACGTGGGTTTCTTTTGATAAAATATCTCCTCACCTGCCGATGGCGGTCATCGCCTCCGAAGACAACCGCTTTGCCGAACACAACGGATTCGACTTCATCGAAATAGAGAAAGCGATGAAAGAAAACGAAACACGCAAACGGAAGCGGGGAGCAAGCACCATCAGTCAGCAGACAGCCAAGAATGTGTTCCTATGGCCGCAATCGTCTTGGATACGCAAAGGTTTCGAAGTTTATTTCACCTTTCTGATAGAGTTGTTCTGGTCGAAAGAACGGATTATGGAGGTATATCTCAACTCCATCGAAATGGGAAAAGGGATTTATGGCGCACAGGCTGCCGCAAAGTATAAATTCAACACAACAGCTGCCAAGTTGAGCTCAGGACAGTGCGCACTGATTGCCGCTACGCTCCCTAACCCGATACGGTTTAACTCTGCAAAGCCTTCGGCTTACCTATTGAAACGACAAAAACAGATATTGCGATTAATGAATCTGGTTCCTAAGTTTCCGCCTGTAGAAAAAAAGGCGGTCGATAAGAAAGACACCAGGAAGAAGAAAAAGAAATAAAGCAATCCCTTTATCACAGTCTATTTCATCAAGAAACAAGACAAGGATAAAGGGATTACTTTTTTCTGTTATTATTTGAGATACAGACTATGCCGGTTCCTCACACCTCTCGATATACGCCAATGGTTCGCCTTTATCTACCAATGCTCCCTGCTTGGCACATACCTCGATCACACGACCGCTAAAATTCGCCAACACCTTATCATATGTATGCCAAGGAGTAGCAATATAGCAAAACACATCGTCCGGATCATATTTATGTCCCACTGCGGGCGGCATAGAAGGCGATTCCACATCGATCTCCCAAATGATCTGCCCTTTCTCCATTGCCGTCACCGGTTCGGCTTTGGCACGTTTCATCCGTTTCACTTCTTCTTCGGAGAATCCCTGTTTTGCCAATGCGGCATCTTTGGCACGCTGCAAATCATCTTCGAAACGTTTCTTGGCAATACCCGATTTATAATCCCGATATTGGCGGTCGTGCATTGCCAGTTCGAAAAGTTCTTCATCATCCTGTCCGAAATCCCAGCTTTTTTCTGTCATTTCCTTACGATACTCGTCCAGTTGATCCGGATAGTTCTTCTGCGGGTCTTCGTCCGTAAATTCGTATCCTTTTTCTTTTGCCAATGCGATAATCTCCGGAGCAAGTGCACCGGGCAAACGACCACTCTTACCTAGAATCATATCCCAGGTATGGTTGTCGATCATCGTCCAACGCTCCTCTCCCTTGATCAGAGACATCACATTCATCAATGCCACATTCTTCACATATTGGCTGAACGGAGTCACTAATGGAGGATAGCCGAGTTTCGGCCACACATATTCCACTTCGTCAAACAGCATCACGAGCAAATCGTCGATGCTCAGTTCCGGTTCGTTCTTACCTCTCAATATCAGATTGATGCCGGAATGCACTCCTTTCAGATCGGCCATCATAGAACCCATCATACCTCCGGGAAGTCCGCATTTCAAGAGCAAAGAAGACATATGCTTGTTGGTAGGGTCCATAAAATAACCCAGAAAATCGTCAATGAACTCCTGTGTCATGGCACGGGCTTTCATGTAGGCTTTCATATTAATCTCCGGTACCTGAAATCCCGCGTCTTTCAGCATAGCCTGCACAGAGATAACGTCCGGATGAACTTTCCCCCACGAAATCGGCTCCATTGCAACATCAATAATATCCGCGCCATTCTCACAAACTTCGAGGATAGAAGCCATCGAAAGTCCCGGTCCGCTATGTCCGTGATACTGGATGATGATTTCGGGATGCCGTTCCTTGATTGCTTTCGTCAGACGTCCCAGCATTTCGGGGCGACCGACACCTGCCATATCTTTCAGACAGATTTCCGGTGCTCCGGCCTCTATCAGACGCTCGGCGATAGCGGTATAATATTCTACGGTATGTACGGGCGAGAACGTAATACATAACGTTGCCTGCGGAATCATCCCCGCTTCAAGGGCATAATGAATGGAAGGAATAATATTTCTGACTTCATTCAAGCCGCAAAAGATACGGGTGATGTCCACTCCCTGCGCATGTTTTACTTTATACATTAACCGGCGCACATCTGCCGGAACGGGATACATTCGAAGACCATTCAGACCACGGTCGAGCATATGAGTTTGTATGCCGGCTTCGTGGAAAGGTTTCGTGAAAGCCCGGACGGCTTTGTTCGGGTTCTCGCCATACAGTAGGTTGACTTGTTCGAACGCGCCTCCGTTGGTTTCTACACGGGAGAAACAACCCATTTCGATAATTAACGGAGCAATTCTTACTAACTGATCGGCACGCGGTTGATACTTGCCGGACGACTGCCACATATCCCGATAAACGAGACTGAATTTGATTTCCTTTTTCATTGCCGTAAATAGATGAGATTTATATTACTTAGGTTAACTAGTTGATACAAATATACTGAGTTCTCTGACATAATAACAAATACAGAGAGAATAAGTTGGGGTACAAAGACATGTTTAATATCATATTGTCACAAAATCAAAGGAGCAAGCGAGTTTTTACCCGTTGCTCCTTACCAGAATTAATTGTTTGACCAATGTGTTATCCCTATTTATACAAAATCTTTCAACTCTTGTTGCAAACGTTGGCGTGTGAAGAATATGCGGCTCTTCACCGTTCCGAGGGGTAGGTCCAGCTTCTCAGCGATCTCACGGTATTTAAAACCGGATACGTGCATTGAAAATGGTACTTTATATTCCTTCGGCAGCGCGTTGACGATGCGGTGCATCTCTTTTAAGTCATAAGCGCCTTCCGTACTTTCAAATCCTGAGTCTTGGGGGAGATTCAAATGATACAGATTGTCGGTCTGATCTACGAATGTCTGGTCACGTACGATTTTACGGTAGTTATTAATAAAGATGTTACGCATGATTGTGTACATCCATCCTTTAAAATTTGTATCGGGAACATATTTTTCCTCGTTATCCAAGGCCTTTAATGATGTTTCTTGCAATAAATCATTTGCTTCTTCACGATTGGCAGTTAATTTATAAGCAAAACGAAGCAACTCTTCCTGAACTCCAATTAAATCTTTTCTGAAACTTAAACTTTTCATACTTTAAGGGTTTTACGGTTAATATTTCGTTTCTTTCTTGACGTTTGCAAGTTTAAAAGGTATTTTATGAGTCAAACAGGGGAAATTCGTCATTTCTTAGGGGGTGAAACTGTCAAATGATAGATTTTAGGTGCTTTTTGATAGTTTTTAGGTGGTTTAGGACGTTTTTTATTCTCTTCTTCTTGCTTGGCAATACAAAATAACTTACTTTTGGGTAGTATTATTAACTTAAAGTAAAGGACATGACTATACTTATTATCGTAGGAATAATCGTACTGTTGGGAATCATTTTTGCTTCCATGTACAACTCATTGGTGAGACTGAGAAATAACCGTGAAAATGCTTTTGCAGACATCGACGTGCAGCTGAAACAGCGCCACGACCTTATCCCGCAACTGGTGGATACCGTGAAAGGATATGCCGCACACGAAAAAGATACCCTCGAACGGGTGATTCAGGCACGTAACGGTGCAGTCAGCGCCAAGACAATCGACGAAAAGATAGCAGCAGAGAATCAATTATCTTCCGCTTTATCGGGATTGAAAATCACGTTGGAGGCTTATCCGGACCTGAAAGCAAACCAGAATTTCCTGCAACTGCAAAGAAGAAGTATCCGATGTAGAGAATAAATTGGCTGCTGTACGCCGTTACTTTAACTCGGCCACGAAGGAATATAATAATGCGGTTCAGACATTCCCGTCCAATATCATAGCAGGTATGGCAGGTTTCCGCAGAGAAATCATGTTCGACCTAGGTACCAACGAACGTGCGAATCTGGAACAGGCCCCGAAGATCAGTTTCTAAAAACGAGCACGTATGCAGTACGTCGGAATCCAAACACAGCAGAGCCGGAACAATCGGCGCTCTGTTCTTCTGTTATTTCTATTTCCCTGCCTGGTAGCAGCATTGCTTTATCTGGCCTGCTATCTGCTGGCTGCTATGGGGCACGGTGAAAGCATGGAAGTAAGTATCCTGGAATTGGCTAATCCTCTTTTCATCAATGCCCTCCCCTATACGATGGGTGTCGTATTGATTTGGTTCCTGATAGCTTTCTGGGCGAATACGAGTATCATCAAAGCCGCCACAGGTGCCAAACCTCTCGACCGCAGAGAAAACAAACGTGTCTACAATCTGGTCGAGAACCTCTGCATGGCAAACGGAATGAAGGCTCCGAAAATCAATATCATCGACGACGATTCATTGAACGCTTTTGCCAGCGGTATCAACGACCGCACCTATACGGTCACTCTCTCGAAAGGGATTATTCAGAAGTTGAACGACGAAGAACTGGAAGCAGTCATCGCCCACGAACTGACTCACATCCGCAACAGGGATGTGCGCCTGCTGATCGTCTCGATTGTATTTGTCGGAATCTTCTCGATGCTGACGCAAATCACTTTCTATACTATTACGCACACGCGCATACGTAGCAACGGAAAAAACGGTGGAGGAGCTATCCTCATCATACTGATTGCCTTAGTAATAGCCGCTGTCGGTTACTTTCTTTGCCAGTCTGATGCGCTTCGCCATTTCACGGAAGCGCGAATATATGGCAGATGCCGGTTCGGCGGAGATGACAAAGAATCCGTTGGCATTGGCAAGTGCCCTGCGCAAAATTTCCGATGATCCGGATATAGAAGCGGTAAAACGTGGGGATGTGGCGCAATTATTCATTCAGAATCCGGGCGACCAGTCGAAAAGTGCCCTCAGCGGACTTAGCGGACTTTTTGCCACGCATCCCCCTATCGAGAAACGAATCTCCATTCTGGAACAGTTCTAGGAATTTCTGTTTAATTTTCATTAAAGAAAGCAGGGAGGACTCCTTATTTTTAGTATATTTGAGTGTTATACATATATACACTAAACTGTAACTGATATGAAAACAAGAAAACAAATCCTTATGCTACTGCTGGTTATGCTAGCAGGAATCCCGACTCTTTCGGCACAGACCAAGAAGGAGAAGAAGGAACAGAAGAAAGAAGCTGTCAGACAGCTGATCGTATCAGAAGACTACAAGATAGACGTCAACACTGCTATGCCCATGCGCGGACGTTCTATACCTCTGACTTCACAATACTCACTGCAAATCAGAAATGATTCGGTATTCTCTTACCTCCCTTATTACGGACGTGCTTACAGCGTTCCTTACGGCGGAGGAAGCGGGCTGATATTCAACGCTCCCCTCAAAGAATACACGATGGATATGGATAAGAAGGGAAACGCCGTTATCAAATTCTCCGCCCGAAGTCCGGAAGACTTCTTTGAGTTCAGGGCGAAAGTGTTCCCCGACGGCACCACCAGCATCGATGTCACGATGCAGAACCGTCAGGCAATCAGCTACCGGGGAGAAGTGGATCTGGACAAGAAGTAAAATCTTCAAGAATTGCCGTCAGTCTCTTCACTACCTTTTTAATATAGGAAGGCAAATGTGGTATTTCACGGCAAGGATGCGTGTAACAAATACCACCGATCCGCCAACGAGCTGACAGACATAAGATTCCATCCCTGCGGCATCGCACAGCCAGTAAGCGATGCCGCCTACTACACACGCCATCGCATAGATTTCTTTTCGGAAAATCAAGGGGATCTCATTGATAAAGACATCACGAATCACACCTCCTGCGGCACCTGTGATACTACCCATGATGATGGCTACCCAAAAAGGATAGCCCAAAGCGATACTTTTTTTTCCCCACACCGACCACCGTAAACAAAGCCAGTCCGATGGTATCGAATATAAAAAAGGTATTATTCAGACGGATCAGCCAGCGACCGAAACAGATCACCCAGATCAAGGCAAGTCCCGTACAGATCAAATAGATAGGGTTCGTCATCCATCCGGGCGTCACATCCAGCAGTACATCACGGATGGTACCGCCACCGATAGCGGTAGCAAGACCTACGACATAGGCTCCGAACCAGTCGAAACGCTTTGCCGAAGCCAGCCGGATACCACTAATAGCAAAGGCAAATGTGCCTATAAAATCAAGAATTTGAACGAATGTCGGCATATATTTGTTATTTTGTATGCAAAGTAACGAATAAATTCCGTAAGAAAATGTACTTTTTGCTACACGAATTAGATAGAAACAATATGAAAATAACAATTGTTGCCGGGGCACGCCCCAATTTCATGAAAATAGCCCCTATCACACGCGCCATCGAAGCCGCAAGAGGGGCTGGGTAAAAGCATCTCCTACCGTTTGGTGTACACAGGCAGACGGGACGATACAAGTCTGGATGCTTCCCTGTTTTCGGATCTCGACATGAAAGCTCCCGATGTCTACCTTGGGTGGAAAGCAGTAACCCCACCAGTCTGGCAGCCGGAATCATGATCGCCTTCGAACAGGAGCTGACGGAGAATCCGGCACACGTCGTCCTGGTAGTGGACGATCTGACAGCAACCATGAGTTGCGCCATCGTAGCCAAGAAACAAGGAATCAAGGTAGCCCATCTGGTAGCCGGCACACGCTCGTTCGACATGAAGATGCCGAAGGAAGTAAACCGGATGATTACCGACGGAGTATCCGATTATCTGTTTACCGCCGGCATGGTGGCCAACCGAAATCTGAATCAGACAGGCACGGAAAGCGAAAACGTATATTACGTCGGCAACATTTTGGTAGATACCGTCCGCTTCAACCGGAACCGGCTGCTCAAACCGGTATGGTTCTCCGTGCTGGGACTTCAGGAGGGTAATTATCTCCTGCTCACCCTCAACCGACGTGTACTGCTCAACAACAAAGAGAACCTGCGGAAGTTGATGCAAACAATGATCGAAAAAGCTGCCGGTATGCCTATCGTAGCGCCCATGCACACTTACGTGCGCAATGCGATCAAAGACCTCGGCATAGAAGCCCCGAACCTTCATATCATGCCTCCGCAGAATTATCTTTTCTTCGGATATCTGATCAATAAAGCCAAAGGAATCATCACGGACTCCGGCAATGTAGCCGAAGAAGCTACGTTCCTCGGCATCCCTGTATCACACTCAACACGTATGCCGAACATCCGGAAACGTGGCGCATGGGAACCAACGAACTTGTCGGAGAAGATCCGGCAGCACTCGCTCAGGCTATGGATACGCTGATGAAAGGTGAATGGAAGAAAGGCGAACTCCCCGAACGCTGGGACGGACGAACAGCCGAACGAATCGTACAAATATTAACAAGTAAATAATAACCGGAGTGGTTGAGCCGGACTCGATGATCAACGAGCCGGCTTAATAGCCAGACAGAAGTAGCCGACCACTATCAGGTTCGACAAGTGTTTCAGAAAGTTTCACGCCGAGGAAACCAAAGTTTCAAGGCGTAGAAACCAGAGTTTCAAGCAGTGGGAACTAGAGTTTCAAGGCATGAAACTTTTTTTGGTTTCAACCGTTGAAACAGATTTTGGAACTACGGAAAGAATCGGAGCATGCCGGTTCGCAAGATGTGGCATACGTTGAAAAGGGAAGGATAAAAAGGACCAAAACAATCTGCCTCCTTCCATTGTTGAATAATATAAGCTTGTAAATAACAAAAAACGATGGGTAAAAAAAGTTATATACTCTATTTTACTCAGACTTATTTGTTAACTTTGCAGCCCTACTACGAACGTTATGATACAACGATATAACAAAATAATAATACTGCTCTTAGTCGTATTTGCAGTTTCAAATGCTTTTGCGCAGCAAATAAAGGGGGTTGTAACTGATTCAGTCACTCATGAACCACTAATGTATATCTCTGTCTATTATCAAGACAAGAGAGAAATGGGTACTGTCACCAATATTGACGGAGAATATAAACTCGACGCGCGGAGAAACGGAGGAACGCTCGTTTTCTCTTCCATCGGATATGTCACCAAAACCGTTAAAGTAGGCTCCGGAAATCAGACCGTCAATGTCAAACTCTCTCCGGACGATGTCATGCTCACCGAAGTAGTCGTAAAACCACAGAAAGAAAAATACTCCCGCAAGAATAATCCGGCAGTCGAATTCATGAAGAAAGTGATCGAACACAAAAAAGCACAAGTGCTCGAAGTGAACGATTACTACCAGTACGACAAGTACGAGAAAATGAAAATGTCGATCAACGACCTGACTCCGGAGAAACTGGAAAAGGGTATCTACAAGAAATACTCATTCCTCAAAGATCAGGTGGAAGTGTCGGAGACGACCAACAAACTGATTCTCCCTATCTCTGTACAGGAAACGGCCTCACAGACCATTTTCCGGAAAGACCCCGAAAGCAAAAAGACCATTATCAAAGGAAAGAACTCCAACGGTATCGAAGAGTTTTTCTCCACAGGAGACATGCTGGGGACTGTTCTGAAGGATGTTTTTGCCGATATCAACATCTATGATGATGACATCCGGCTGCTCCAACAGCGATTCGTAAGCCCTATCGGCAACAATGCCATCTCGTTCTATAAATACTACCTGATGGATACGCTGATGGTGGACAAGCGCGAATGCGTACATCTGACGTTCGTACCGCAGAACTCACAGGATTTCGGATTTACAGGCCATCTTTATGTGCTGAAAGATTCGACCTATGCCGTTCAGAAGTGTACGATGAACCTGCCTAAAAAGAGTGGCGTCAACTTTGTCAACCGCATGGACATCGTGCAGCAGTACGAGCAGCTTCCCAACGGGAACTGGGTATTGGCGGATGACGACATGACGGTAGACCTTTCATGGAGTTCCAACAAAACCTCAGGAGGGTTACAGGTAGAACGAACGACTAAATACAGCAATTATAAATTTGATCCGATAGAACAGCGGTTGTTCCGTTTGAAAGGTCCTGTGATCAAGGAGGCCGACATGCTTTCGAAGAGTGACGAATACTGGGCGAGTGTACGCCAGGTGCCGTTGACCAGAAAGGAAAGCAATATGGATGTATTCGTCAACCGTCTGGAACAGATTCCGGGATTCAAATACATCATCTTCGGAGCGAAAGCACTGATTGAGAACTTTGTAGAGACAGGAAGCAAAGAGCATCCGAGCAAAGTGGACATCGGCCCTATCAACACCATGATTTCGAGCAATTACATTGATGGTACCCGTTTCCGGTTGAGTGGTATGACTACTGCCCATTTTGACAAGCATTGGTTCCTGAGCGGATACGGAGCTTATGGTCTGAAAGACGAAAAGTGGAAATATAGCGGAACGCTGACTTATTCTTTCAACAAACGCGATTATGTGGTATGGGAGTTCCCGAAACATTTTATATCTGCAACGTACAGTTATGATGTAATGTCTCCGATGGACAAGTTCCTGTTTACGGACAAAGACAACATCTTCCTTTCGATGAAAACGACAACGGTAGACCAGATGTCATATATGCGTGATGCTACCATCAACTACGAACTCGAAACGCTGACGGGATTCGGAGTGAAAGCCATGCTCCGCCATCGAAATGACGAGCCTACCGGAAAACTGGAATATCTGCGGAATGACGCCGCACAAACCCGTGTGCATGACATCACGACTTCCGAAGCGAGTGTGACACTGCGTTATGCTCCGGGAGAATCTTTCGTCAACTCCAAGCAGCGCCGTGTTCCGGTGTCGCTGGACGCTCCTATCTTCACGCTGACTCATGCCATGGGTTTCAAAGGAGTGCTGGGCGGGGATTATAACTTTAACCGCACGGAAGCAAGCATCTGGAAACGTTTCTGGCTTCCCGCTTCGTGGGGAAAGATAGACTGTAGCGTAAAAGCAGGGGCAGAATGGAATGTCGTACCTTTCCCGCTATTGATTCTGCCGGAAGCCAACTTGTCATATATCACTCAACGTGAGACATTTTCCCTGATCAACAATATGGAATTCCTGAACGACCGGTATGCGTCCATGTCACTTTCTTATGACATGAACGGAAAGTTGTTCAACCGCATCCCGCTGATCAAGAATCTGAAATGGAGAGAAATGTTCCGTATCCGCGCATTGTGGGGGACATTGACCGACAAGAACAATCCATTCAAGAGCAGCAACCCCGACCTCTTCCGTTTCCCGACACGCGACGGTAAATTCACCAGTTTCGTGATGGACCCGAAGGTGCCGTATATCGAAGGAAGTATAGGTATCTACAACATTTTCAAGTTGCTGCACGTTGAATATGTACATCGTTTCACCTACCGTGACAATCCGGGTATCAACAAGAACGGTATTCGTTTCATGGTATTAATGGTATTCTAAAACTATGCAACCTTTAGCAGAACGGTTACGACCAAAGACATTGGATGATTATATCGGTCAGAAACATTTAGTTGGACCGGGGGCTATCCTGCGTAAGATGATTGATGCGGGACGTATTTCTTCGTTTATCCTCTGGGGACCTCCCGGAGTGGGAAAAACCACATTGGCACAGATTATCGCCAATAAACTGGAAACTCCGTTTTATACGCTGAGTGCCGTGACTTCAGGTGTCAAAGATGTGCGCGAAGTGATAGAGCGTGCCAAGAGCAACCGCTTTTTCTCGCAATCCAGTCCGATCCTGTTTATCGATGAAATCCATCGGTTCAGCAAGTCACAACAGGATTCTTTGTTGGGAGCTGTGGAAAACGGTACGGTGACGCTGATAGGCGCAACGACCGAGAATCCATCATTCGAAGTGATCCGCCCTCTCCTCTCCCGTTGCCAGCTTTATGTGCTCAAATCTTTGGAAAAGGAAGATTTGCTGGAACTTCTGCAACGTGCCATCACTACCGATGCCATACTGAAGGAACGAAAAATCGAATTGAAAGAAACAACAGCTATGCTGCGCTTCTCCGGTGGAGATGCCCGCAAACTGCTTAATATATTAGAACTTGTAGTGGAATCGGACACAGAGGAAACGGTTGTCATTACCGATGACATGGTGACCAAGAAATCACGTTGGCTGCGGGTTTCTTGCGGAGCAGTGCCCTCAAGGTTGCTCGGCAGGGAAAACGGAGCTGAGCCCGCGGATTGACAGGCTCTGAAAATATCCGGAAAACTGGAGGTGCCGTCATGAGAGTAAAAGTCACTTTATCCTGCACGGAGTGCAAGCAGCGCAACTACAATACGATGAAAAACAAGAAGAACAACCCCGACAGGCTGGAGATGAATAAGTATTGCAGATTCTGCAAGAAACACACGCTCCACAGAGAAACCAAATAAGAGCGGAGGAAAGATGAATGGCTGACGAAAAGAAAAAAGGACGCGGTGGAAAAGGCTGAAAAGAAGGCCAAGGCCACAAAAGCGGACAAGGCCGATAAGGCAAACAAACCGAAAAAGCCAAATATCTTTGTGCGCGCCGGCAAGGCGATCGCCCGCTTTTTTAAGGATTTTAGGGGCGAAATCAAGAAGATCACCTGGCCTGATGCGAAAACCGTGCTCAAGAGCACCGGCGTTGTAATCGCCGTGATTTTTGATTATCGGCGTGGCATCTGAATTATGAACTCAA